>Ga0210057_1006967_pt1 | contig 13904 bp, 15 predicted proteins | sample CryGeyCG2114_010_2_FD_183968 | JGI IMG/M metagenome (GOLD analysis project Ga0210057, IMG submission 183968) | Groundwater microbial communities from aquifer - Crystal Geyser CG10_big_fil_rev_8/21/14_0.10 (SPAdes) (version 2) | ecosystem: Environmental > Aquatic > Deep subsurface > Groundwater ... | reverse complement strand
TGGATAAGCGACCCCACAAAATATTGGGAATGTTTATCAATGAGATTTTTTCATGGAGATGTTGATATATATTATAATCAACAAAGGATGGAAGAGTTTACTTTAAATCTTGGTGAAGAGCTAGGGTTATTTGTAGATCTCTTTAATCGGCAATTTGGTTTAAATTTTTCTGAGAGTGGTATTAAAGTTCTTTCAGGAGATCTTTCAGGTTTATTAAGAGTTTTCAAATTAGATAATAGATTAGAAGATCTTGTGAGAGTTGTAATGTTAGGAAATAAGATAACAAGGGCGCAGATAGAAGCTGAATTAAGAAGAGAACAGAGAAGTTGAAGCTGGTTTCTACTAAATAAATAAAAAAAAGAAAAGAAAAAAGAAAAATTTAAACTTCCTCTTCTTCGAGAAGATCTAGTTCACTTAAACCATCCTCATCATCAAAGGTATCGTCAAAAGAATCATCTTCTTGCTTAGAAAATTTTTTTGGCATTTTACACTCTCTTTTTTCTTGATTTTCTTTGTTTTTCTTAGTTTAAAAAACTTTCGTTTTTTAATACACAAAAATTCTGATATTATGAAGAATTTTTGATGTTTATAAATTTTACAATCAAAAAAACAAAGGGCACCACACCTTAAAAGGTGTGGTTTGTAAAGCCCTTTGTTTTTAGGATGTTCAGAAAAATCTGAAGTTGCAAAGCAACTTCTGCATCCTAAAGGATGCAGTTTATTTTTTTGACATTAGAAAGATTTTTAAAGGTTGTAAGCTAGAAGTTATCAGATAGAAAGATAAATTAGGTAATTATCACAATTTTATCACAAATCATTTATCACGCTCTTTATTTTTGAGCTTTAAGTGAGGAAGGAATTTAAGAGTTAAATAAGGTATCTTTCTATCCGCAAAAATCTTTAAGGATTTTTGGGGCCCAGAAAATCTGAACATTGTGAAGATTTTCTTGGTTTGAATTAAACAAGCAACTTTTAATAAAAGTTGGGAAAAAACAATAGGAGAAAAAAACATGGCAAAAATAAGTCCTGTATCAATTAAATATATGATTCATGCAAAATTTGAGGCAGAAGGTTCTCTAGAAAAGCCAGATGTAATTGGAGCTCTATTCGGGCAGACAGAAGGTTTATTGGGAAGCGATTTGGAAATGAGAGATTTGCAGAAAGAAGGTAAGATAGGCAGAATTGAAGTTGAATTAGAAAGCGGGAATGGGAAAACTTATGGTAAAGTACTGATTCCTTCAGCTTTAGATAAAACAGAAACAACTTTAATTGCAGCAGCAATAGAGACTATAGAAAGAATTGGGCCGAGCAATGCTAAAATAGAAATTGAGAAGCTAGAGGATGTAAGAGAGAACAAAAGACAGTTTATTCTTGAGAGAGCTAAAAAACTACTAGAAAATATAGAAGAAAAATCGCCGAAGACAAGGGAGTTTACAGAGAGTGTAAAAGTTGAATCAAGGATGGGAAAATTAAAAGAATATGGGGAAGAAAAATTACCTTCAGGAAACTTAGAGGGAAATGAGATTATAGTTGTTGAAGGTAGAGCAGATGTTTTGAATTTGTTGAGAAATAATATGGATAATGTGATAGGAATGGATGGAACAAAGCTTCCTAAAACAATAAAAGAACTAAGTTACAATAAAGAGATAACTTTATTTTTAGATGGAGACAGGGGAGGAAAATTAATTGCTAAAAATGTCATTGATAATGCAAGAATAGATTTTGTTGCTTTTGCTCCTGACGGCAAGGAAGTTGAAGAGTTAAGTGGTAAAGAAATTTGGACAGGTTTGAGAAAAAAAATTCCTGTACAGGAATTTTTAAGATTTGCTGGGAGAATAGGAAAAGAAGATAGGGCAACAGAAACCCCGGAAGAGAGAATTGAAGAAATTGGAGAGGAAAAAGAAATTTCAGAAAAAGATGAAGAAAAATTATCTAGCTTACTAAAAGAAGTTGAAAATACAAGGTCTGTTTTAATTTTAGATAATAAGCTAGAAATTATAGGCAAAACTCCTGTAAGAAATATATTTTCTTTCTTAAGTAGAGTAAGAAGAAAACCTTTTTGTATTATTGTAGATACAGCAATTTCAAGTGTAATAAAGGCAGCAGAAGAAGCAGGCATTAAAAATGTAGCAGCTAGAAATTTTGTTGCTTCAAGTGACAAAATTAACTTAATCAGTTTGTAAGAAATTTAGTAAAATCGTTGCAGAAATATAAATCAATAATTAAAAAAACAAATAATAAATTAATTAACGAGTTTATAAATCAGGAATTGTTATTTATTGATTTAAGATATAGGATTTTATAGAAGAAGAAAAGTTTAAATATATAAGATACTAGAACAGAATATGGAAAAAAGAGCTGTGAGGATAATATTGATTGTAGTTATAATAATAATTGCTGTTCTTGCATTATATTTAACATTTTTTTATACAAAAAATTGTTCTGACGCCAGCTGTTTTAATTCAGCTTTAGTTAAATGTAGAAGAGCTAGCTTCATAAATGATGCAGAAGATGCTACCTGGCTTTATAATATAAAAAGTAAATCTCAAGGAGAATGTAAAATTGATGTGAAATTGTTGCAATTAAAACAAGGGACTAATGAGATGGCTGGAATGGAAGGAAAAGAGATGGTTTGTTATTTGCCTTTAGGAACTATTACAAGTCCTCAGGGAAATCTTGCTAATTGTCATGGCTTGTTGAAAGAAGAAATGCAGAGTTTGATTATAAATAGATTACATAATTATATTGTTAATAATTTAGGGCAGATAAGTGAAGAGTTGACTAAGGCTATATAGTTCTTTAGAGAAAAACTTTAATGGTAAACTATATCATGATGGTCATAATCAAGGAGTCTTATAACCTTCTCATTTTCTAGAATTTCATAAACAAGAACAAATTTTCTTACATGAACACTTCTCTGCCCCGCCATGTTTCCTGTCAGTGGCTCGCCAATTTTGGGATTTTCAAGAATCTCTTTAATCTTTCTTGTTAATATCTCAAACTGAAGTTTATCTTTTTTAGCGAGTTTAGAGAATATCCTGTCTAATTTTTCAGATACATCAAGTATGTAAGTCATTAGAGTAATTAAGCATACCTCTTCTTAAAATCCTCTATTCCTCCAACCTTAATAAATTTTCCTTTTCTTATGTTCTCTAGTCTCTGCAAATATTCAGCCCTTACTCTTGGCTTTTCTTCAATCTGGGCTTTTATAAAGATGTCTATCTGTTTGCTCATGCTTATCCCATTCTGCTTACAGAAGTCAGCAAACTTCTGATAAGTCCCTTCATCTAAATTAAATGTTTTTAGTACCATCTTAAATTTGTTAAACTTTAATGAGACAGAAATCATCAGATTTCTGTATTTTACCTTATTTAATCTTAAATAAGGTTATTTAAATACTTTTCGGTTCGAGCCAGAATTGTAACTAATTATGTTAGGCTCTTGTTTCGAGGTGACTGACCCGAAATTTCGGAGAAATTTCTGGGTGGAAGGAACACTCCTGAAACGACGAACGAACAAAGAATATTGTGAGTGAAGAGTTTGAGAACCTGCACTAAATTGGGTGGGGGCGGAAGCGCGCGTTATTTTTTAACAGCATTTCCATGGGTATCTACTTGAGTTCCACATTTTGGACATGTTGTCCAGCCGTAAAGCTTTTCATTTTCATCTAAGGGTTTTCTTATAATTGGTAGTTTAGTTCCACATTTTGGACAATATGTAGGTTTGATAATTATAAGCCCTAAAATAATAACAATTAGCCCAAGAATAAAATATAATAAAATATTTATTGGGTGATACAAGGGTAAATAAATTCCCCAAAAGAAAGCTAAAACCAATCCAATTCCCGATAAAATAATTATTGATATCTGCTTTCCATTGAGTGGAAATTTAGCTTCTGGGTTTGTTTTTTTAAGTTCCTCGTGCTTAGCAATTGCTTCCTTCATCGGAGAGATGAAAATATCTTCAGCTAAGCTTCTGTACATCTTATAGATTATATAAAATATAAATATGAGAGAGGGGACCAAAAGAGAAATGTAAAAAATCTTAATTGATGAATTTTGAGTTAATGGAATATTCATAGCTGAAAAAAGAACTACAGCAGATAAAATTAAAAAGAGAAATAGGAGTTTTATAAATTTAAATTTTGCCATATTATTCAAATAATATTCATATTTAATAAGCTTTCGTTTTTAGCGCGCTTCCGTCTGGGTGGGGGAAGGCATTAAGCAGGTTCTCAAATTGATACTAATTATGTTAGGCTCTTGTTTCCTCGTGAGGCTCCTCCAATTTTCGGAGAAAATTGAGAGTTGAGCCGATAGAGATGAAACAACGAGGAAAATTAATTTAATAGTTACTTTCGTGGGCGGGGGACGGAAAAAGCAGTTTTTGCTTCTTTTTTTTAAAAAGAAGAAGTTATGGGGCACTTTTAGTTTTAGTTAGTTTCAATTAATCAGCACCAAATAATCTCTTAAACCAGTTAAGAATTTTATCAATTAAAGAAGGACTTACACATCTATCCGAAACACAAACATTTGAAGAACATTCAAAGTTATTATCGCAAGTTGAATCTTCTTTTAGCTGTTCAACAAAATTGCTATTTTCTGAACAAAATTCTCCAGATTTTCTATATCCTAATGGGTAGCACTTTTCTTCTTTTATACAACCAATACATAATTTTTCTTTATCCTCTTCAACAACTTCTTTTGGGATTTCAATAGGTTTATCTTTTGGAGGAGTTATTATTCCTTCATTTTCTTTAAGACATTTCCCACTTTGGCAACCATTAAGGCAAGGTTCTTGTTCAAAAGTACCATCACTAACCTCACACATTCTCCATTCAACATCTTTTAATGTGCAATAACAATTCTTTGTAACTCCTGGATTCTTACAATTCAAGAAAAATCTATTTGTATTATATGCTGTTTCTACTTCTCCGCATAATATTCCATTAAAACTTCCTGAAAGCCCCTCAATATCAGTATAACCCTCATTAGGTGTTGGTTTTGCTATATATAAATCTGGTAAAATGCACTGATTTCCTGGTTCATTATCATTTGCTTTGATAGTGCATTGTTTTTTTGTTCCCTTGTAATCAACTGAACAAGTAGCATCATTTTCCATCTTATAGTAAAAATCAATTTCACAAACAACATCTTCAACATCGCTCCTCTCTAAACATTTACCATTATCACAACCCAAAGAACCACAGACATGTAAATCATCGTTCATTGTTTCTCCATCAGAACTACAAATATATTCCATAACTGCTGTTTCTCCAGATTTAAGATACATACCATAAGTTCCCTCTTGTCCATAATAAACACAATAATCTGTCGCACTATTTGTTTCATTAAAGGAATTTAATCCTGTTGTAGTTCCTTTAATATTGTAATTTGCTCCACCATCACTATCGGTACATTGAGCAGAAACAAAACTTGCTAAAATAAAAACTAATAAAAATGTTAAAAGTATTTTTGCTTTCATCTTGAAAATAGTATGATGTTAGTATTTAAAAGGCTTTCGTTCGTCGTAGAAAAGTGCCCCATATTTATTAAATTCTGAAATGAAATTTCAGCTATCTTTCGTGCTTTTTCCGTCGGGTGGGGGTGGAAATAAGAGATTTAAATTTCAGCCGAAAGAAAAAATTTCACCTAATTATGTTAGTTTCCCTAACCCTCGATTTTATCCCTGAACGAAGAATGAGCGATTGGATGAAAAAATCAGAGTGGAGAGGTCGAGCATTTTTTCATGTCAAAATCGTGAGATTTTGAGCACTATCAGAAATAAGAAGCATTTCTGAAGTCAGAAAAAACCGCAGAAGTTATGACGCAGGTGGGCAAGAAGTCTCTTAGGGATTTTAGGGGGTCAGTGAGAAATTTTTTAGATTAGGATTAGTTTCAGTTGGGGTCAGCTCGTTAAGTTTTAGAAAACGAAGGTTTTTAAAGTCTGGAATAATAGTAATGTTAATATGTTCCCTGGTATGGTCTTCGGGCAATGCCAGGCTTTATTTTTCTTTTAATTCTATTGATTTAGCTATCTTTTTATCTATGCAGAAAGAAGTATTACAAGTTTTCTTTAGATAGTTAGAGGAAGTTGTGCAAAAATAAATATTTTCAACTTTCTTTCCCAGTTTCTGGACTTTTCTAATTGCAGGAACAAAGTCCTCATCTCCAGATACAATTAAGGCTGTATCGTAAAGGTTTTCATAGGCTCCAGAAACTAAGTCAACAGCCAGATAAATATCATCTCCTTTGAAAACATAGTAAAATTTGTTTGTTCCTTTAATTCTTCTTTTTAATAACTTACATAATATTAAGTTAAGTTTTGGAATCTTTTTTAGTTTGTCAAAGAATTCCTTTTGGCTATTAAATTTTTTGAGATTATTGGATTTATCTAATTCTGCATTATAATAAAAAATCTCAGAGACTTCTCTTTCGTTGGCTAAAGAACTTATAAGATTTTTATAATTTAATTCTTTTAAACTTACTTCTTTACCATAAATACTTCTTAAACCATGATAAAAATTGTTGCCATCTATAAATATAGAAACCCTCATTTTTAGTTGCCCACCCATTGCCGAAGCAATGGTGAGCGTATATGATTGTATAATAGCTATCACCCTTATAAAACTTTCTGTTTTCTAAAAAGTGAAAGTATAAAAATATGGTCTATTTAGTTTATTTATGGCATACGTGCCTGTTGATATTAATGAAGCTGTGAGGAGAGAGTGCTCTCGAAGAAGGTTTTCTCCAAGAACAATTGGAACTTATCAGGAATGCATTAAAAAATTTATTGGATTTACTGAAAAATCTATTGACAAGATTGGAAAGAAAGATGTTCTTGATTTTTTGACGTGCTTATCTGAAAAAGGATATTCGGGCAATACAATGCATGTTTATCATATGGCAATCAGATTTCTCATGGAAGATATTTTAAGAAAAAGAATAAAGCTAGATATAAAATATTCAAAACGCCCTGAAAAACTGCCTTTAGTCTTGTCAAAAGAAGAATGCAAGAGTTTATTTAATGCTATCGTAAATGAAAAGCATAAATTGATGATTCAGCTTCTTTATGGAGCTGGATTAAGAGCTTCAGAATTATTAAACTTAAAAATCAAAGAGTTGAATCTTAATGAAGGTTATGGTTTTGTGAGAAATGGCAAGGGCAACAAAGACAGGATTTTTATTATTCCTGAAAGCTTAAAGCCAAAAATAATAAGATTAATTGCTGAGGAGAAACTAGCTTCTGAAAATTATTTATTCACAAGCAATAGAAATAGCAATTATGACATCAGAAGTTTGCAAGAGATAATTAAAAAAGCAAGTAGAATTACTTACATTAAAAAGAATGTTCATCCCCATACTCTCCGGCATTCTTTTGCAACTCATTTAGTTGAGCAGGGTTCTAGTTTACAAGAAGTTCAAGCTTTACTAGGGCATAAAAGCCCTGAAACAACACAGGTTTATTTGCATACTGCTATTCCAAAAATAAATATAAAAAGTCCTATCGACTCTTTATAATGTAAATGAGGTAAAGATGAAAAAATCTGAGGATTTTTGCTTCATTAAATTTCAGAGAAATTTAAGATGATAAGATTTGGGCCTGCAGGTTTAGGTGGAGTGAAAGAAGCTGTTTCTAATTTGGAGAGATATGCAAAATTAGGATTGAAAGCTTGCGAGATAGCTTTTACTTACGGGATTTATATCAAAGAAAGCCAGGAGAAGGAAATTAAGGAGATAAGAGATACAACCAAAAAACTTGACATTGAACTAAGCATTCATGCTCCTTATTGGATTAATTTGAATAGTAAGGAAAAAAAGAAAATAGAAGAGAGTAAGAAAAGGATTTTAGATTGCTGCAAGATTGGAGATATGTTAGGAGTAAATTATATTGTGTTCCATCCTGGTTATTATAGCGGTATGGATAAGGAAGAAACTTACCAGAACATAAAAAAAGAGATTTTGGAAATGCAACAGGAGATAAAGAAAAATAAGTGGAAAGTTAAATTAGCTCCTGAAACTACAGGAAAAGTGAATGTTTTTGGTTCAATTGAGGAAATTTTATTGCTAGTAAAAGAAACTTCTTGCTTTTTCACTTTAGATTTTGCTCATTTGCTAGCAAGAAATCAGGGCAAAATAAGTTATAAAGAAATATATGAAAATTTTAAAGGTTTTAATGAGTTACATTGTCATTTTTCTGGAATTGAGTTTGGAGAAAAGGGAGAAAAAAACCATAAAATTACTCCAGAAAGCGAGTTAAGAAAATTATTAGAAATTCTACCTAAAAACAAAAATATTGTTATAATAAATGAAAGTCCTTCTCCTGTCCAGGATTCTGTAAAAGCATTAAAAATTTATAATCAATTTGATAGATAATTTATTATTTTTTCATATAACCAACCATACATACCAATCCTTGTCAAACCAGTAACAGCTGCTGCCAGTACCCATCCTTGAACACCTTTATTTGGAAGCGGAGTATTATCAATAATTCTCTTAAAAAAATATGTTCCGCATATTTCACCTGCAATTGGGATTGGTGACAAACCAATTAATCCAATTAGTAAATCTTTTGTACTTAATTTATTTTCTAAATTGCTTTTTGTATTTCTCATTTTAACCTGTTTGCTTTCTTAAACTTCAGAAATTTTCAATTTCTGACATTCATCAAAAATCATTGATTTTTGAGATCGTAAAGGAGAGATTTATTCAAAATAACTTTTGCTTTCATAATTTTTTCTTTTAATTTTAAATTTTTAATGTCTCTTTTAATTACAGATAAAGGAACTATATTGATTTTAATTTTTTCATCATTAATTAACTCCTTTATTGATGTTGATATAGCAAGAACTTCTATTGGACTGTCATTTGTTATGTAAATTCCTAGAATATCAGCTAAGTAACTATCAATCAGTTTCATAACCTCTCTTTTAATGTTTACAGGTCTTTTTACGACGATAACTCTTACTTCTGAACCTAATAATTTTCTAGGCAAAATTACTCCAGAAGAATTCCCTACCTTTACTGTCTTTCTAAGGAATTCCATGTTATAACTATGTTATTACTGCCTTATAAATTTTGCCATTAGTTTTAACTATGTAATGGTGATAAAAATGTAATCACCATAAAGTTTATAAATAGTGAAAATGTAGTCTAAATAATTAAATTTACTAAGGGAGGAAAATGAAAACCACATTTTTGGTTTCCTTTATTGCATTGATTGCAGTGATGAGTTTAGTTAGTGTTTTAGCAGTTGATACATTAGGTGTGACAATAAATGAAGTTAAGTTGAATGGAATTGATATAACTTCACAGAGTAATATTGTCGCAGGCGAAGCAGGAGAAGTAGTTCCAGTAACTATTTACTTTACTGCTGATGAAAACGCTTCTGATGTTGAGATTTCTGCATGGATTCAAGGACATAGAAGTGATGCAGCTGAAGAAAGTTTTAGGGATTTGATAGAAGATAAAGATTATATTGGCAGGCTATCATTGAAATTGCCTACTGATATAGACCCTGAGGAAGATTTGACTTTATATATAAGAATAGAGTCAGATGCAGGAAATTGGGAAGAATCATACACCGTAGGGATGCAAAGAAAGCCTTACAGTGCAGACATTCTTTTTGTAGAAGTTGATAACACTTTAGAAGCTGGTTCATCTATACCTGTAGATGTAGTTGTTAAGAATGTAGGAAGACACGACTTAGACGATTTAGTAGTTTCTGTAAGTATTGCTGAGTTGGGAATAAGCAAAAGAGCTTATTTCGGAGACTTAACACCTACTGATGACGAATGCGAGATAGATAACGAACAGGAATTACTTGAATGTTTGCTTGACAATGATGATGACGCTGAAGATGCAACCGAAAGAACAATTTACTTGAGCATACCAGCAAATGTCAAAGCCGGAATTTACGAGTTAACTGTTGAAGTAGCTAACTCTGATGTAAAAGGCATTGTAAAGAAAAATGTAGCAATTGTAGGTACAGAAGTTTCAAGCAATGTTTTGGTTCCAGTAGCAAGCAAAGAAGTTGCTGCAGGACAAACCGCAACATATGACTTGATAATAACAAACCCTGGAAACAAGTTAGGTGTTTATGAAATAATACCTGAGACTGTTGAAGGATTGGTTGTTACAGTATCTGAACCAATTGTTACTGTTGGCGCTGGAGAAAGCAAGACAGTTCAAGTTAAAGTTACAGCAGGAAACAAACAAGGAACATACGCTTTTTCATTGAATGTGAATTCTGATGGCGCATTAGTGAAAAGAGTTACATTAGCAGCTAATGTAACTGGAAAAGCATTGACAAGTAATGTTACTGTCTTAACTATAGTTTTAGCAATAGTATTTGTAGTATTGCTTATAGTTTTGATTGTTCTTTTAACAAGGAGACCAGCAAAAGAAGAGCTTGAAGAAAGCTACTATTAAACTTTTTTATTTTTTATTTTTTATTTTTTTTTATTTTTTGAGTTTTGAGTTGGGCATCTGGGTAGAAGGAGAAATAAGAAAATGGAAGTAGAGAGAAAGAGAATTCTTGTCGTGGAAGATGATAGGGGTAGGGCAGAGCTAGTTAGGAGATTCGCAGAAAAATATGGCTACGAGTGCGAGGTTTTGGCAGAAGATGTTGTTCAACATATCTTGAAAAATTTAGAAGCGAGGGTTTTGGAATTTGAACCTGATATAGCTGTCGTTGATGGTTTAAAGGGAAAGTGCTTTGACGCTATAGAAATTATTAAAAATACTAAACCGGATACTTTCTGTGTGGTATATACTGGTGTTGGGAGAGATGATGGAAAAGAACTTGAAGGTAGGGGATATAATGTAGTGTATAATAAAGATTATAGTGCTCTTTTTGATTTGCTCAACTCAGGGTTTGGGGTATAGCTTTTTAAATCTCCAGACTTAAAATCTTACTTATACCTTCCTGCATGCTTACACCATATAAGACGGTTGATTCTGTAATTAAAGCATCATTATGGGTTATAATTATGTATTGCCCTGTTTTCATGTATTTTTTTATCAAAACAGCTAATCTTTCTGAATTTCTTTTATCTAATGCAGCATCAACTTCATCAAAAATATAGAAAGAATATGGTTTATACTCCTGGATTGCGAATATCAAGGATAAAGCTACTAATGTCTGTTCGCCTCCAGACAAGGAAGAGACATCAAAATATTTCCCTTTTCCTACTTTAATTACAATATCTAAACCTCCTGAAAAAATATCTTCTTGATTTTCTAACTCTAAGAAAGCTTCCCCTTTAGTCGAAAGTTGTGTAAAATTCCTGTTAAATAATTCATTTATGGCAACAAGAGTTTTAACAAAAGTTTTTTTCTTTTTCTTGTCAATTTCTTCAATTATTTTCAAAATTTCAAGTTTCTCATTTTCTAATATAGTAACTTTTTCTGCAACTGCATCATACTCTTCCTTCATCTTGTCATAAACTTCTAAAGCTCTAAGATTAACTGAACCTATTGATTGTAAGGCAATTTGGGTTTCTCTTAATTTATCCTCTAAAACTATTATAGCTAAATTAATAGTTTCTATTTCAGGATAAGTAGCTAAATCTGTTTCTAAGTTCTGTTTTTCTGCATTTATTCTAGCCAACTCTATTTTTAAATTATTTATCTCATTTTCTATATTGCTTATATTATTTTTTATTTCAAAAAGAGACATATTTTCCTGATGAATTTCTTTCTCTATTCTTGTTTTCTTTTCCAATAATTTATGATATTTTTTTTCTAATTCCTGTTCTTCTTTTGCTTTTTCTTCCAAATTGGCTTCCTTTTCTTCTATTGCTTTTTCTATTTCTTTTAATTCCTGAGTTATTGCTTCTTCTTCTCTGTTTAGTTGTTTTATTAGTAATCTTGTCCTTTCCAAATCTCTTTCTTTATAAGCAAGTTCGGAATCTAAATTTTCTCTGCTAATAGAAGAAATTTCTTGTGTCTCAAAGAAAAGTTTGTCATAAATCTCTTCTATATCTTTATATTCCTGAAGTTTCTTTTCCAAATTTATCTTTTCTTTGCCTAAATTAGAAATTTCTTGCTTGATAATTTCCTGCTCCTTGCTTACTCTTTTAATTTGCTCTTTTTTGCTTTCTATATTCTCTATTTTGACTAAATCAATTTCTGCCTTTCCTATTTTGGTTTGAAGTATAGAAGTATGCTCTTTAAGTTTTTTAATTTCATCTTCTATTGTTTTGTCCAATTCTTGAACTCTCTTTTGAAAAAATGAGATTTTTTCATCACATTCTCTATAAACCTCTTTTATATGCTCCTGAGTAATCTTGCTCTTACATAAAGGACATATATCTAATGAAGCTATTTGCTTTTTTATTTTTTCATAATTTGTTATTTCAGTATTTGCTTCAATCATAACTTTTTCCTGATGTTTTCTTTTCTCTTCTTTTTCTTCTAAATTTTTTAAGCTAAGTTTCCATTCTTCTCTTAATCTGTTTAATTCTTTTTTAGCTGATTCTAATTCCTTAAAAGTTAAATTTTCAGCTATATTGTTTATTTCCTTTAAAAGAAAATTTGACTCATTATTTGTTCTTTCTAGCTGTTTCTCTTTATCCAAAAGTCTGTCTTTTATAGCATTGCTTTTCTCTCTTAAATTATAAGAAATTTTTCTTTGCTTTTCTATTTCTGCTAGTTCTAGTTTTTTCTTCTCTAATTCCTTAAGCTTGGAGGATTGTGATGGAAATTCTTTTCTTAGCTTTTCGAGATTTTCCTGCATTGTTTTGATGTCTTGTTCGGTTTTTGTTTTTTTTATTTTTAGCTCTCGCAGTCTGTTTTCTGAATTTGTTTTCTGGACATCTAAGCCAGCTAACTCTGCCCTTATATCAGAAATTTTGTCTTGCAATTCGTTTTGCTCTATTCCAGAAGATTTTTGTATCAATAGATTAATGTTATCTATCTCTTTCTGAAAAGTTTCTAACAAGTTTAGAATTTTGCTTTCTTTATCTTTAAGATTTTTCTTTGCTTTCTCCTGCTCTTCTTGTTTTCTACCCAAATCATTTAGTTCTTTTAACTTTTCGTCCAATTTTCTCTTGATTATGCTTGCTTTGTATTTCTTTTCATTTTCTTCCAATTTCTTAAATTTCAAAGCTTGCTTCCTTTCTTCTTCTAAATTTTTTAAATAAGATGTTCTTTCTCGTAATGTTGCTTGCACTTCTTTTAATCTCTCTTCTGTTTTTTCTAATTCGTGTAATGATTTCTCTTTTCTTAGCTCGTAAATAGAAATACCAGCAACTTCTTCTATAACTTTTCTTCTTTCTTCAGAATGCATTCTAATAATAGAATCTATTTCTCCTTGCAGAACAATATTAAAACCGTAAGGATCTATTCTTGCTTGGGCTAATAACTCCAAAACTTCTTGTCTTGTTTTTGTTTCATGATTAATCTTGTATATTGACTGCCCATTAGTTCTTACTAATCTTTCTATAACTATCTCTTTTTCTTGTAAGGAAAATTTTTTGTCTGAGTTATCAAGAAAAAGTTTTGTACTCGCTTCATTAGCTGGCTTATATTGTTTTGTTCCTGCAAAAATCAAGTTAGCTGATTTGGCTGCCCGCATACTTTTAATGCTCATTCTTCCTAGAACAAAGCAGATAGCATCTGTTATATTTGATTTTCCAGAACCATTAGGGCCGACAATAACATTCATGCTCTTATCAAATAATATTTCTGTTTCTTTGGCAAAACTCTTGAAACCTTTCATCACCAGTTTTTTAATATAAACCATTGAAAAAGCAAGAAAAATATGTTTAAAAATTCTTTGTAGAATTTTTAAGAGGGGATTTTAAGTGGTAAAAAGCTTTTCTTAGCTTAAAACCAGTATAAAAATAATTTTTAATAACTCTGGAGTGGTTAGATAGCTATAAAAAAGTTGATTTCTTATGA
>Ga0210057_1006963_pt1 | contig 13906 bp, 13 predicted proteins | sample CryGeyCG2114_010_2_FD_183968 | JGI IMG/M metagenome (GOLD analysis project Ga0210057, IMG submission 183968) | Groundwater microbial communities from aquifer - Crystal Geyser CG10_big_fil_rev_8/21/14_0.10 (SPAdes) (version 2) | ecosystem: Environmental > Aquatic > Deep subsurface > Groundwater ... | reverse complement strand
GAGGAAATTGCAAAAGAAAAATTTTGCAAGTTTTCTTCTTTGCTTGAGGCAATAGATGCAGGAATAAGAGTAGGGTTCGCTTATACTACTTTAGGGGTTGTGTCTAGTCCTATAGAAGGGTATACTAAGTTAAAACTAGGGAAGACTAGAAATGGAGAAGATTATTTTGTTGCCTATTTTTCAGGGCCAATAAGAAGTGCAGGAACTACTGCCGGCTGTGTTGTTTTAATGTTAATAGATTATTTAAGAGAAACTTTCGGCTATGCAAAATATGACCCTGATGAAAAAGAGATTAAGAGATATGTTAGTGAGAATTATGATTATCATGAGAGAGTTACTAATTTACAATATTTGCCAACAGAAGAGGAAATAACTTTTCTTGCTAAAAATCTGCCAATACAAATTTCAGGAGAACCAACAGAACAAAGAGAAGTTTCTAATTATAAAGATTTACCTAGAATAGAGACAAATCTTATAAGAGGTGGAATGTGCCTTATTTTTTCAGAAGGATTAGCACAAAAAGCACAGAAAGGGTTAAGGCTATTGAAAGGTTTGCAGGCAAAAGGGTTTAAAATAAGCTCGTGGGAATTTTTAGACGAATATGTTAATAAGATACATAAGAAAAGAGTTTCAGGAGCTTCTGATACTACTCCTACTTATATTAAAGATTTAGTAGCAGGAAGGCCTGTTTTCAGCCATCCTTCACGTTCAGGAGGTTTTAGATTAAGATATGGAAGAAGCAGAGTAAATGGTTTTTCAGCTGTTTCTGTACATCCAGCTACAATGACAATTTCTGATTGTTTTTTGAGTACAGGAACGCAATTAAAAGTAGAAAAGCCGACAAAAGGCTGTGTGATTACGAGCTGTGACAGTATAGACGGGCCAATAGTCAAATTAAGAAATGGAAGCGTAAGGAAAATAGAGGATTATGAAGAAGCTAAAAGACTATACAAAGATGTTATTGAAATTATTTATTTAGGAGATATTTTATTTTCTATCGGAGATGTAATAAATAGAAACTATGAATTATTAAAACCTGGATACGTTGAAGAATGGTGGCAGCTTGAATTAGAGAAATTAGGAGTTAAAGTCGATAGGGAAGTTAGCTTAGATAAGGCAATTGAGCTTTCAGAAAAACATAATATACCTTTAAATCCTAAATATATCTTTTATTGGAGCCAGATAAGTTTTGATGAATTTCTCTCTTTACTTGACTGGTTAAGTCATTCTAAGATTGAGAAAAAAATAATTTTACCTTACAATAAAACAGAACAAGAAAGATTCAAGCAAGGGAAAAGAGCTTTGGAATTATTAGGTGTAGAGCATCATGTAAGTATAGAAAATGTTGTGTTAGAAGAGGAGATAAGCAGGGCCTTACTCATAAATTTAGGTATTTCCCCTATTCAAGAAGAAATTGATAATATAAGTAAGAAGATTAAAAATGAAACAAATGTATTAGAAGCAATAAATATTATTTCTAAATTTAAGATAAAAGACAAAGCAGGAACATTTATTGGGGCAAGAATGGGGAGGCCAGAAAAAGCGAAGTTAAGGAAATTGACAAGAAGCCCAAATGTTTTGTTTCCGGTTGGAGACGAAGGAGGGAGGATGAGGAGCGTAAATGAGGCTGTTTCTGTTGGAACAATAAAAGCAGATTTCCCAATTTATTTTTGTAGAAATTGCCAGAAAGAGACAATTTATTTTAAATGCGAGGATTGCGGGAATGAATGCGAGAAAATGAGATATTGCCCTGAATGTCAACAAAAATTTACAATGGATAAATGTCCTGAACATCTTATTGGATTAAGTTTTATGGCAAAAAGGATAGATAGTAAGCATTATTTTCAGCAAGCAGTCAAAAAACTAGATTTGTTACCTGATGAAGTGCCTAGATTAGTTAAGGGAGTTAGAGGTACTAGTAATGCAGAACATGAAATAGAAAATTTAGCTAAAGGCATTTTAAGGGCAAAATACAAATTGTGTGTAAATAAAGATGGGACTATAAGGTATGATGCCACTGAATTGCCAATAACACATTTTAAGGCAAGAGAAATTATGACACATGTTGATATGTTAAGAGATTTGGGATATGAAAAAGATATTTATGGCAAGGATTTGGAAAATGAAGAACAGATATTGGAATTAAAACCCCATGATGTTATATTGCCTAGTTGTCCTGAAAGCCAAGATGAAAAGGCAGATGATTTGTTTTTTAATCTTGCTTGTTTTATAGACGATTTGCTGGAAAAGTTTTATGGTTTGAAAGCTTTTTACAAATTAGAAAGCAAGGAAGATTTGATAGGACAGTTAATTGTTTGCATGGCTCCCCATAATTGTGCGGGAGTTATTGGAAGGATTATTGGCTTTTCAAAAATTCAGGGCTTATTCGCTAGTCCTTATATGCATGCTGCTATGAGAAGAGATTGCGACGGAGACGAAGCTGCTGTTATGTTGTTATTGGATGTTCTTCTTAATTTTTCAAGAAAATTTCTTCCAAGTCATAGAGGAGGAACACAAGATGCTCCGTTAGTTTTAAATGCAAGAATTAGGGCAGGAGAAGTAGACGAGCAAATTCTTGATTTTGAGTTAGGGGAGTATCCCTTAGCATTATACGAATTAGCAGAACAAGGAAAACATTCCTCAGAAGTTAAAATAGAAACTGTTAGAAATAGGTTAAAAGAAGGAAAAGAAACTTTTTGCAACATTTTATTTACACACAATTGCACTAATTTTAATTCCGGTGTTGTAAATTCTTCTTATAAAATCCTGCCTACAATGCAAGAAAAAGTAACAAGACAAATGGAGTTAGTTGAAAAATTAAGAGCTGTAGATACGAGCGATGTTGCTAGATTAATAATTGACAGGCATTTTATTCGTGACATTAGAGGTAATTTAAGGAAATTTTCTCAGCAAGAATTTAGGTGCAGTAAGTGTAATGAGAAATATAGAAGGCCTCCATTAGCTGGAAAATGTTTAAAATGTTCGGGAAATATTATCTTTACTATAAGTGAGGGGGGTATTGTTAAATATTTAGAGCCTGCGTTGCAATTAGCTAGAAAATATGATGTTTCTCCTTATATAAAACAATCATTAGAATTAACTAAAAGTTATATAGAAAGTATATTTGGTAAGGAAAAAGAAAAGCAAGAGAGTATAGGAAAATGGTTTTAATATTAAATCAACAAGGTTCAAAATATCCTCTTGAAGTTGGGTCTTCATGATAGATTCTGAGAATGTGTTCTGCTGCTTGCTCTGGGGAATTCTTAGCCTCTCTATACCTATTTGAACAGAAGGGGCAAATTCTAGTTTAATTCTAAGATGATATTCTTGTTCTAGCATTTGATTTACCTTATCAAAAAGAGGATGAGAAGAAGCTGGTTGCTTCTGATTCGTTTCCTGGTCTGCAATCACCTCAACACTTGCTGACATATAAATTACCCCTCAGCGTATAATTCTTATAATGTCAGAAAAATAAACTGCATCCTTTAGGCTGCAGAAGTTGCTAAGCAACTTCAGATTTTTCTGAGCATCCTAAAAACAAATGCCTGTCACAAACCACACACTTTAGTGTGTGGTGGCATTTGTTTTTTTGATAATAGATAATCTAATATTTATAAATTTTTCTAGTAAAGCTTTAAAATAGGGTTTAGCTAGGATATTTATGGCTGATTTGAAATTTTTAAGAAAAGGAGGGTTGGCTTTGATTTTTTCTTTTTTAATAGGTATAATAGTATTTTTTTATTTTGTTTTTAAGTTAGGGCCCTCTGCTTTTGAACATATTACAGAAAATATAAATCTTTTTTATATTATTTTATTTTTTTTATGCTCTTTTATTCTGTTTTTAATAGCAACATGGAGAGCAAGAATTATTTTAAATGCTTACAAAAAGAAAATACCTTTTTTTCTCTTACTCAAACAGATTATAGCAGGATATGCTATAAGCTATATAACCCCTGGTGCTAGGGTAGGCGGAGAACCTGTAAGAATTTATATGCTAAAAAAAGAGGCAGGAATTGATTATAGAACAGGTTCTGCTTCGGTTTTGATGGATAAATTTGTTGAGATTACTGGAATTGTTGTTTTTGGGTTGGTTGGGGTAATCTTGTTTGTATTTTCTCCAGAGATTTCTTATTCTTTGAAAATAGGGGTAGCTATTTCTTTAATAATTGTTTCTTTTTTGCTTGTATTTTTTTATTTAAGATGTATTGCTGGGAAGGGTTCTTTTTCTTCCTTATTCAACTTATTTATGCTTAATGGATTCCCTAAACTTAAAAAATATTTTTATTTTATAATTGATGTTGAGAAGAAAATGGGTAACTTCTTTATAAAACATAAAAAAGCTTTTCTAAATAGTTTTGTTGTTTATGCTTTATACTTAATTATTAGTATACTTCAAATGAAGTTTTTATTATTGGGTTTAGGGGTTGATGCATCATTTATAATGATTATGGTTTCTTTGACTTTCCTTGTTGTTGCAGAAATAATCCCTGTTCCTGCTGCTTTAGGTTTATTAGAAGCAGGACAGTCTGCTGTTTTTTCTTTATTTTCAAAAGGAGGGAGTGTTGGATTTGCTGTTAGTATATTTTTAAGAATATCTGCAATATTTTTTGTTTCTTTAGGTTTTGTTTTCTTATCTCATTTTGGATGGAAAAGATTGGAAATTTTGCTAAGAAAAGTATTTCAGACTTCTGAAAAAAATTTAGAGAGGGGTTAGAAATTTAAAGTATATTTTCTAATGCAATATAATTTAAAAACAAATTTTTTTTCTTTTATATATGGCAGGGGTATTTGGAATTGTTGGGAAAGAGAGGTGTGTAGAAGATTTATTTTTAGGCACTTTTTATCTCCAGCATAGAGCTCAGGATTATTGTGGTTTAGCTTTGTATGATGGGAAGAAGCCAGATAACCATACTCATAAAGGGTTAATAAGACAACAATTTCCCAAAGAGGCAAGAGGAAATTTGAGAGGTAATTCCGGGATTGGTTGTGTTTCAAGTAGTAGAGAGCCTGTTTCTGAGCTTACAAGATATGGTGGTTTCTTGCTCGCTTTTGATGGAAATATTATAAATTATCAAGATTTGAAAGATAGACTCTTGAATAATGGGGCAAGTTTTTCTGGTTATCATAATCCTGGAGAAGTTCATGATAGCGTTTTGATATCAAAGATAATTGCTAAAGAAAATAGTTTCGTTTCTGGAATTGAAAGACTAGTTAGTGTTATGCAAGGAGATTTTGCAATTGTTGCTTTAACAGGAGAAGGGGTTTATGCTTCAAGAGGGTGGGGAAGAAAGCCCTTAGTTCTAGGGAAAAAAAATAGAAGTTATGCTGTCTCTTCTGAAAGCAATTCTTTTGAAAATACTGGTTTTGAAATTGTCAGGGACGTTAAGCCAGGAGAAATTGTTTTGTTGAATGAGAAAGGAATTCATAATGTTAAAAAATTAGACTTGCAACCAGTTAAATACGGGACTTTTGAGTGGGTTTATAATGCGTATCCAACTTCTGTTATTGATGGAAGGAATGTTGCTGAAGTTAGATTATCTATAGGAAAAGCTTTAGCAAAAAGATACCCCGTTAATGCTGATTTAGTTTCACCTATTCCAAATTCTGGAAGATGGCATGCAATTGGCTACTCAATTGAATCAGGAATACCTTATTCAGAGGTTTTTGTGAGATATGATTATTCTGACAGAAGTTATACACCTCAAGAACAAACTGCTAGAGATGAGGAAGCTAGAATAAAATTAATACCGGTAGAACAAGTCATAAAAGGAAAAAGAATTGTTTTAGTTGATGATAGTATTGTTAGAGGCACGCAAACATTAAATCAAGTCAGAAGATTGAGAAGTTTAGGTGCTAAAGAAGTTCATGCAAGAATAGCGTGTCCTCCTTTAATGCATGCTTGTAATTATGGGAAAGCAACTAAGAAAGACGAGGATTGCATTGCGAGAAGGATGGATGCCGAGGATATAAGAAAAAAGTTGGAATTAGACAGTTTAAGTTATGCTACTATTGAAGATTTGGAACAAGCTATTGGTCTTCCAAGAGATAAATTATGTCTAGAATGTTGGGTTAAATAGGAAGATAAAGAAGAATAGAAGGCAACATTAAACAACCCATTAAATTTGTTCTTCTGACTTTTAATAATATAGCAGCTAATCCTGTGAATGTTGCTATAATAAAAATTAATAAACCAAGAAAATTAGAAAATATGAAAACAACTACAGCAAGAAAAATTAAGACAGCCATTGATAGATATTTATAATTTATTCTTGAAACATTTTTAGAGAAAAATCTGGCAAGAAAAATTGTTAGAAATGAAGCAAGAATGCTTGAGAAGATTATTGTTGCTAAAATTATTATTAGATTATTAGGTGTGAAATTTTCTAAAATTTTTTGAACTGCAACTGCTGAACCTGTCCTTGTTGCTTGGATAGAGTATAATGTTACAAAAGACAAGCCCATTACAATTGTATTAATTGAGCCTAATAAAATTAAGAACTCCTTTTTATTTTTTTCTTTAGTCATATCAGAGCCAATAACAGCTGCTTGACTACTTCCTAGAGCAGGCAAGAAAGAGCAGAGAGGAGATGCTAGAATTGTTGCTATAATTGAATTCTTTATTTCTCTTATTTTTGGTTTAATTTTTTTAAAATTTAATATCTTTTGTTTTGGTATTTTTTCTTTTTTAATAATTGAAGTAATTAACGAAGATGAGCCAAACAAACCTGTTAACAATGGCAATAAAGATTCTTTTAAACTTAGATTTAAAGTCGCTAAGCCAAGAAAGCCAGATAATAGAAAAATAAGGAAGGCTAATAGCTTGTTTTCTTCTCTAATAATTAAATATGAAGAAATAAAAACTAGTATGAAAAACATTATAAATTTAAGATAGAAGAAAATTTTTGGCAGTATAAATATGAAAAGAGGAGTAAAAAGCAAGATTATTGGGATTGCTATGATACTACCATATAAAGTGTAGATTATTGCTTCGTAACCTCTTCCTTTTAATAATAGTTCGTGTCCTGGTAAAATTGATAAAGAAGTATCTTCATCAGGTGCCCCTAGGAGGATAGAAGGGATGAAGTCTAAGAAAGTGTGGGTTATAGACATTGAAACTATAAATATTGCTAAGGAAAGAGGACTAGTAAACTTAAGAAAGAAAGCAGAGGAAGAAACTAGGAATATAGCTACTAAATTGATATGTATTCCTGGAATTAAGCCTGTTATAGTTCCTGCTATTACTCCTAAAAATAAAGCAAGAAATTCAAATATCATTTTCCTCTATTACCTCTATTTTCTCTACCTGGATTTGTAATTGATTTTTATATTCTGTTATTTTTCCTTGTACTAATACTATTTTGTTAAGAAAATTTTTGCAATTGCAGGTAATTTCTATTTCTCCCTGCTCATCTTTTAATTTAAGTACAGAAAATTCACCATAAGTTTTTTCTTCTATTATCTTGCCTTCTATTCTTGCTTTTTCATTTAAAGTCAAATTTGACAGGCTAGTTATTTCCTTGTAAGCAAGAAAGTTTGTTAAGAACAGAAGAAAGAAGATTCCTAAAATTGAGATTATTAAGGAAACTTTCAATAGATTTTCCATATCAAGAAGAGAAAGATTTATAATTTAAGGTTTTCTAATTGGAGTATGGATTCGGCAAAAAGGTTAAATTTACTGAAAAAAAGAGCAGGAGTATTGGGAATTCGGCTAGAATTGCCTGAAATAGAAGATGACTCTAATGAAGGCCGTCCTGTTTCAAGAAGCACCAGAAAATATGAATGGTCTGGGATACCCTTTTACATCTCTTTTGAAAGAGATGAGGAGCATTATGAACCGGCCTCAAGAGAATGCTCTGTTGCTGGTTATTCATTATAAAAATGGAAATTGAAAAAAGGTTGGAATTGATAAAAAGGAATACAGAAGAGATTTTGACAGAAGAAGATTTGAGGAAATTGTTAAAAGACAAGAAAACACCGGTTGTGTATTGGGGAACAACCCCCACAGGAAAACCCCATGTAGGATACTTTTTCCCTATGCTCAAAATAGCTGATTTTTTAAAAGCTGGTTTTAAAGTAAAAATTTTATTAGCTGATTTGCATGCTGCTTTAGACAATGTTTCTTGGAGTATTTTGGAGAAGCATTACTCTTATTATGAAAAAGTTATTCCATTAATTTTAGGGGCAATAGGAGTAAATACAAAAAATCTCGAATTTATCAAAGGAAGCGATTTTCAGCTGAAGCCAGAGTATATGTTTGATGTTTTGAGAATGTCCAGTTTTGTTTCAGCCCATGATGCAAACAAAGCAGCATCTGAGATTGTAAAACAAGGAGAAAATCCAAGATTATCAGGATATATTTATCCAATAATGCAAGCAATTGATGAGCAGTATTTAAATGTGGATGTTCAGTTAGGAGGAACAGACCAAAGAAAAATTATGGTTTTGGCTAGAGAGAACTTGCCGAAACTTGGCTATAAGGCGAGAGTTGAAGTAATGAATCCTCTAATTCCGGGGTTGATTGGCAAAAAAATGTCATCTAGTGTAGAAAAAAGCAAAATAGATTTATTAGACAATGAGGAAAATGTTAGAGACAAAATAAAAAATGCAGAATTTGTTGTTGATAATGCTGATAATGGCGTAATGGGTTTTTTGAAATATGTTATTATGACTATAAAGAAAGATAACAAAGAAAAATTTGTTGTTAAAAGAGACAAAAAATATGGGGGGAATTTAACTTATTCTGATTATGAAAATATTGAAAAAGATTTTATGAATAGAAAACTGCATCCTTTAGATATTAAAAATGCCGTGGCAGAAGAGATAAATAAATTATTAAAAATCTTTAGAGATAATAAGAAATTTTTGGATAAATTAGCAAAAGAAGCTTACTCAACATAAAACTCTAATATATCCTTATCTTTTAATTGATGAGACAAAGAAACCTGCTGGTTCGGAAACTTGCTTGATGGGCCTGTAACAAAAATTTTCTTTATTTTTGCTTTTTTATGGAAAATTTTTTCTGCTACCTCTTGTACTGTTGATTCTGGTTGCATAATTACTGGTTCTTTATCCTGGGGTTTTCCCGGCTGTTTCGTGTATACTCTTATTACTCCTGAATTTTCAATTAGCTTATCCTTTAATTCTTCTATATTTTCTCGGGTTTTTGTTGAGATTAAGACAAAATTATGTTTTTTTGATTGCAAATATGCTAAAATTTTCCTTTTTTCTTCTTGGATTAATAAATCTGATTTATTAAAAACAATGATTTTCCTTGCTTGAGCTTTTTCTAAAAACAGGAGAATTTCTTCTATTTCTTTTAAGTTTGTTATGATAATTAGTAAAATATCAGCTGAATTTGCTAATCCTTGATCGAAAGTTTCATAATTTATTGCAGGGGTATCTATTATTTGAAAAGATATGTCTTGGTAATGTAGTGTTCCTATTGTTTCTGTTTTAGTTGTGTACTGGTGATTTGAAATTAAAGGTTGGGCGTTTGTTATTGATGATAGTAAGGAAGATTTGCCTGATTGAGTTAATCCTATTAAAACTACCTGTATTCCTTCTTTCTTAATCCCTTCTTTTCTCACTGATTTTCTTTGTTGTTTCTTATCTTCTATTTTTTCTTTCAATTTTTTAATTCTTGTCCTAATGTTGGCTCTTAAAGATTCCCCCGCTTTGTGCTTTGGCATATACTTTGACATTTCTTCTAGAGCTATTAGCTTTTCTTCATCTGTTTGCGCTCCATAATACCTTTTTTGCGCTGATAAAAATTCTGGTGATTGATTTGTGCTGCTCATTTTATGTTCCAAATATATCTTTTACCTTTCCTTTCTCTTTTTACCTTTCCTACCTTTTCTAATTTGTGTAAATGGTCTGATACTACATCTGTTCTTACCCCTGTTACAAACTGTAGATGTATTGTTGTTAAATCATTATTTCTGCTTAACTCATTTAATATTTTTTCTTTTGTCTTATTAAATCTTAATTTACTTCCAAGATTAATAAAATTTTTAGATCTTTTAACATGAAAATCTATACACCTGTTTTTATAACTATTAGCTAAAGGACCTGCTAACTTGTATATTTCTTGAAGACCTTTTATGGTTATTCTTAATTCATATTGCGGAGAAGCATTTATTCCTAGGTTTCTACTATAATCTACTTTAACAGGAGATAATCTCTTGTTATTTGTCCATCTCCATTTTTTCGCAACTTTTAACATAAATTCTAAAAAATCCTTATACTTCTTACTCATACATAAAGAGAGGCTTCCTGTTTGCGCACCCCTAAATTCAAAATCCATACTAACTATAAACGCTCCCGCAGCCAACTTTTTATTTTTTAATAATAATTTAAATAAATTTTTTTTATTTATTGGAATTTTTTTATATTGTTTAAGATGCTCAACTCTCTTTAATGCTGTTTCAAAAGAATATTTATTTGGGATTCTCCCACATTCAGCTAATATAAGATTTAACCAATTTGGAGAAAAAATAAATTTATCTTGATTGCTATGGTTTTCCTTTATTGGAGTTATAAATTTTTTCCCTATAAGTCTTATCCTTTTAGTTGCTTCCCATTTTTTTGTAATATCAAATATCCTTTTTATCACCTCTTCGTCCTTCATCTTTAATCTTGTTGTATGATAACAAAGATACTTCCGACCATTTTTAATTTGTGAATGTTCTGTTGGTTTTTGTATTTCTTCTATATACATAATTGCAGACATGATACAATAGGTTTTCCAGTTTCTTTCCATCAACTTATAGATTGACATAAGAGGGCCAAATATTTCTACTATTTATATGTTTCGGTGTAAAGTTTAGTTTGGCGGTATTCAAAAGATACTTTGTTGACATAGTTTTTTAAAATCCATTAAATTTATAAGTCTTATGAAAATAGAAAAAGATTTTTTTAATAGAGATGCAGAGATTGTGGCTAGAGATTTATTAGGTAAGGTTTTAGTTAGGAATTTGAATGGGGAATTGAGAAAAACCAAAATTGTAGAGGTAGAAGCTTATTATGATAAAAAAGATCCTGCTTCTAGAGCTTGTAAAAATGGGGATTTAAAAGAAACCATGGAAGAGGATGCAGGAACTATATTGGTTTATGGGGTTCATAACAATTGGTTAATTAATTTTGTTACTAATAAGAAAGGAAAGGCAGAAGCTGTTTTGTTAAGAGCTTTAGAGCCTTTAAACTTTTTAGGGAATACAAAAGGTCCGGGATTGTTATGTAAGGTATTAAAGATAGATAAAAGCTTTCATAGGAAAGTAATCCCTAATAATGATTTATGGTTAGAAGACAATAATGATAAATTTGAGGTTATAGCTAGAAAAAGAATAGGAGTGAAAAAAGATTTGCCTAAAAAGTTGAGGTTTTATATTAAAGATAATAAGTATATAAGTAAAAAATGATAAAGAGAAGGACAGCGTTTGTGCTTTTTTTTAAAGGAAACAGGATTATGCTTCAAAATAGAGAGAGTTATAGTAAATATGGAGAAGAATATGGGTTCTTTGGCGGGGGTATTGAAGAAGGAGAAAACGAGGAACAGGCATTGAGAAGAGAAATAAAAGAAGAATTAGGGATTAATATTAAAAATTATAAGTTCTTTAAACATGATATTATCTCTGTAAAAGAAGTGAGCGGAGAAATAGAGAGATTTGTTTTTATTGCACCTATCCCAGATATTGCTAAGTTAAATGTAAAAGAAGGAAAAATAGCTATTATGAATTTTGAAGATAGTTTTAATTTAAAGATGGTTAGCGGAGATGTTAAATTATTAAAAGAGATTTATGAAAGTTTAAAAAAATGATAAAGAAAGAAAAAGTTGGAGTTTTATTTTCAGGTGGGAAAGATTCCTGTCTTGCCTTATTTGAGGTTGGGAAAGAGAATGTAGATGTTTTATTATCTATTATTCCTAAATCAAAAGATAGCTGGATGTTTCATAAGCCAAATGTTAAGCTATTAAAAAAACAGGCGGAAATGCTGGGAGTAGAATTAATAACTCAAGAAAGTAAATCAGGAAAAGAAAAGGAGTTGAAAGAATTAAAAAAATTGATTAGCAAAAGCAAAATTAATAAATTAGTTGTTGGTGGATTAGCTAGCAATTATCAGGGAAATAGGATTAAGAAAATTTGCGAAGAGTTAGGAGTTGAATTTATTGCTCCATTGTGGAGTTATTCAAGTAAGCAGTTATGGAAAGAATTGTTAGATAATAATTTTAAAATTATTATAACTAAAATAAGCTGTGAAGGGCTTGGAAAAGAGTTTATTGGTAAGATTATAGATAAGGAAAGATTTAAAGAGTTGGAAGAATTAGAGAAGAAATATAGGTTTAGATTAGATTTTGAAGGAGGCGAGGCTGAGACATCTGTTTTGCATATGCCTGGATTTAAAAAAGAGATAAAAGTTGAATATGGAGTTGAGAGTGAAGGAAGCTACAGACATTTCATAAAGATAAAAAAGATAAATTAACAAAAAGGGGAAAGATGGTAGAATTTTATAAAAAGAAATTAGGAAATGGATTGACAATATTATTTGAAAAAAGAAAACAGGATGTTGTTTCTATTTCTGCCTCAGTTAAACAAGGTTCAGCATATGAACCTATAAATAGAAAAGGGATAAGTCATTTTATTGAACATCTGATGTTTAAAGGGACAGAAACAAGAAGCTATAAGGAAATAGGAGAGGAAATTGAGAAAAAAGGAGGCGTGATAAATGCTTTTACTGGCGAGGAAGTTACAAGTTGTTGGACTAAGTTGCCTAACAAACATTTCTTTACTGGAGCCAATCTTGTTAGAGATTTAATCTTAAATCCTAAATTTAACCCACAAGAATTTGAAAAAGAAAAGAAAGTTGTCGTTGAGGAAATAAAGATGTATCATGATAACCCTCATTTATATGTTCTTGACAAGATAAAAAGCCTGTTATATAAGAAGCCGTTTGGTTTGTCGGCATTAGGCAATGAGAAATCTGTATTAAATTTGGGAAGAGAAGATGTTTTAAATTTTTTTTCAAGAAAATATACCGCTAATAAAATGATTTTATGCGTAGTAGGAAACTCCAATTTAGAAGATATTGAAAAAGAAGGGAGAAAATTTCCTAAGACAAAAGCAAAAGTTGAGAAGGCAAAAATTGTGAGGATACATAAACAGATGATAGAAAAAAGAAGAGGTTTAGGACAAGCACATCTTGCGCTAGGCTTGCATTTTGATAGTAAGAATAGATATCCATATGAAATTTTTAATACGTTTCTCGCTTGTGGCATGTCTTCCAAGCTTTTTGAGGAAATAAGAGAGAAAAGGGGTTTGGCTTATGATGTTAAGGGTTATTTGGAGATTGGAAAAAATTATGGTTATCAAATAATATATACAGGAACGACAAAAAAGAATGTAAAATTATGTAAAGAGATTATTTTAAAAGAAATTAAAAATATGAAAAATTTCGAAAATAAGGATTTAGAGCAAGTTAAAGAGCAACTAATTGGTTTAAGGAAAGTTGAATCAGAAGAATCTGTAAATGTTATGAATGCTTTAGTTAACGAAGAAGTTGATGAGAAAGCTGAAAATTTTTACAATTATGATAATAAGATTGGTAAAGTAAAATTAAAAGAAGTAAGAAAACTTGCTAAAATTAAGGGTTTTAGTTCTCTTGTTTTACTACCAAAATCTTAGAACCAAGAAAATCTGAACTTTTTGTGAAGATTTTTTTGGAATCTACGATTTCTAATGACTATTAAAAATAAAAAAATAGAAAAATAAAAATTTAAGATTTATCTTCTTTTATTACTATAGTTTCTCACTAACTTGCCTATTCCTACTACCAATACTGCAATTGCGATTATCGCATCTTTATAAGGTACTTCGTAGAGTCCTAACACTGCAAGTACAAGAATCAATCCAAC
>Ga0210057_1006962_pt1 | contig 13908 bp, 17 predicted proteins | sample CryGeyCG2114_010_2_FD_183968 | JGI IMG/M metagenome (GOLD analysis project Ga0210057, IMG submission 183968) | Groundwater microbial communities from aquifer - Crystal Geyser CG10_big_fil_rev_8/21/14_0.10 (SPAdes) (version 2) | ecosystem: Environmental > Aquatic > Deep subsurface > Groundwater ... | reverse complement strand
CTGAGTGTTATCAAGACATTTATAAAAATGCCTGAGTGTTATCAAGACATTTATAAAAATGCCTGAGTGTTATCAAGACATTTATAAAAATGCCTGAGTGTTATCAAGACATTTATAAAAATGCCTGCACCGGGATTCGAGCCCGGGACCTCGAGCTTATGAGACTCGCGCTCTAACCAGCTGAGCTATGCAGGCATATAATGAAGCGGTTTAGTGCGTTTAAAAAATATTTGTTTTTCTCTTTTTGCTATTTTAGAAAGTATTTTAAATCCAGTTTGTTTTGTTAATTTATGGTAATTGAAGAGGTGGCATCTGATTTAGGGGGTTCGGTAGAACAATTAATTAATTTAGTTAAAATTCTAGGGGGGATTTTTGGAATTTATTTAATATTGTGGATTATTAGTACAGTTATAAATATTCGAAGAATGAAACTTCTTAAAAAATTAGAGAAAAAGGTTGGTGAGAATACTGAGAAATTGGATAAAATTGTTAAATCTTTAAAAAATAAGAAATAATTTATTTTTTTACCAAGGTTATGTCTATTGTTGAAACATTGATTTTTTTACCTTCGTCATTTTCAAATTCATCTGTTCCAATTTTTAAAGAATGTTCGAGTTGGACATTGTCGTTTTCTTTTAATCTTTTTTTTACTACTTCTGCAACATCCACTCCCCTTGAAATGAATTTTCCCCTTGCCTTGATTATTGCAGATTCAGTTTGCTCAATTTGCATTATCGTAGCTATTACATACTTCATAAAAGGTTTATTGCCTATAAAGATTTCATTTGTTCCTTGATTTTCACTTTTCTTTTTTTGTTCATTTGCCATTTTATTCGCTCTCGGTCTTTATTGATCTTGGTTTTGGAACATCTCCTGCTTTTTTCAGTCTTACTATATAGCCAGCTATTTTATTTCTTGTTCCTTTATCTGGAAATGTGTATGCTTCAAGTACTTTCTTGTTCTCTTTAAAGTCTCCGCTAAAACCATCCTTTTCAAGCATAAGCGATTTGGTTGCTCTTTTAATATGCATTGATTTTATTCTTCCCATGCTAATAGTTGTAATTCGGGCATTTAAATATTTTATTGTTTGATTTTTTCATGCTATTTCTTGATTTTTTCATATATTTTAGATTTTTAGTTATTGAAAGGTTTAAATAATTTATTTTGCTTTTTTATTCATGGTTGTTAAACTTAAGAAGACAGTTAAGCGTGTTTTGAAGAATAATCTTGGTATAAAGGTGATTTTTAGTGAGGGAGATATTTCTAGTTCATCTAAGGAAGCATTGGATTTGTATGGTAATAGGGTATTCGGAGAGTATCTTAGGAAGAAAGTTTATTATTCTTTTTCAGAGGCACTTTATCTTTTGGATAAGAAGAAGATTGAGGTTAGTAAGAAGACGCGGAAGTTAAATTTTAATCAGTTGATGGATGAGTGCAAGAAATTTGATAAAAATATTCAGACTAAGTTTATTGTGTTTAAGGATTTGAGAGATAAGGGTTATTTGTTGAAAACAGCTTTGAAGTTTGGGGCTGATTTTAGAGTTTATGATAAAGGACATAAACCAGGCAAACAACATGCTCGTTGGATTTTATATCCTGTTCAGGAATCACAGGAGATGACTTGGCACGATTTTTCTGCTAAGAATAGAGTTGCACATAGCACAAAGAAAAATTTATTGATAGCTGTAGTTGACTCAGAAGGAGATATAACTTATTATGAAATTTCTTGGTTAAAGCCCTGAATTATTTTAAATAATTTTAATTTATCTTTTCATCATCTTTTTTAATGTTTAGAAATGGTTTGCTGGAAATCGGTATTTGAAAAACTTCTCCGCATTTTTCACATTTTACAGTTAGTATTGTTGTAACTGCTGTTAGAATTTTTGCACCTTTTGCAATTATTTTTGAACCAACTTTTATATCAAAATTATTTTCGCATTTTGGACATTTCATGTTTTTTGAAGATTTTAATGGTTTAAATTGTTTTCTTTGTTAGCGGAACAACATAACAAAATTTATAATTGGGATGGTGTTTTTGTTTTAATGGAAAGAGGTAATATGGCGAATTTGGTTCAGCAGAAGGATAAGATTATAAGTTTGTTGAAAGTTCGGGGGCCGAGTTTGCCGGTTCATATTGCACAACATTTACATATTGATAGTCTTTTGGCTAGTGCAATTCTTTCTGAGATGTTGGGTGAGAAAATTTTGAAGTTGAGTAATCTTAAAGTTGGAAATTCTCCACTTTATTATTTGCCTGGACAGGAATTTCAGATAGTTAATTTTTATCAGTATCTTCCTGGAAAGGAAAAAGAAGCATTTGAGCTTTTGCAAAATAAAAATGTGCTTAAGGATTTGGACCAGCTTCCAGCGATAAGAGTAGCTTTAAGGTCAATGAAAGATTTTTCTTTTCCGTTTATGAATAATGGAAATTTATATTGGAGATTTGTTAAAATTGGAGAAGGGAATGCACATGAAATAATAAAAAATAATCAAAATACTTATTCGGAAGAAAACCAGAAGATTGAAAATGTTGTGAAAGAAAGACAACTTATAGACGAGCCAAGTGTTTTTAGCAAGTTAAAACAGGTTTTTATTCCTCCTCAAGAAAATAAGACAAATTCTTTTGAACAAAGACGAGAAGGTGAAATTGATAATAAAATAAATAATAGTTTGGATAAGGAAGAAAATTTAATTGTAGAGAAAGAAAATGAAAAAAGTATAGAAGAAAAAAATATTGAGATTAGGGAAGAAAGTGCGGATAAAGTTGATGATGAAGCTGAAGAGGTAAGGGAAGGGAAAAATAAAAATACTTTTTTTCAGAATCCTTTTGATGAGATTAAAAAGCCTAAGAAAAAAGAAAAGAAGAAATCTGAGTTTGAAATGAACATTAAGTCTTTGCTTGAAGAAATGGAAGTTAAACAAGATTTTGGGTATAAGAAAAAAGAGTATGGGGCTGTTGTTTCACATCAAGGCAAGGATTTTCTTTTAGTTGGTAAAGATAAAAAAGCAGTTAATTATTCTGACTTGACGAATGTTTTGGAAAAGGGGAAAAAACTTAATCTTCCGGTGATGCTTGTTTCAAAAGGCGAGCCGAATAAGAAAGCTGCTGAATGGATTGATTATTTTGGAGAGCTTATTGTTTTTAAGAAGTTGGATTGAATTTGGAAATTTTCATTGAGGCATTGATTTTAGATAATTTGAATAATTTTAAATATGGGCTTTTTGTTTTAATTTTATGGTTAGTAAATATGATTTTAAGAAGATAGAAAAGAAATGGGCTAAGAGGTGGGAAGAGGGAAAAATTTTTGAAGTTAAAGAAAGCAAGAAAGAGAAATATTATGTTTTAGATATGTTTCCTTATCCGTCGGGAGCAGGATTGCATATGGGGCATGCTTTTGTTTTTTCGCTTGGAGATATTTTTGCAAGGTTTAAAAGATTAAACGGTTTTAATGTTTTTTATCCGATTGGTTATGATTCTTTAGGATTGCCTGCTGAAAATGCTGCAATAAAAGTTGGCGAGCATCCAGAAAGTTATACTAAACATTCAATTGCTAATTTTATGAAACAGCAAAAAGCAATGGGTTGGAGTTATGATTGGAGCAGGGTTTTGAAAACTTCTGATTCTTCTTATTACAAATGGGACCAGTGGATTTTTTTGAAAATGCTTGAGAAAGGAATTGCTTATAGAAAAAAAGCGCCTGTGAATTGGTGTAGTAAATGCGAGAGTGTTTTGGCGAATGAGCAAGTTATTAATGGAAAGTGTTGGAGACATGAAGAGAATAATGTTGAGATTAAACATTTGGAGCAGTGGTTTTTGAAAATAACTGATTATGCTGACGAGCTTTTGGAAGGTTTGAATGATTTGGATTGGCCAGATAGGGCAAAGAAACTTCAAAGAAATTGGATTGGGAAAAGCCATGGAGTTGAGATTGATTTTGAAATTGAGAAAAGAGGAGATGGTGAATTAGACAGAGAAAAATGGAAAATATTTACAACACGTCCTGATACAATTTATGGTGTTACATTTATGGTTGTTTCTGCGCAGCATCCTCGTTTAATGGAATTAGTTTCTTCTTCACAGAAAAAAGATGTTGAAAAGTTTTTGAAAAAAATAAATTCTGTTTCAAGAAAATCAATGAAAGATATTGATAGTTTGAATAAAGAAGGGGTTTTTAGTGGAAGTTATGCAATTAATCCAGTTACAAAAGATAAAGTTCCGATTTATGCAGGGAATTTTGTCGTCGCTGATTATGGTTCTGGAATGGTGATGGCTGTTCCTGCGCATGACCAGAGAGATTTTGAGTTTGCTGAGAAATATTCAATTGAAGTAAAGCCAGTTATTCGTCCTAAAGATAGGGAAATTGATTTTACAAAAGAAGCAAGAGCTTATACTGGCGAGGGTTGGATGATTAATTCTGAAGAGTTTAATGATTTAGAAAGTAATGAGGCGAAAGAAAAAATAACTAAATTTTTGGAAAATAAAAAAATTGGTAAGAAAACAATTAATTACAAGTTAAGGGATTGGTTAATTTCCCGTCAGAGATATTGGGGAACGCCGATACCAGTTGTTTATTGCGATTCTTGCGGAATTGTTCCTGTTCCTGAAAAAGAACTTCCAGTTAAACTTCCCAAAGATGTTAAGTTTGGAAAAGGAAATCCTTTATTAACAAATAAAAAGTTTGTGGAAATAAAATGCCCCAAATGTTCTGGGAAAGCTCGACGGGAAACAGACACTATGGATACTTTTGTAAATTCTTCTTGGTATTATTTAAGATATGCCGATGTTAAAAATGATGATAAAATTTTTGACGGGAAAAAAGTTAATTATTGGTGTCCTATTGATCAGTATATTGGTGGGCCTGAACATATAACTATGCATTTGCTTTATACAAGGTTTTATACAAAATTTCTTAGAGATATTGGTTTATTGGAATTTGGTGAGCCAGCGAGGAAATATTTTACTCAAGGAATTGTTCATTCTGCTGAAGGCGAGAAAATGTCTAAGTCAAAAGGCAATGTTGTTGAACCTCTTGATTTAATTGAAAAGTTTGGTGCAGACACTTTAAGGTTAGCTTTGGTGAGTTTGGCATCTCCAGATAATGATACTAATTGGGATGAGAAAATTCTCTTGGGAAGCAATAAATTTATTTTGAGAGTTTACGAATATTTTTCTTCATTAAAATTTGGAAAATCAGATAGAAAAATTGAGAGTAAAATTAATAAGATGATTAAAGAAATTAGTGAGGATGTTGAAAATTTTAGACATAATTTGGCAGTTATAAAATTAAGACAGTTGTTTGAATATTTCTATAATAAAAAAATCGATAAGAAAAATGCAGAGAAATTTTTGGTTATGTTGAACATTTATTGCCCTTTTATTAGTGAGGAAATTTGGGAGAAATTTGGGAATAAAAAATTTATTTCCCTTGCTGACTGGCCAGAATCAGATGAATCAAAGATAGATGTTAAACTTGAAGAGGAGGAAAGAGCATTTGAAAAAACAATTTCAGATATAAATAATATTGTTAATATAATTAAAGAAAAAGAAGGGAAAGAATTAAACAAAGTTTTTATTTATGTTATCCCTTTTGAAAAAGAAAATTACGACGAGAAAATTCTTTCGGGGCGTTTGCAAAAAGAAGTTAAAGTTTTTGCAGTTAATGATAAAAATAAATATGATCCTGAAAACAAATCAGCGAAGGCAAAACCTGGAAAGCCCGGAATTTATTTAGAATGATTTTATTCTTAAGGTATTTTAATTTATTCCTATTTTTTTAGCGTCGTTATTTTAGAAAAGATTTATAAATAAGTTATGCTTTGTTTTATTGAAGTTAAGGGGGAAAAGAGGTGTTTGATTTGCCCCTTACTTTTTATTTTTGGTAAATATTATTTTGTTTATTGATTTTTAATTATCGGCAAATTTTTATATCATTAATTTCTTTGATATTTATGGGTTTTAGATTATCTCCGAGTTCAATAAGTTTAATGAATGATTGTTCTAGATGTTTTTGGCTTGATAAGCACGGCAAGTGGAAACGCCCTGCAGGAATTTTTCCGTCTTTGCCGTCAGGAATGGATAGTGTTTTAAAAAAACATTTTAATAAGTTTAGAGATAAGGGGCTTTTGCCTCCAGAACTTTGCGACAATAACAATTGTAGTGATATGAAACTTTTTGGTTCAAATAATGAAGAAAAAGAATTGTTGAAAAGTTGGCAGAATAATTTGCAAGGAATTCGTTGGACTGATAGTAGTGGAAATATTTTGGCTGGAGCTGTTGATAACATTTTAGTAAATAAAAAAGATGGAAAGTTAATTGTTTTGGATTATAAGACTAAAGGTTTTAAGCTTAGGGAGGACAGCCATAAATACTATAAGAATCAGATGGATTTTTACAATTTTCTTTTAAGAAAAAATGGATATAAAACTGAAGATTATTCTTTTCTTTTATTTTATGTGCCTGATAGTGTAACTGAAACAGGAGAAGTTATTTTTGATACAACTTTGATAAAAATGGATGTTGATGTTAAAAATGCGGAAAATATTTTCAATAAAGCGATTGAACTTCTTGAGGGAAAATGTCCGAGTGATAGGTGTGATTGGTGTAGGTTTGTTATGTTTTAGGATTGGGAATAGAAAAGATTAAAAATATGTGTTTTGTTGTTTTTTCATGAAACCTGTAAGATTAACTTCAGAAGAGATTGAAATACTTGATGATAAATCAGACATCCCTATTTTAGAAATTATTAAAGGATTGTCTTTGGAAGAGTTAAATTATTTTGGAGAGTATTCTCCGAAAGATCTTAAATACTATAATAGTGAACAAAATAACTGGCTTGCAAAAGAGAAATATTTAATTGCTGCTAGGAAAGGAAGCCCTGAAGTCTCTCCTCTTGAGCTTGTTGAAGATATACAAAGGAATCATAATCCCGAAAGATATAGAGCTTATTTTGTATTGAAATATCCGAATAAAGTTTTCAGGAAAAGTGAAGAAGTTGCAGTGGTTTAAATTTAATCTTGGACAATCGCTTTAATTCTTCTTACTCCGGCAGAACTTGATTCTTCTTTTATTATTTTAAATTTTCCAATTTCTTTTGTGTTTTTTACGTGCGGGCCTGTGCATATTTCTTTACTGAAAAATCCCTTTTTCTCTTTTTTGTCGAGGATAGTATAGACTGTTATAATTTCTGGATATTTTGCCCCAAATTCTGCTTGTGCACCCTCTTTTATCGCTTTTTCAAGAGATGTTTCTTCAACTTTTACTTCAAGAGATTCTTTTATTTTTTTATTTACTAAATCTTCTACTTTTTTTACCTCTTCATTGGTTAATTTTCTATCAAAATTAAAATCGAATCTTAATCTTTCAGGATTTATGTTTGAACCTTTTTGTTTTATTTCTTCGCCAAGTATTTTTCTTAGAGCTTCATTTAATAAATGGGTTGCTGTGTGGAGCCGAGTTGTTTTTTCAGAGTTGTCGGCAAGTCCTGATTTGAATAATCCTTTTGACGCTGTTTTTGATAATTTTATATGCTTCTGAAATTCTTTTTCATAATCTTTTTTATTAACTTTTAATTTTTTTTCTTTAGCCATTTCTTCAGTCATTTCAATTGGGAAACCATAGCTTTGGAATAGTAAGAAGGCGTCTTTTCCTGAAATTTCTTTTCCTTTTTTTGAGATTTTATTAAATGTGTTTAATCCCTTTTCGAGCGTTTTACTGAAATTTTCTTCTTCTATTGAAATTATTTTTTCAATTTCTTTTTTATTATTTTTTAATTCATCATAATCATCATATATCTCGTAAATTTTTTGGCTTATTTGGTTAATTAAATTTTTGTTTTCCAAACCTAGTTTTTTTAGATTGACTATTGCTCTTCTTAATAATCTTCTTAGAACATAACCGCTTCCAGAATTTGAAGGCATCCCTCCGTCGGCAATTATGAAAACTGAAGCTTTAATATGGTCTGCAATTATCCTCATTGTTTTTTTATTTTTTTCCTCTGAATATTTTTTTCCAGATAACTTTTCTATTTCTGTGATTATTGGTTTCCACATATCTGCTAGATAATTGTCCTTTAATCCATTAAGTATTGTTACTGTTCTTTCAACACCTCCCCCAAAATCGACGTTTTTTTGTTTTGCTTCGTTGTAATCTCCATTTTCATTTTTTACATATTGCATTAAAACATCATTTCCTATTTCTACCCAATTTTTATTTTCAGGGTTAAATTCTTTTGGTGCTTTTTCTTCTCCTGTCCAATAAAATTGTTCTGTGTCTGGGCCGCAAGGTCCTGTGTTGCCTGCAGGTCCCCACCAGTTGTCTTTTTTTCCTAAGAAAATAATTCTTTCTTTTGGAACACCTAACCCTTCCCAAATTTTTGCAGATTCTTCATCTTTTTTAACTTCTGTTAGTTTCTCATCTTTTCCAAAACAGCTAATTGCATATTTTTCTAAAGGTATTTTTAGAATTTTTGTGTGGAAATCAAAAGTCATTTTTATTGCTTCTTTTTTCCAGTAATCTCCTAACGACCAGTTTCCCAACATTTCAAAAAATGTGTGGTGGACTTCATCCCCAACTTCGTCAATATCTGTAGTTCTTATGCATTTTTGAACATTGGCAATTCGCTTTCCTAAAGGGTGTTTTTGCCCGAGAAGATAAGGAACTAATGGATGCATTCCGGCAGTTGTAAAAAGGACTGTTGGGTCGTTCGCAGGAATTAACGAGGAAGAAGGGATAATTTTATGATTATTAGATTCAAAAAACTTCAAATATGCTTCAATTAGTTCTTTTCTTGTTTTTATTTGAGCCATTAATTTTAGAAGTTTAAGTTCTTTAAAAGGTTTTATTCTTTTTGATGTTGTTTTTATTTTGCTATTTTGATTCAAGCTCTTCAAGTTTTCTTTGTATATCTTTTAACTCTTGTTCTATTTTAGTTGTTTTAGATTCAATATGTTTTTTATCTCCTTCTCTTTTTAATTTTTTTTCTGATTTTTGATTTTTGAATCCTTCCGGTTTTGGGATTGATTCTAATAAGGAGTTTGTTTTCTTTTTTATGCCTCTTAAGTCATTCCTTAATTTTGTTTTCATAATAAATTCTCTCTTGCGAAGAAGTTTGTATTTCTCAAGATTTTTCATTAAATTTAAAAGGTTTTTTCGAATTTCCAAATTATCTCTTTTTGCAGAAATAGCTCCTTCAAAATCTATTTGAGAATAGATTATGCTTTCTTTTTTTGCCATTTTAAACTTTATTAAATAAGTCTTTATCTATTTGGTCTAATCTTGATTTTATCATTTCTATTTCTTTTTCCCATTCGTCTATTTCTTCCTCTTCCTGCTTTTTGACTTCTTTTATGTTTTTCAACATTGAGTCCATCTCACTAACTCTTAATTTTATTTCATTAAATGTAGAAAGTGCACCTTCATATTTTTCAAGCTTTACAAATAAAGGTTCTGTTCTTTTTACCCTTGATGTTGGCATTTTTATGTCTTTAGTAGTTTCCATTGCTCTTGTTTTAAATTGACTAGGATATTGGTCTGTGGGGTTTTGGTGTTCTGTCCAATTTGAAACCTCTAAAGTTCTTGGTTCATCATCATCTTCAATTAATTCTGCTTTTTGTTTTTGAGGGGGATTTTTTTGATTAAATTTATTTGTTGGCGGCGGAAGTGGCAAGTGATTTGAACTTGGCATTTTATAATGTGGTTTGCTGTCATATTCTACTGCTTCCTTGATTGTGTTTTGACTCATTTTTTCTCCGAAATGAGAATTTGGAAATGCAGGCAATATAGAGTTTTTGTTTTTTTCTTGCGGAATATCATTTAGATTTTCCCTCATTTTTGGCAGCTCTGGAAGTGCAGGTAATGGGGGCAATTCTGGTGTTTTTTCCTCTTTTTTCCTCTTTCCGAATATACTCATTTTATCAACCTTTTTTAGATATATATTTTCTAAGATATATTAGTTTTCTTGCTTTAAAAATTTATCCCAATTTTTTTATGGAATTCTTGCGAAGGTATACTTTTTAAACTCTCTTTTTTTATATAGTAAATGGCTCTGAAAAAGTTAAAAGATGATAAAAATGATTTTAGAATTGAGCTTTTGAGAGATGTTGCTTTGATGGTTGGCGGTAAGAATGCAGGAAGTATTGTTGATTTGCTTGTTGGAAAATCAAATGTTAATGAATTTATCATTGCTAAAAAGTTGGAATTAACTATTAATCAAACTAGGAATATTTTATACAAACTTTCTGACGAAGGGCTTGTGTCTTTCATTAGAAAAAAAGATAAAAAAAAGGGATGGTATACTTATTTTTGGACTTTTAACGAGGAGAAAGCTTTTTTGATTTTGAATAAAAGTTTATTGAATGATTTAGAACAGTTTGAAAGACAGTTAAAAAGTAGAGAACAAAAAAGATATTATGTTTGCAAAACATGCAACACAGAAATAACTGAAGAGACTGCTTTAGTTCATGAATTTGTTTGCCCCGAGTGTGGAGAGGTTTATGAAATTCATGATAATAGTAAAGCAATTAGAGAAATAAATAATGCTATTTTGAATTTAAGATTAAAATTAGAAGTTGTGACAAAAGAAGTTAATCTTATGCAAGTTGCAAGAGAAAAGAAATTAGTAAGAGATGCAAAGAGAGAATTAAAGAAAAAGAAAATTGAGAGAGCTTCAAAGAGAGCAGTTAAAAAAGCAGCTAAAGATAAAATTAAAAAAGCAGCTGAAAAATATTCAAAAAAAACTGTGAAAAAAACTATTAAAAAAACTGTGAAGAAGAAATCGGTTAAAAAAACAATTAAGAAAGTTAAGAAATCTAAAAAAACTGCTAAGAAAAAATAAATTTTATAATATGACTCCTAATTTGCTTAAGTATTCGAAGAGGCGAGCAAGAATAAAAAGATTTAATTTTAGTGTGACTGTTTGGTTGATAATTATTAATGTTGCATTTTTCGCTTTAATTTTTCCAATTTTATGGATTAATCCTGATTTTTCTAAGTATATTGCTTTGCAACCTAGTGATATTTTGCAAGGAAAATATCTTTGGACTTTTTTAACGAGCATGTTTATGCATGGAGGTTTATTCCATCTTCTGATTAATATGTTTGTCCTATTTTCTTTAGGAAGTTTTTGCGAACAAATTATTGGTAGAAAGAGATTTTTTTGGTTTTACATAATTTCTGGTTTAATCGCGGGAATTGCGTTTGTTTTGCTTTCTGGTTTTTTTGGAAATAGCGAACTTGGTGCAAGAATTTTTGGAAGTCCATTTATTCCAGGAGTTGGAGCTTCCGGGGCTATTTTCGCGATTGCTGGTTTGTTTGTTGTTTTAACACCTAAATTAAAATTTTCTATAATTTTTCTCCCGTTCTTTTCATTGCCTGCTTATATCATGATTCCATTTATTTTATTTTTAACTTGGGCTGTTAGTATTGGGGGAAATTTGGCTATTGGGAACACTGCCCATTTTGGAGGTTTGATTGCAGGTTTAATTTATGGATTTTATTTAAGGAACAAATATGCTAATAAGGTTGCTAGATTGAATAAATATATTGGATGATTTTTGATTAATATAAAAATAAAATATAACGAAATTAAAATGACTAAAAAAAAGAGGGTTGCAGAAAGAGGAAGAAGGAATATTTTTGGTTTTAAGAATTATTATAAGGAGTCTTGGGATTTTTTAAAAGAATCAAAAAAATTTATTTTTGCATCTGTCGGAATTTTCTTTATTTTATTTTTGCTCGGGTTAATTTTGCCAACACCTCAATTTGTATTAGATATAGTTATTGATATGGTTAAAAAATTATTGGAGGAAACTCAAGGCAAGGGTTTTTTTGAGATGTGGTTTTTTATTTTTAAGAATAATTTAATTGTTGCATTTGTTTCAGTTTTGTTTGGATGTTCTTTGGGAATTATTCCTTTGCTTTATTTATTTGGAAATGGTTATTTTATTGGAGTTGTTTCGAGGATGGTAACCTCTGAAACTAGCATTTTTGAGTTGTGGAGGTTGATTCCCCACGGCATTTTTGAATTACCTGCGATTTTTATTTCGTTTGGACTGGGGATTAAAATAGGAAGTTTTGTTTTTTATGAAAATCCTTATAAAAAATTAAAGGAGTTTTATATTAAATCATTTAAAGTTTTTATTTTTATCATTATTCCCTTGCTTTTTGTAGCTGCTTTTATAGAGGCTGGGTTGATTGTTTTTATGGGTTAGATTTTCTTAGCAGAAATAAAAAAATCATTGAGCTTTTTCTGTTTGCCGTGTTCTTTTAGCAATACTGAATGCTGTGTGAAGTTTGTTACTGGTTGTCTTAATCTTTCACCTATTCTTTTAAGCGCACTTTCTATAGAATCAAATTTTTCAGGGTATTTTGAAAATGCATCTCTTGATATTTCTCTTAAAATTCCAACACCTAAAGGGACAGAATATTCTGGTCGGACTTCTCTTAGGAAAATACATTTTGCTTGACGCCTTATCTCATTTAGGTATTCGCAAGCTGCTAATCTGTTTGCATAGTATGCGCCAGTAACGTCGTTAGCATAAGATTTTCTTCCGAAAATTGTTTCATGGTCTGTCCATAATCCGTTATCTTTCAAAGATATTTCAATAACTTCAAAAGAAAATGTGTCAGGCATTAAAATTATTTCATAATGGTTCCCTAAATATTCGCTGGTGAAAACTCTTATTTCATTTATTTCAGGATAGTATTTTATTTTATCAAGGAAATTTTTAGATAAAGTGTCATCTACAGCGGTTATTGCCCATCTTGTTGGGACCATTTTTCTTTGTTCTTTTATTCCTAGCAATCCTATTGAGAGTATTTTAATTATGTTTGAAATTGATTGGTTTGATTCATAAAGATTTTTTATTGCTTCAGAGGATTTTAGTTTTGTGTCTGAAATAATGTAATCAACTGCTTTTTCTATTTTTGGGTTTTCTTCAAGTTTTATTTTTTTTAGTGAGGCAGGGTTTCCAATTATTGGAACAGATTTTTCTTCAACTAATGAAAATGTCGCTGGTTTTTTCAATGTAAATTCTGCTGAAACGGATTTTCCAGACATGGCTATTTCTGCTACAGGTTTTACTAAGGATATTTCTTGTTTTGAAGAATGTACATTTGTTTTAAATCTAGGATAAATTAATTTTGTTCTATAATCTACAATTTGCTGAATTTTTAATTTTTGTTTGAACCATTTTTCTGGTGAGGAAAATTTAGAAGTATTACCATTTTGTATTGGTGCTAGAACTCCCGAATAAACATTAGGATAACCATAATGCCCGACAAAAACTTCTGGAGGTGATGAACCTGAAAAAACTGTTTTTCTTTCTAGGTTTAATTCTTTAATTTTAGAAATAAGTTCATTATCCATTGATAAATTAAGTTAAATGATATTTTAAATCTTGGTTACCTCTAGCCAGTTAAATCTCCAAGAATTAATTTTAATTAGTTTCTTAAGTCGCTTATTCCAAGAAGAAGGAAAACAAGTCCTAGGAAAAAAACTCCCCAAACAATTCCACCTTTGAGTATTGCAATTGTTGCTTCTGACCATGTTGGTGTCCAAGGGCCGAAAACAGCAAGTACTGCTAAAATTACTAAAATTAATCCAACTAATATTTCAATCCATTTATTCATATAATTTTATAATTTGGAGGTTTAAAAAGATATTTATCTTTTATTCAATACCTTTTGTTATTACTCTGATTTGAGGGTTTTTGAGAATGTTAGAATACTTGAGGTTAGAATTTTTACTAACGCCCGAAACATATATATATATTATTTTTCTTTGAGAACTTAAATTATTTGCTTAGACAAATAAATAGAATGAAAGGGGGTGTTGACATGGAAAAGAAAATGCGGTTAGCAAAAAAAGAGTGGGCAATTATTCTCGGACTTGTTTTAGTAGTTGCTGTCGT
>Ga0210057_1006961_pt1 | contig 13909 bp, 12 predicted proteins | sample CryGeyCG2114_010_2_FD_183968 | JGI IMG/M metagenome (GOLD analysis project Ga0210057, IMG submission 183968) | Groundwater microbial communities from aquifer - Crystal Geyser CG10_big_fil_rev_8/21/14_0.10 (SPAdes) (version 2) | ecosystem: Environmental > Aquatic > Deep subsurface > Groundwater ... | reverse complement strand
TGGCGCCACCATTACTGAAGAAATGGGCAATAAAGTTAAGATCAGTGTCATTGCCACTGGCTTTAACGAAAGTCAATTAGGCTACAGCAGCGCCAGGCCAAGTTCAATGTTTGGGGCTTTTAGCCGAGACTCCAGAGGCCGAATGAGAAATCGGCAAGCAGAACCCCAGTCAGGAATGCAGCCAATGCAACCAGCTCAAACCATGATTGATCGTACACCCCAAGGTTTTACGCAACCGCTGACCACCAATGATCTTGCCTCGCCAAATGATCCCTATATTAAATCTTCTGCTTTTGGCGACCCAGAAGAAGACCAGCCCCAACCCAGTCGACAGGCGCCAGTCAGTCAAAACACCAATGCTTCACTAGAAGATGAATTTGAAATTCCAGCCTTTTTAAGACAAAAGAAGTAACTATAAACTAATCACAACACACTACTTTTGCGCTCCGATTCCGCTAACACGCTCCGATTCCGCTTTTGACATTTCCGCTAGTTTAGGAGAGAATACAACCAGAAGTGAGTGTGTGTTATCAGCACACTAAGCGCGTCTAAAGGCGCTCCACTAAGCGAAGAACCTCCACCCCCGGGTGGATTATTAGACCGCTTCGGGTAAGCCCGTAACCGCTGGCAATAAGAGAACCTGACGACTCGCAGTAAAATAAAGTATTGATACAGGTTCTGAGTAGAGGTGGTACCGTTGTCGCTAGTTGAAACTCAAGCGAGAACCCTCTTTTGTTCATCAAATCTGGTGAGTAAAAGAGGGTTTTTTTATACCTCAGACCAGATGTTCACGCGTGAAATAAAAATTTCACGCAGAAAGTAAGTATGGCCGCGATCAAAACCGTGAAATCTTTACCCAAGCAAGCAAACTTTCCTGAGCTTGAGCAAAAAGTGATGGTTTTTTGGCGCGATCAGCAAATATTCAAGCAGTCAGTTGACCAACGACCAGCAGACAAGCAGTATGTTTTCTATGATGGACCGCCATTTGCTACAGGGATGCCGCATTATGGACATCTATTGGGTTCAACTAGTAAAGATGTCATTCCCCGCTACTGGACGATGAAAGGCTATCGGGTTGAACGGGTCTGGGGTTGGGACTGCCACGGCTTGCCAATCGAGAACATGATCGAAAAGAAACTTAAAATTCAGGGTGGCAAAAAAGGGATTGAACAGCTGGGGATCGATACGTTTAATGCCGCTTGCCATTCAGAAGTGTTACGTCTAGACAAAGAGTGGGAAAAAATCATTGAACGGCTCGGACGCTGGGTTGATTTTGAGCATAACTACAAAACTATGGATCTGAGTTATATGGAGTCAGTCTGGTGGGGCTTTAAACAACTAGCAGAGAAAAATTTGATTTATGAAGGCAGAAAAGTGGTCTTATACTGCCCACGCTGCGCCACTCCACTCTCAAATTTTGAGATTGCCATGGACAACAGTTATCAAAACGTTGAAGATAACTCAGTCTACGTCAAGTTCAAACTCACTGGCTCAGCCAACCAATACTTTTTGGCCTGGACAACCACTCCTTGGACTTTACCAGGCAATGTCGGCTTGGCGGTCAAACCAGATGCTGAATACATCTTGGTTCAAGCAGCTGACAGCAATCAATACTGGCTGGCTAAGGATTTGCTGACAACAATGTTTACAGGTAAATTACCAGCTGTCTTGAAAACTGTGAAGGGCAACGCGCTGGTTGGTCAACACTATCAGCCTTTGTTTGAGTACGTCAAAAGTGACAAACCTTCGGCCTGGAGTGTGTTACCTGCTGAGTTCGTCAGTTTGGCCGAGGGGACAGGGATTGTCCATACCGCTGCAATTTTTGGTGAAGACGACTATGCCTTGGCGCAACAACACGATCTTCCTTTGGTACCAACGTTAGACGACAATGGCCTGTTCCTGCCTTTTGTTAGCCTGGTGGCGGGACAGTTTTACAAAAAAGCCGAAGAGCCAATTTTGGCTGATCTGACAGCACGACAGCTGGTGTACAGACAAGAAAAGACCACTCACTCATATCCTTTCTGTTACCGTTGTGGCACCCCTTTGTACTACAACGCAGTGCCTGCCTGGTTCATTGATGTTCAACAACTAAAACCAGCTTTGCTAGCTGAAAATGAAAAAATGAACTGGTTCCCCGCCCATTTAAAGCATGGCCGGTTTGGCAAAGGGATTGAGACGGCACCAGATTGGAATATTTCTCGTAGTCGCTACTGGGGAACACCGATGCCGGTATGGGCAGCCACTCAAACTGATGGCCAACCACCACTTCGTCGGATCATTGGCTCTTTAGAAGAATTAAAACAATGGGCAGTTGATCCGTCCGCAGTAGACAAGTTGACCGACATTCACCGGGAATTTCTAGATCAGCTGGAAGTCTGGGTTGATGACGCCAAAACAATTAAAGGCAGGCGAATTCCAGAGGTATTTGACTGCTGGGTCGAGTCAGGTTCAATGCCGTACGCCTCCAAGCATTATCCGTTTGAAAACAAATCAGCCTTTGAGACCACTTATCCGGCTCAATTTGTGAGTGAGTACATTGCCCAAACCCGAGCCTGGTTCTACACCATGCACGTGGTTAGCGTTGGCATTTTTGGCAAGTTGGCAGTGCAGAATACACTAACCACCGGCACGGTCTTGGCCGAAGACGGCACTAAGATGAGTAAATCTAAAAATAACTTCCCTGACCCAATGGTCGTAATTGATAAATATGGTGCCGACAGTTTGCGGCTTTATCTAATGAGTTCGCCAGTGATGCGGGCGGAAAATCTCAATTTTAACGAGCAAGACGTGGCTGAGATCAGGAAAAAGGTATTTTTAATCTGGTGGAATTGCTTGGTTTTTTACAAGCTTTACGCGGGCGAGACCAGTCTGGATCTAAATAAAACGCCAACTCCCTTCACAGTGATGGATCGCTGGATTCAAAGCAAGTTGCATTCACTGATTAAAGCAGTAACTGAAAGCATGGATGGTTACGACGTGCTCAGGGCTTCTCGACTATCAATGGAGTTTGTGACTGATTTATCAACTTGGTACCTTCGCCGCAGCCGGGATCAGCTCAAAGAGAGTAGTGACGATCAGCATTCTGTACATCTATTTGGCACAGTTTTGGTTAGATTGGCTCAGTTGATGGCACCATTTACCCCGTTTTTCTCAGAGGTGGTTTATCAAGCCGTGGTCGATCAAGTTGGTAGCGTCCATTTGACTGACTGGCCTGAGTTTGACGCCACTCAAATTGATGTCAAGCTAGAACAAGCAATGACCGAAATTAGAAAAGTAGTTGAGCGTGCTCACGCTGCCCGGATCGAAGCCGGGATTAAAGTCCGCCAACCGCTGGCTCAAATCCACGTCAGCTCTGCTCAACCAGAACCAAGCGCCGAGTTGGTTAAAGTTTTGCTGGACGAAGTCAACGTCAAAGCTGTGGCTTGGCAATCAAGCAGTGAGTTATCTGTTTCTCTTGAGACTTCCCTAACACCAGCCCTCAAAGCCGAAGGTGAAGCCAGAGAATTGATTAGAACGATTCAAAAACTGAGAAAACAAACAGGTCTGAAGGTGACACAAAGTGCCACTGCCACCGTCACCAGCATTCCTCAGGATTGGCAAACAAAGATCGAGCAAAAAACTCACACCAAGCTTAAACTTGGTGACCAACTTGCACTCGAGGTCAACTAGCTTTTACTTGGCCCTTCTGCTATACAAAGAGAGTGAGAATCTGGATTTTGCCAGCTTTGTATGTGTTGTTTGCGCTTTTAAGCGTCATTACTCTCAGTAGTATTGCCCCTAACTTGGCTAGCAAACAATTGTTGTTTTTTATTATCAGCGGACTGTTGTTTGTTGCCGCCAGTTACTATCCCTTTAGTCAGTACCTGAGACTCAGTCGAGGCAGTTATATCTTTGCCTGCCTGTTTTTGCTGATACCTGTGGTTTTTTCGCTCTCTACGCGTAACACCGCCCGCTGGATTCCAGTTGGCGACTGGTTTAACATTCAGCCGTCGCAGTTTACCTTGCCGTTGGTCAGCCTGGCTCTACTGCAGTTGATTGCCAAAACTAAAGCTTTTGGTTGGCATTTCTTAATCAGATTTTTTGCCTTAGTTGCCTTGCCAATTGGTTTAATTTTGATCGAACCAGATCTGGATACCACCATTGTTCTCAGCCTAACGATGGTCAGTTTGCTGTTCTTTTTACCCATTGCCTGGAAGTTTCTAGTTGGGTTTGGAATTAGCGGCATTTGTCTAGTTTTCTTTGCCTGGTTTTTTGTCCTTCAACCGTACCAAAAACTCAGAATAACCTCTTTTTTTACCCCAGCCGAAGATATTCAAGGCAGCAACTACAACGCCAGACAGGCCTTGATTGCGGTGGGCTCAGGTCAGGTGATAGGTCGAGGACTTGGACAGGGAGTGCAGTCACACTTACGCTTTCTGCCTGAGCGGCAAACTGACTTCTTGTTTGCCTCACTGGCCGAAGAATATGGATTGATGGGTAGTAGTTTAGTCTTGTTGCTCTACGCCCTATTGGTGGCTTTTCTAATCTGGGCCAGCCGATACATTAAAGATCTATCAGGCAAATTATATTTGGTAATGTTGGCAGTTTTGTTTTTTCTGCAGGCAATGGTCAACATCAATATGAATATTGGTTTATTGCCTATTTCGGGCATCACTTTGCCCCTACTGTCGTATGGCGGCAGTTCATTGTTGGGATTGTCGCTGGCTCTCGGAATTGCCCAGTCACTGATCAAGCAATCTCAAAAACGCTCCCTACTTCATATTGCTTAACAGCATGATATAATAGCTGGTCTCTGATACATCTAGATTGAACTGAGAAAGTGATCATGGCCTACGCAATTATTCAGCTTAATGGCAAACAGTACAAAGTTTCTCCCAAAGATGAGATTATTGTTGATCGCGTTCCTCAGGCGGCTGGTGAAAAAGTTACCTCGGGTGACGTTTTGTTGGTTTGTGACGGCGACAAAGTCAATGTTGGCACACCTTTAGTTAGCGGGGCTTCAGTCAGCTATACCATCAAGGATCATCAACGCGGCAAAAAGATCAGGGTTTCTAAGTACAAATCTAAGTCACGATATCGTCGGGTTCAAGGCCATCGTCAAGAGCAATCAGTGCTCGTGATCGAAGCAATTAAGGTCTAATTCCTCTCTTTTGCTGAGTTGTTTTCTGCTAAAATTTGTAAGGTGGTCTATGTCTTCATATTTTTTTATCCTTGGGTCAACTCCGGCTTTGTCATTGGTCGAATTGAGCGCTTTTTTAGCTCAACCCAATCTGGCTAAGATAAGTTCTCAGGTGGTAAAGGCTGAGTTAGCTGACGACCAAACGGCTACAGTGGCCTTGCAAGAGCTAGGTGGCTCAATCAAAGTTTGCCGCCAAGAGGAAACTTTGAATCGAAATGCCAGTACGGCAGAGTTAGAGCAAGCGGTGGCCGATCTATTTCAAAGACAGGCCAAGACAGCAAAAATTGTGATTGGGATTGGCGAGTTTGGTCGAGACCAGCTGGACGCACTTTCCTTAGAAAAAGTGAAGCGTTTGTTGACAAATGCTGACTTAAAGGTTCGTTTTATCGATGCGCCGCGATCCGGATTGTCCGCCGCAGTGCTGCTGCACCACAAAGTTCATGAGGTAATTATTATTCGAACCGAACAAGCAATTTTTTTGGCTTCAACCGTCAGCGTCCAAAACATTGATACCTGGACAATTGTTGACCGAGAGAAACCCTACGCTAACCGTAAAAAAGGGATGTTGCCCCCAAAAGTGGCCAGAATGATGGTTAACTTGGCAGTTGGCCCCCAACCAAAAACCAAAGCCACGCTCTTAGATCCATTTTGTGGCTCAGGCACTGTTTTGATTGAAGCAGCCTCTCGCGGTCTATCGGTGGTTGGCTCCGATCTGGATCCAGAGGCAGTAACCGGTACCGAGAAGAATCTGAACTGGTACAGCCAAACCTTCAAACAAGAATTTGAGTTTAAAACCTTGCAAGCCGATGCCACCAAACTACTGTTGTCAAAAAAAGTGGATTACTTGGTGACCGAACCATTCTTGGGTAAACCCAAAGCCCCGGCCGCTTTACTTCCCAATGTTTTTCGAGGCCTGGAAAAAATGTATCTGGGCGCCTTTAAGCACTGGCGCCGCTTATTAAACCCGAGAGCCAAAGTGGTGATTGTTTTTCCCCGCGCTTTAGCCGCAACTGCCGGTCTGAAACAAGACATCACCCTTGATAGCTTAATTGACAAGTTAGGCGCTCTCGGGTATACTCCTTTACTCGAGCCGGTGCTGTATCACCGCCCACAAGCCGTGATTGGTCGTGAAATTAGAGTTTTTGAATTTAAACCGGCTCAACAATAGGAACAAATCATGTCACACGTTAAAGCATCTGGATCAGTCGCCCAACACGCTCAAGGCAAACGCCATGGCAAACGGCTGGGCTTAAAAAAACACTCTGGTCAGACCGTTAAAGCTGGTATGATTTTGATCCGCCAACGCGGAGAAAAATACAAAGCTGGTAAAAATGTCGGCATCGGTCGCGATCACACTCTTTTCGCCCTCGATCCAGGTAAAGTTGGGTTCACCAAGCATCATGGCAAAACCATGGTTGTGATTGAGACCTAATCTCAATTTTTTTAACTGAACAGTTTTCCCGCTCCACAAGTTTCACGGACTGTGATATACCTGTCGTACAATGACAGACCAATCCACTCCCAGTGTACAAATTCTTGCGATTGAGGTCTTGCAACCCAATCCGTTTCAACCAAGAAACAAAATTTCCAGAGAAGAAATCCTGGAACTAGCGGACTCAATCAAACAGTACGGTGTTCTGGAGCCTCTCATTGTGGCTCAAACCCCGGCTGGTTTCCAGATCATTGCCGGTGAACGTCGCTGGCGGGCTGCTCGAGAAGCCGGTTTGACAGAAGTTCCAGCTCTGGTCAAAAAAACTACCCCCAAAGAAATGCTAGAGATGGCCTTGATCGAAAACGTGCAGCGGGCAGATCTTGGCCCACTAGAGAGAGCTCAGGCTTTTCAGCAATTAAGAAGAGATTTTAACCACAGCGTGCCCCAAATTGCGCAGCGGGTGAGTAAATCCACTTCGTACGTCAGTAACACCTTGCGCTTGCTCGACTTGCCAGACGCAATCAAAGACGGTTTAGCAGGCAATCAGATCACCGAGGGTCACGCCAGGGCCATTGCTGGTATTGATAATATTCCGGCCATGATTCAGCTCTACAAACGGATTTTGCTTGAAAGCGCTTCAGTCAGACGAGCCGAAGAATTAGCCAGAAACTTTAGACAACAGCACTCAACTTCACCAATCAAGCGACTTTCGCCCCAAACCACTCAGGTAGATGACCCCCTGATCAAGGCCTGGGAACAAGAATTGAAGCGATTGTTATTAGCCAAATCTTCGATCAAACTCACTCGCAGCTTCAAAACCACCAGAATTATCATTACCCTACAAGGTGACCCCGACCAGACTCAAAAAGATTTAGAAAAAATTATGGCTTTAACTCGGCATCAAGTTGAGGCCGAACAAAGCATCAAGCCTAAAGGGCGTAGCTCGGTTTGGCAATAACGCTGACGTCAGGCACCGGCCAGTAGCGGAAAAAGGCTTTACCAACAATGTTTTTTGAGGTAATTGGACCCCAGGAACGGGAGTCACTTGAATTAGTCCGGTTGTCGCCGGCCACAAAGTATTCATCTTGACCAAGTTGAACTACACGACCATTGGTAAACGCATTGGCCATGGTTTCGGTGCCTGTTGGTAGATATGGCTCTTTCAGCGCTGTGCCGTTAACATAAATAGAGTTATTTTTGACCTCAATCATTTCGCCGGGCAGTCCCATCACCCGTTTGATAAAGTCACAACCAGTGCCAGCCGGACAATGAGCGGCCGGTGGGGCATGAAAAACAATCACGTCACCACGCTGTGGGGTACCTAAACGGTAACTAATTTTGTCAGTTAGGACATAATCGTGAGAATGGAGGTTGGGTTCCATGGACATCCCGCTGACCTGATGCGGCTGCATAAAAAAGAGGTAAACCACCAAAAAGAGCGACAGACCAATCACAAAGGTCTCAATCAAATCAAGAAAAAAGCCACTGACGGCAGAGAGGGTGGTTGACATACGTTTGGATTATCGGTTTTTTGGGCTGGAGTTTCAAGCACTAAATGGGGATAATAGGTACAGGAGACACGTTTTTTCTCGGACGCTTGGTGCGTTCACCAAGCTTGACTGAGTTGCTTTTGTCTGGACAGGTAAATAATTCTCGTCTTTCTGTCAGCGATACAGACCCCGATCAAAAACGTCTACTCCTGTGGTTACGAAAGAAAACGACTATGGGGTACAGCAAGCAAGCGCTCAGGGGATTTGGTTGGCATTCTGTTGTCACTTTTTTGACCGCAACAATGACGGCTCTGAAGTTGGCTTTTTTGGCGCGCTTATTAGATCAGCGAGAGTTTGGACTCTTTGCGTACATAACGATTGCCCTGGGACTAACTGAAGCAATCACTGAAACTGGCATCAACGTTACTATTATTCAAGCCAAAGAATCCATCAAGTACTTTCTCAACACTGCCTGGGTGATTGCTATTTTCAGAGGCCTGATTATTGGTCTGGTTATGCTGGGAATGGGCGTCAGTATGAGTTCATTCTTTAGTGAACCTAACTTGACCGTTTTGGTTGGGCTGGCGGCGCTGGTACCGGTCGTCAAAGGCTTTATCAATCCAGCGATTGTGACCTTACACAAAGAGTTGCGATTTTTTCGTGACAGCGTCTACAGGCTGTCTTTGTTAGTCGTCGAGGCCGGACTAGCGGTACTGCTGGCTTGGTATTGGCACTCGGTGACAGCATTGGTAGTGGCGATGATTGGGGCAGCAGTGTTTGAAGTGATAATTTCATTTTTGCTGTTCAGGTTGCGGCCAGTTTTTGAGTACATTCCTAGTAGAGCCAAAAGTATTTTTAACAACGCCAAAGGCTTGAGCGTCTCAGCGGCGCTCTCATATATCAGTGAAAATGTTGACGATTTGATCTTGGGAAAGCTTTTAGGCACCGCCCCGCTGGGTTTGTATCACACTGGCTACTCGCTGACTCATCGGGCGACTCTTGGGGTGTCACAGTCGCTTTCTCACGGCGCCTTCCCCGTCTTTGCCCAGTTCAGAACTGATTTACCCCGATTAAAAAGAGCATTTTTGAAGTCGTTTTTAGGTTTGAGTCTGCTGTTGGTGGCAGTCTTAATTCCATTGATTGGCTTTCCCAAGTTGATTATCGAGATTATTTTGGGTCAAAAGTGGTTGGCGGTCGTACCGGCCTTGCCTTGGTTAGCAGCCGCAGGTGCGCTCCAAGCTCTGACCAGTTTGTGTTACACGGTAATGACTTCGACTGAATCGTACAAACAGATGAACGCTCACCGCATTTTTGGTTTGATTGTTTTTGTACCACTATTTTTGTGGTTAAGCCTGCAGTTTGGCCTGCTTGGCGCCGCCATGGGCTGGGCAATTGCCCGTGCCATTAGCTTTCCCGTGGTTTTTTGGTTAGTGTTGCGGAGGTTGAAATGAACAAATTGGCAATTAGCGTCATTATGCTGGTACACCGCAATGATGAGCGTTTACGGAAAGCCTTGACCTCAGTTAGTTTTGCCAATCAAATCGTAATAATTGATAACCAGAGTGGGGTGGACTGGGCAGAGCTGCAGAAAAACTATCCGCTTGAAGTGCGCAAGTTGAAAGAAAAGATTGAGGATTTTTCAAAAGTGCGCAATCAAGCCCTGGGCTATGCCAAAAATGAGTGGGTTTTTTTTGTGGATTCTGACGAGGAAGTGGTGAGGGGAGCGGAACCGCAACTTGTCGAGTTACTCAGCCTGGCCAACGTCAGTTTTGGTGTTGTCTACAGAAGTGATATTTTCTTGGGCAAGCAACAACACTACGGCGAGGCTGGGCACCAGGCGCTGGTCAGGTTGGGTAAGAAAACCCGATTGCATTTTACCGGCATGGTTCACGAGATCGCCGTGGCTAATGGCAACTGCCACTACACCAGAATCGAGCTGTTGCACCACGCTCACCCCAGCATCAGTGAGTTTATCGATGACGTCTCCGGCTATGCGCAGATCGTGGCAAGAGCAAAAACCACCGATTTTGGGCAGAATCTCTTCGAACTGATCTGCTTTCCACCAGTCAAACTGTTGTATGGCTTATTTATTCAAGGCGGCATACTGGACGGTTGGCGAGGAGTTGTCTATGCCTGCTGCATGAGCTTACACTCATTGTTGGTGAGGATTTATCGATATGAAATTTTGGCGAACACTGCAGAACCTGAGAAAAACTAATCGACTATCTTGGTTGGAGTTGGCAGTCTTAGTGTTCTTTTTTTGCGCTTTGAGTTTTGGCCAGTTGGGTAGACTAAGCTGGCCGGTGACTTTTTATCCACATGATGTTTTGATTTTGGTTTGGCTAGGACTGACCAGCTGGGGCTGGTTGCCTCAGCTGGTTCGAACGATCAGAAAGCTAACCTGGCGACGCTGGTGGTCTGGACTAGCTTTTATGGGTTGGCTGATTCTAGGAGTGATGATTAGCTTTGCCCAAACCCAGGATTGGCAAGTAGTTTTGTATCTGGGTCGACTCTTCATCTACAATCTGTTCTTGTTTTCTCTCTGGGCCCGATTTAAGGAAAACACCCAGCTATTGCGGGTTTTTCTGGTCAGTACTGGCATGTACATGGTTTGGTTTGGCCTCGTGCAGTACTTGCTGCTGCCTGATACTCGGTATTTATATCTCTTTGGCTGGGATGATCACTACTACCGCTTGATCGGACCGCTCTTAGATCCGAATTTGTCGGGGATTCTGTTTGTAATCACCGGCTGGCTGTTGGTGGCTTGGCGAAAGTTATTGCCCAAGGGGATAGTTGTCAGCCTGCTGATGATGACAATTTTGGCGGCGGTGCTGTCATACTCGAGAGCGACCTACTTATCAGCGATAATTTCCCTGGCGGTATACTGGCTGTTCACCATAGGCCAAACTAAAATTCTGAAACGGGCGATAATTAGTTTTGCCATTTTCATTTTAGCCCTGTTGGCATTGAGCTTGGCACCCAAACCGGGGGGCGAAGGCATAGATTTGTTGCGGACAGCCTCGATTACTGCCAGACTTGAGTCGTCTGCCACTTACCTGGCTAATCTGAAGGGCTATCAATGGCTAACCGGTGCTGGTCTGTACTCAACCCTGCCTGGTCAGGCTACTACCACGCACGCCAGGACGCCAGATAACATTATTGTCTTGCTGGTGTGGAGTTCTGGATTGGTAGGCCTCGGCTTATTCTTCACACTTTTCACGCGACTTATAACAGTGATGAAGGGGTGGCCAGCAGAAACGTTGGCCTTGCTCACCGCCGTGTTGATTCACACTCAATTTAACAATACGCTGCTGGAACCATTTGTCTTTTTGATGCTGGGAATCGCGATTCTGAGCGGCACACACAAACTCAAGACTTAGCGAGAATAGTTCACCGTTAACTTTATTTCTGTAGTGTTGCCAGCGTCGTCCGTGGCTTTGACAGTCACTTCATTGGTGCCATCATTCAGGTTAACGCGAGTAGAGAAACCCCCTTCAGCATTGGGAAAAATAATCCGGTCATTCACAAAGATGCGGGCGGTTGGTTCGGTAGTGCCAGCCACTGTTACCAGTTTGTCCTTGCTAGCGATGGTGACTGAGTCAAGCGGTTCAGCCACCGTCAGGGACGGTTTTTCCGTGTCCAAAATTACCAGGTAACTTTGGCCAGTTTTTGATTCATTGTCTTTTTCATCAATCGCATAGCTGGTGATTGAGTTTTCACCCTCGGTCAAGTTGACTTTGGCTTCAAACGAGCCGTCTTCTTTGGCACTGACCTTGCCTGCCTCGCCGCCATTGAGGACAATTACTACTTCATGGCCAACCGAGTCAAAACCATTGATCTTGAGTTGAGCACTGTTGGTGGCCTCAACCGGAGCCGCCAAAACCGGAGGCTGTAATAACACCGTTTCGTCTTCAGCAATCGGGTTGGTGCTCAGCACGGCGTTAATAAAACGGATGAAAAGGGGCAGAATGACAAAAATGAAAATAGCGGTAAGAATAACGGCCAAACCAGAAAAAACAAAGATCTGGCGAAGCATCTTGTTGCGCTCATTTTTGATCAGACGTGAGGTGACTGTTCTTGGCATAGTTGTGAGTAAGTATAGCGCAATAACGGTCAGTGAAAACTGCTACTTGAGAAAAGATTGAGCCGAAGGCGAGATTCGAACTCGCGACCTACGGTTTACGATACCGCCGCTCTACCAGCTGAGCTACTTCGGCAAGAAACTTAGGGATATTATATCAGGATTAAGCGCTTCATTTATTACTGTTGTAATGTAAAATAAGTTTATGGGTGAACTAGAACAACCGAAAGATTTTAATTCATCAAATGAGCCGACTATTAATTCAGTCATTGATTCACTTACTGACCATTCTCCCAAATCTCCCTTTGAGTTAGCTCAAGAAAGTGAACTGGGTCTGCCACAAGAAATGGTACGAATTCTCAACCAAGATTATAATTTTCCCCCTATAGTAGCAACTCAAAATGCAATTGCATTCGGAAAAGAAGCCAGTGTGTTTGGAAAAGAAACCAAGCAATTTGATTATATTGCCGTTGCCCAACCAAGATTATATAGACCAAAGATTGAAACTAATCAGCCGGATACTCGGGAACAACAATTAGTACTTGAATACATGACCCCACTGGCTGAAATTGAGATTCGCCAAGCAGCTTCGGGAGAAAAACCAATACCATTAATTTATTTGCCCCTTGAACACTTGTATCTGCGAAATCTTGATGGCGCCAGTTCTATTGACCTTGTTGAGCTTATTCGCGCCTTGCTTCCAGAGAATAAAAAAAATATCAGAATCATCATTAGTTCTGTTGCTTCTTGGGTTGCAGCTGGCAATCAAAGCCACATTCATTCACCAAGCTACTCTATTAGAGAAAACTGCATTTACATTAGCCCCATAAATACAATTGGAGATATATTTGGCTTACTGCATGAAGTTGGTCACGCCATCAGTGGTACTGATGATGAGAGTGTTTTTGAAGGAAAAGTAAGATTAAAGAAACTTGCTGACCTGTCATTAACTCAAGGGATAATTGCTGGCTTGGGAAAGGTGCTCGTTACTGGGAAGAATGCAGACATGGCGGTACGTTTCTTACAACAGCTTGAGAATGAAAAAGAAACACTTGCTTCTGCCGTCCAGCCACAAGACAACCAAAATTTAGTTAAATCAGAACGCAATGCACATGCCATCGCTGGTTACCTTGCTAAGTCATTGCGGGATAATAGGGGGTTTCTTGATTTTAGCAACCAGGAATTTTTCGAACATATTGAATATATGCTTAGTTCTTATGAGGGAATGGTACAAACCTCAGAACTTTCTCGCGTTGGTTCAGATTCTTATTTTACAAACGAGAAAAGACGGCAAGAGCGCAAGCCACCTAGGATAAATGCATTCAGGACTTTGTTTGAGCGTATAGGATTCACAATAAAACCGTTGCACTAGTCTGAGCTAGTAACGATAATGTGCTCGAACCTACGAGATTTGGTTACTCCAGATTTAATTTTACAATTAAATGCGTTCAAAAGTCATTTAGCTATCAAAAGTTTCAACAAATTTTGACAGTTCGTGACGAGTTCTTTATCTTCACCATTAAGTAATTTCCAGTATTTATCTTCTGCTTTGGCATTCAACTCCACATAACCGTAATCATAATATTGCTGTGGTGGAAAAGGATCTAGAAGATTCCATGGAGAGATTTCTTCCTCTGTTAATAATAGAGACAAGTTATTTTCCAGTGGCACAAGTAAATACTTTTTTATTACTTCACTAGAGATCTCACCAACTAGAGGAAGTCTAT
>Ga0210057_1006960_pt1 | contig 13910 bp, 13 predicted proteins | sample CryGeyCG2114_010_2_FD_183968 | JGI IMG/M metagenome (GOLD analysis project Ga0210057, IMG submission 183968) | Groundwater microbial communities from aquifer - Crystal Geyser CG10_big_fil_rev_8/21/14_0.10 (SPAdes) (version 2) | ecosystem: Environmental > Aquatic > Deep subsurface > Groundwater ... | reverse complement strand
AAAATTGATTCAACCAATTATTGTGGAACCTTTTCCAAAAGACAAAATGAAAAAAGCTTTAAATGGAGTGAAAAAATTATTTTCTGTTGAATTGAATACTTCAGGCCAAATGGCAAAAGTTTTAAATTCTCAGGGAATAAAAGTTGATGGAAAAATTTTAAAATATACCGGTAGACCATTTTTCACCAAAGAAATTGAAGAAAAATTGAAAAAAATACTATGAATCCAAAAAATTTAGATACTTATTGTCAAAATACTTGGTGTCCGGGTTGTCCGAATTTTGCAATTTTGGAATCGGTAAAAAGGGCAATTTCAGAATTGATTGAAAAGGGAATACCACGAGAAAATTTCGTTTTTACTTGCGGAATTGGTTGCCACGCCAAAATTTTTGATTATTTAAACTTGAATAGTTTTTATGGATTGCATGGCAGATGTTTGGCTACAGCCCAGGGAATAAAATTGGCCAATCCCAATCTAAAAGTTATGGCTTTTGTCGGCGATGGCGATACTTACAATGAAGGAATTTCCCATTTAATTCATGCGGCAAAAAGAAACACAAATATTACGGTTTTGGTTCATGACAATCGAAATTTTGCTTTAACTGTTTCCCAATTTACGGCTACCTCTCCCAAAGGATTTAAAGGAAGTTCAACTCCAAATGGAAGCATTGAGGAATCATTAAATCCCTTAGAATTGGTCCTATCTTCAGGTGCCACTTTCATTGCCCGGGGATATGCCTGGAAAATTGACCATCTTAAAAATTTAATTTTAAAAGCCATAGAGCATAAAGGCTTTTCCTTTTTAGAAATTTTACAACCTTGCATTACCTTTTTTGATAATCGCCAATTTTATGAAGAGAGGATTTATGAATTAAAAAGCCCTCTCTCAAAAGAGGAAGCCAAAATTAAAATTAGTGAATGGGACTATTCAGATGGCGAAAAATCAAAAATCCCAATTGGAGTTTTTTATAAAGTTGAAAAACCCACCTTTGAAGATTTAGTTTTAAAGAATTAAATCCTTTCAATTTTTGCTCCTAACTTTTTTAGCTTTTCGTCAAATTTTTCGTACCCCCTATCTATTTGAGAAATCCCTTCGATTTCTGAAGTTCCCTTGGCTGCCAAAGCCGCCAAAACTAATGCTGCTCCTGACCTGATATCTGAGGCATTTAATTTGTTTCCAACTAATTTTCTCTTTCCAAAAATTAAAGCCCGATGAGGATCGGTAATTTCGATATCGGCCCCCATTTTTCTTAATTCCTGAAGATGCTGAAATCTGTTTTCATATAAAGGGTCGTGAATTAGACTTTTTCCCTCTGCTTGAGTGAGTAAAACCGAAATTTGGGGCTGCAAATCGGTGGGAAATCCGGGATAAGGAAGAACTTGAATTTTGGTTGAAAAAAATCTTTTTGAGGGTTTAATCAAAATTTCTTTTCCTCTGGTTTTAAAATTCACTCCTATTTCCTTCATTTTCTCCAAAAACATTATCAGATGTTCGGGATTGACATTTTTTATTTTTCCCTGGCCCTGGGTTATGGCGAAAGCAATTAAAAATGTTCCAACCTCTAATGGGTCAGGGCAGATTGAAAATTCTGTTCCGGAAAGCTTTTTCTTTCCTTCAATTACAATATTGTGTGTTCCCACTCCTTCAATTTTTAACCCCATTTTTTTTAAGAAATTTCCTGTGTCTTGAACTTGAGGTTCAGCTGCCGCAATTTCAATTTTTGTTTTTCCTTTAGCCAAAGCCGTTACCATCATTAAAATTTCAGTGGCCGTGACTGAAAATTCTTTTAAGACAATTATTTTACCCTCTAATTTTTTCGGCGCTTCAAAACAGTAAAAACCATCCTTTTCTTCAATTTTTATTCCAAAATCTTGTAATGCCTCCAAATGAGCCGAGATTGGTCTCAAACCAATTTTATCTCCGCCCGGGTGAGGAACTTTAAATTTTTTAAATCTGGCCAATAGCGGTCCAATGAGTAAAACCGAAACTCTCATTTTTTCAAATAAATTTATTGGAATCTTTTCTGGGTCTAAATTGGCTGGATTTATCTTTATTCGATTTCTTGCCAACCATTCAATTTTTGCCCCCATTTGTTTTAGAATTTCAATTTCGTCTAAAACATCGGAACATGAAGTTAAATTATCAATAATTGATGGCTCTTCAGTCAGTAAAGAAGTAGCCAAAACCGCACCAGCCGAATTTTTATAACCAGAAATTTTAACTTCTCCAGAAAGAGGAATTCCTCCTTTAATTAGAAACTTTTCAGCCATAAGATTGATATTATCTCATTTTATGTTATATTAAAAATAATAATTGTCAAAGTTGAAAAATGGAAAGATTAAAAGTTTCTCCCAAAAATTTGGATGAAATTTTAAAAAAAGCTATGAAAGTAATTCGGCAAGGAGGAGTGATTGTTTGCCCAACCGATACGGTTTACGGCTTAATAGCTGATGCTAAAAACAAAAAAGCAGTTAAAAAAATTTTTAAAATAAAAAAGAGAAAAGAAGAAAAACCTATTCCCATTTTTGTTAGGGATTTAAAGATGGCAAAAAGTTTAGTCTTAATTAATAAGTTTCAAGAAAAGCTTTTAAAAAAGGTTTGGCCTGGGAAGATAACCGTAATTTTAAAGGCTAAAAGGCTCGCTAAAAAGATATTTCCTAAAAGCATTATCAGCTCCGAAAACAAGATTGGATTGAGAATTCCAAATTATAAAATCATTAATCGATTATTGCGAATCCTTAATCGTCCTTTGACTGGAACATCAGCTAATATTTCAGGAAAACCTCCTTCAACAAAAATAAAAGAGATTTTAAAACAATTTAAAAATCAAAAATATAAGCCAGATTTAATTTTAGATGCCGGAAATCTAAAACTTTCTCTATCTTCCACAATTATTGATTTAGAAAATTTTAAAATTTTCAGAGAAGGAAAGATTTCGAAGGAAAAAATTTTCCAGATTTTAGCAAGAATAAAGAAATGAGAAACAAAATAAAAGGAAAGAAAATTGTTTGTCTGGGAGGAGGAAATGCCATGCCCAAAGCGATTTTGACTGAATTGAAAAAATATCCAGTTAAAATTTCAGCCATCTGTGCTATGCTTGACTCGGGAGGATCGGCTGGTCGCCTGAGAAAGGATTATAAGATAGTTTCTCCCGGTGATATTCGCCGGGCATTAATTGCCTTAGCTGAAACATCTCCCATCATTGAAGACCTTTTTGATTATCGATTTCAAGCCGGTTTATTAAAAGGACATAATTTTGCCAATCTTTTAATTACTTCTTTGGAGTTAGCGACTAATAATTACGAAAAGACCATTCAAGAGTTGCGTAAAATTTTACAGATTAAACACCAGGTTTTACCAGCCACTTTAGATAGCGCCAATCTCTATGCCGTTTTAGAAAATGGCAAAATAATTTCCGGAGAGGGAAATATTGATAAACCGGGACATAATCGAAATTTAAAAATTAAAAAGGTATTTTTAAAACCAAAAGCCAAGGTTTATCCCAAAGCCGCCAAAGCAATAAAAGAAGCTAATTTAATAATTATTGGGCCGGGAGATTTATATTCATCTTTAGCCCAAATTTTATTAACCGAAGGTATCCCCCAAGCCATTAGAAAAAGTAAAGCCAAAAAAGTTTATATTTGTAATTTAATGACCAAAAATGGCGAAACTAATAATTTCACTGTTTTAGATTTTGTCAAAGAAATAGAAAAATACTCAGGTGGCGAGGTGGATTATGTAATTTATAATCTAAAAAAACCTTCAAAAAAGAGGTTGTTTGATTACAAAAAAGAACACCCGGAATTAATAGATTTAGTAAAAATTGACCCCGAACTACAACCTTTGGTTGAGTACGGGGCAGGTAAAAATTTACCTTTACCAAAATTTATTGGCAAAGACTTGTTGTTTGACCGAGGTCCGATTGAACACAATCCTAAAAAATTAGTTAAAGCTTTACTCAGCCTCATCTAAATTTTATGCCAAATTTTCAAACAGTAATTTTAGCCGCTGGTGAATCATCAAGGTTTTGGCCTTTAAATCAAAGACACAAATCCCTCATTAAAATAATGGGAAGACCTTTGATTTGGTATACGATTGAAGGATTAAGAAAAGTTGGAATTAAAGATATTATCATTGTTCAAAGACCCAAAAGAGATATTGAAGAAGAACTGAATAATTACAAATTTCCTGATTCAAAAATAAGATATGTAATTCAAAGAAAACCTGAAGGAATGGGAAATGCTCTCTGGCAAGCTAAAAATTTAATCGAAAGTAAATTTTTTGTTTTGAATGCTGAAAGGGTTGATGGAGGTGAGATCATAGAAAAATCAAAAATCCGGAATCAAAAATCCAAAGTTGCTTTAGTTGGTCAACATACCAATAATCCTCAACTTTTTGGAATAATGAGAATTAAAGACGGTAGAATTTTAGAGATTGTAGAAAAGCCCAAAAAAGGAAAAGAACCCTCTAATGTTAGAGTGGTCGGAGTTTATCTTCTCCCACCTGATTTTTTTGAAAATTATCAAAAAGTAAAAAAGGAGAAATATGATTTTGAGGAAACTCTCTCTAATTATATGAAAAAAAATGAAGTAAAATTGGCTTTTTTATGGAAATCCGAAAAAGAGATACCTCCTCTAAAATACCCTTGGCATCTATTTTTAGTAGAAAAATATTTAATGGATAAATATCTTGATTCTAAGATTTCAAAAAGTGCCAGAATTGGGAAAAATGCAATTATTGAAGGCAAGGTTTATATTGCTGAAAATGTCAAAATTTTTGAAAATGCAGTTATAAAAGGACCTTGCTATATTGCTGATGGTTGTGTCATCGGAAATAACTCTTTAATTAGAGAATATGTGAATTTAGAAAACGATGTTTTAATTGGAGCCAATGCTGAAGTTAAAAACTGCATCTTTGAAGAAGATATCCATATTCACTCCGGCTATTTTGGCGATTCAATTTTTGGTTCTGGTTGCAAATTAGGAGCCGGAGCTATTACGGCTAATATAAAAATTAATAGAGATGAAATAAAATCAGTTATTAAAGAAGAAAAAATAAAAACAGGTTTAAATTCTTTAGGCTGTATTATGGGAGAAAATACCAAAACTGGAATTCGTTGCTCCTTTATGCCTGGCGTTTTAATTGGATCTAATTGTAATATTGGTCCAAATTCGATTGTTTTCAAAAACATCGAAGATAACCTAACTTTTTATACCCGCCAAAGTTTTAAAAAACTTAAACGGGCAAGCAAAATTTGAAGGAATAAAAAAATGGAGAAAAAGTATGTAATTGGAGTGGATGGGGGAGGGACAAAAACAATTGTTGCTTTAGCTGATTTAAAAGGAAAAATTTTGAAAATTGCCAAAACTGGTCCTTCCCACCCCAGAAATATTGGGATAAAAAAGGCAGTGGCTAATCTTGTTTTGGCAATTGAAAAAGTTTTATCCCCTGGACTCGGGACCGGTGCCCAAAAAGAAATTTTATCTACTTTTCTTGGTTTACCAACAATGGAAGAAGAATTTAAATCTAAAAAAGAAAAAATTAAAAGAGAACTCTTAAAATTTAAAAAAATTTCACCTATTTTTAAAGGGAAATTAATACTGGGAAGTGACCAATTAGTTGGTTTTAGATCAGGAACTGAGAGAAAAGAGGGAATAATGTTAAATAGTGGTAGTGGAAGTGTTGCTCACGGCTGGCACAAAAATCGAGAAGCAAAGGTCGGTGGTTGGGGTTATTTGGGCGAGATGGGATCTGCTTTTTGGGTTGGCCAAAGAGGGCTCCAGGCGATCTGGAAGGATTTGGATGGTCGGGGACCTAAAACCTTAATTACTCAATTAGTTTTCAAAAAATTAAAAATAAAAAATAAAGAAAATCTCATTGAGAAAATTTATTCAAAAAATCCAATGGAGATTATTCCTTTTCTTTCAATTTTAGTTGACGAAGCTGGCAAAAAAAGGGATAAGGTGGCTAAAACTATCTTAATTGAAGCCGGAAAAGAATTGGTTTTATCTGCTAATACGGTGATAAAAAGATTAAATTTCCAAAAAACAAAATTTCCCTTGGTTTTAATTGGAAGTATGTTTAAATCAAAAATTGTTTTGAATACAGTTAAAAAAGAAATAAAAAAATTGGCTCCGAAAGCCGAATTTATTTTTCCTAAAGAAGAACCGGTAATGGGGGCAATTAAATTAGCAATTGAAAATATTATTCCTTCTTTTGGGAAATTTTTGTGAGCTGCGAAGACACTAACGCAACTATAATCGTTACTATTATTGCATAAATAAATTTTCCAATTAACGCACTCTCTTTCGGAAAAAAGGTTTCAAAAAGGCTTTTTATGGCTTCGTTCCAAGCCAAAGCCGCTACCAATCCAAAACCACCCAAAATAAGGGTGATTGTTTTTTCTTTAAATTCTCTCTTTGTCTCCTTAATTTCATTTTTTATTTTTTTGAACGGCATTTTATCTATTGGTTTTGATTTTCTATTTGAAAAAAATAAGATAGTGCCGGAGGAGGGAGTCCAACCCTCATGGGATTTCTCCCACACGATTTTGAATCGTGCGCGTAAAGCAATTCCGCCACTCCGGCAAATCTTATCTAAATTTATCAATTTTTAAGTTAATTGTCAATTTACCCAGTAGAGCAACTTCGACTCGCTTCGCGATTTAAGATTTTCTGAAAGAAAATCTTGTCGAAGTTGTCATACTGGGTTTAATTATTTTTTAAAATTTTACCCCATAGTGAAAGCGAAGCTTTCTACTTCGGGGCGCATTCTTTATTGGAGCATTTTATTTGCTTTCTTTTTGTTTCTACTAAGAGTGAGTTGCACTTTGGGCAAATTTCTCCGGTCGGCCTATCCCATAAAGCAAAATCGCATGTTGGCCAATTTGAGCAGCCATAAAAAATTTTCCTTCGCCCGCCGAAGCCTTGGCGAAGGCGGGTCCTTTTTTCAATCAAAGGAGCTCCGCATTTTGGACAGTTGACCTTCAATTTATTTTCTTCAAGCGATTCAGTATATTTACATTTTGGAAACTTGGAGCAGGCATAAAATCTTCCAAACTTCCCCAGCCGAATCAAGAGCGGAGCCCCGCATTTTGGGCAAATTTTTTCCGTTTTTTCAACTAAATTTTTTTTGGAAACCTCTTGATATTTCTTTTTTAAATTTTCTTCAAAGGTAATATAAAATTCTCTCATAACCTTAACCCATTTCTTTTGACCTTGGGCAATTTCATCTAAGTCTTCTTCCATTTCGGCGGTAAATTTAATATCAACAATTTTTGGAAAATGGTTTACTAAAAGGTCATTAACCACTATTCCAATCTCGGTTGGCCTGAATCTTTTTTGTTCATTTTTCTCAATATAATTTCTTTCCTGAATCACCGATATTATTGGAGCATAAGTTGAAGGCCGGCCAATTCCGTTTTTTTCTAATTCTTTAATTAAAGTCGCTTCACTATATCGAGGCTTAGGCTGAGTGAAGTGCTGGGAAGGAATTAATTTTATTAAATCTAAAACTTCGTCCATTTCTAAAGGAGGTAATTCATTTTCTTCAAATTTAAGGGGATAAACCTTTAAAAAGCCATCGAATTTCAAAACTTGTCCGGTAGCTCTAAATGTATGATTCTTAGCCAAAATATCTACAGTAGTAGAATCGAAAATCGCTTGAGCCATTTGGCAGGCAATAAATCTCCGCCAAATTAAATCATAAAGCTTGCCAGCCTGAGCCTTGGCGAAGGCGGTTTTCGACTCCTTGGCTAAAGCTACGGAGAATGGATCCCGGAAAGGATCCGTTGGTCTAATTGCCTCATGGGCTTCTTGAACTCTACCCCTGGCTTTATACTTTCTTAAAAATCCAGCCCAATAATTTTTTCCAAAATTATCACCAATCCATTTTTTCGCCGCCAACAAAGATAAATCAGAAAGATTCAAAGAATCCGTTCGATGGTAGGTTATTTTTCCAGTTTCATAAAGTTGTTGAGCTACCTGCATTGTGAATTTGGCTGGAAAATGAAATTTTTTCCAGGCCTCTTGTTGTAAAGTGCTGGTAGTAAATGGCGGTAGGGGATTCATTTTTACTTCTTTTTTTTCGATATTTATTACTTTATATTCCGCATCCTTTAAATCTTTAACAATTTTTTCCCCCTCCTCTTTTGTTTTAATTCCCAATTTCGGAATAATCTCATCATCTTTTTTCACTAAAACCGCCTCAAATTCGTTATTTTTGATTTTTGATTTTTGATTTTTGATTTTGAGGAGCGTAGCGACGATTGTCCAATATTCTTGTGGCCTAAATTTTTCTATTTCTCTTTCCCTCTCCACCACCAACCTTACTGCCACCGATTGAACCCTTCCGGCCGATAATCCTCTAACAACTTTTTTCCATAAAAATGGACTTAATTTATAACCGACAATTCTATCCAAAATTCTTCTGGTTTGCTGGGCATCAACCAAATTCAAATCAATTTTCCTCGGATGTTTGAGTGCTTCTTCAATTGCTGATTTTGTAATTTCGTGAAAAACAATTCTTTGATAGGACTTTTGGCCATTTAGATTTAGGATATAGGCTAAATGATAAGCAATGGCTTCTCCTTCTCGATCCTCATCGGTGGCTAAAATCACTAATTCTGCTTTTTGGGTTTCTTCTTTCAAAAACTGAACATTTTTTCTTGCTTTAGGAATAATAATATATTTTGGCTTGAAATCTTTTTCAACATCAATTCCAAATTCATCCTCTGGCAAATCACGAACATGACCATAGGAAGCAAGAACCCGGTATTCAGGACTTAAAAACTTTTTAATAGTAGCTCCCTTCGTGGGGCTTTCAACGATGACTAATTGCATAGATATTGTTTCCCAAATTTCTTACTTTACCTTTTATTTCTAAAATGGCAAGAGTTGAGGCAACTTCTGAAGCCTTCAGTTTTGTTTTTGCAATAATTTTATCAATATATAACGGCCCCTCTTTTAAGGCTTCTAAAATTAAATTTTCCTCTTCGTTTTCCCCTATTAAATATTCAACACCCAGAGTTGAGTAAGGAAGATTCAATTCTTTTAAAATGTCATTAGCGTTTTCAACTAATTTTGCCCCTTGTTTTATTAAATAATGGCAACCTCTTGAGTTTAAAGAGTGAATCGGGCCCGGCACCGCAAAGACCAATCTTTTTTGTTTTCTTGCCCATTCGGCAGTGATTAAAGCCCCCGACCTTTCTTTCGCCTCGACAACTAAAATTCCCAAACTTAAACCAGAAATTATTCGATTTCTTTGAGGAAAAGTGAATTGAGTTCCTCTGGTTCCCGGCGGATATTCGGAAATTAAACACCCCCCGGTTTCTAAAATTCTTTGAGCTAATTTTAAATTCGACTGGGGATAAATACTTTTTTCATCAACACCGGTACCTAAAACAGCAATCGTTCTTTTTCTTCTTTCAACTGTTGCTGTATGAGCGAAAGTATCAATTCCCGGCGCCAATCCCGAAACAATAATTAATTCAGCTTCAGCCAAATCTCCAGCCATTTCCAAAGCCACCTGTTTTCCGTAAGGAGAAAACATTCTGGTACCAACAATAGCAAAACATTGTTCACTGGGATTAAGTTCTCCTCTATAATAAATTACGGCCGGCGCATTCTTAATTTTTTTTAAGAATTTAGGATAGTTTTTATCAGCGATAGAAACAGTTTTTATTTCATCCATAATTATTAAACTATAACACTAATTTTTGAAAATTAAAAAATTTGACTTTTTTGATTGAATTTCCTATATTATGAAATAGGAGGTGAGAAGGCTGAAGCATAAAATTTTAGTTATGCTTCTAGCGGCAGCGACGGCGGCAGCTACTATCGTGTGGCTTACCGCTAAGAGGTGCTATCGTGGGTCAATCTCACGAATGCCGCACTAGAAAATAGAAAATAGGGACGTGAGTTTATCTCACGCCCTTTTCATTTTCTCAATCGCCTCAGATAGTATTTGACAATAGAGATTCAGCCCCACTTTATTAATATTCCCAGATTGCTCTTTACCCAAAATATTTCCGGCGCCGCGGATTTCTAGATCTTTTAAGGCAATTTTGTAGCCAGAACCCAATTCTTCAGCTTCTTTTAAAGCATCTAATCTCATTTTTGCCTCATTAGAAAGTCTTCGACTTCTAACGGGGTAAACTTTTTCTGAAAGGTAGCTGCCGCTTGCCCGCTTAAATTTTTCGTCAGAAAATTTTGGCGGGTATAAGAAATAGGCAAAGGCTTGAATATGAGAACGGCCAATTCTTCCTCTAATTTGGTAAGCTTCGGCTAAGCCTAATTTCGTTGAATCAGCCACAATCAAAGTATTGACATTAGGTAAGTCCAGGCCATTTTCAATAATCGTTGTGGCAACCAGGACATCAATTTTTTTATTTTGAAAATTTTCCATTACTTTAACCAATTCCCTTTCTCTCAATCTTCCATGGGCAATACCGAATTTTATCTTTTGTTTAATCTGCCAGTTTGAACATTCGAGAAATTTCTTTGCTGCCTCAATTGTCTCCACCCGGTTGTGCAAATAATAAACTTGGCCTCCTCTTTTAATTTCATTTTCAATCGCTTCTTTAATTAACTTTTCTTTGAAGGGTAAAATAAAAGTTTTAATTGATAATCTGCCAACTGGCGGAGTTTGAATTAAGCTGATATCTCTCAAAGAGGAAAGCGATAGATAAAGAGTTCGAGGGATTGGAGTGGCGGAAAGAGATAAAACATCAAGCGAGGTTCGTATTTTCTTTAGTTTTTCTTTTTGTCTCACTCCAAATCTTTGTTCATCATCGATAATTAATAATCCCAAATTTTTAAAAGAGACATCTTTTGAGAGAAGGCGATGAGTACCAACTATAATATCAATTTGGCCTCTCCCTAATTTCTGAATTATTTCTTTCTGTTCTTTTTTTGTTTGCAATCTCGATAACATCGCTATTTTAATTGGTAAATTTTTTAGTCTTTCTTTAAAATTTTGAAAATGCTGATTGGCTAAAATTGTCGTTGGACAAATCATTACTGCTTGATAATCACTCTTAATTGCCTTTACCATCGTCCTTAAAGCCACTTCCGTTTTTCCGAAACCAACATCTCCGCATAATAATCTATCCATTGGTTTTTCTTTTTCTAAATCCTTTTTAATCTCTTCAATTGCCTCAATTTGATCAGGCGTTTCTTCATATCGAAAACTACTGGCTAGCCGAAAATCTATTTCGTCTTCCGGCAAATAAGGAGGTCGAGTAGTAACAAATCTTTTGGCATAAATTTCTAAAAGTTCTTTAGCCAATTTTTCTGCTTCTTTTTTAACTTTTTCCTTTACCTTTTGCCAGAAAGAAGAGCCCAATCTTGAAATTTTTGGCTCAACAAAACCAATATAACGAGAAAGTTTTCTTTCTAAACCAAAAGGAACATAAAGTTTATCTCCGGCTGCATATTCTAACTGATAATATTGGCGGCCATCGATTGTTAATTGTTGTTTAAAAATTCCAATCCCGTGATCTAAATGGACTAAATAGTTATCCGGCTTTAACCCCTTTAAATCAGAAAATAATTTTTGGGATTTTAATTTCTTTTTTAAAATTTCTTTGGCTGATTTTTCATCTTCAATTTTTATGGGTAACTGGAAAATTTCTTCAATTCTGTTTCCCAAGAATTCAAATCGAATTGCTTGGTTCAAATTTATTGGAAAAACATCAATGATTCCTCCTCTTTGAGAAAATTCACCGGGTTCAGAAACTTGATAAACTTTTTCATAACCCATCTCATCCAATTTTCTTAAAAATTGAGAGAAATTATAAATTTGGTTTTTTTCTAGAAAAATTGTATTTTCTTGGAAAAATGATTGGGTTTTCCTCGCCTCCAAAATTTTATTTAAATTCTTTTCAAACCATAAAACAGGCTTTTCCAAAAAATAGGGGGTAAGCCCAACAATAAGAACTTTATCCGGCTGGCTTGACAAATCCATTATATTAGATTATAATATAAATATTACCTACCTTCCGGCCTATCTGCGAGTGGCTTAACTGAACATATAACTTTGTTATGTGCTCGGGGATGGATTCTAAGTGATCCCTCCTTTAAACTTAGTGCCTTATGTTACGGATTAAAACTTTTGTTTTAAATCTATGACGCTCGCAGGTAGACCGGAGGGCAAAAATTTTGCTCTTACTTTAAATAAGGAGGTGATAAAGATGTGGGAAGTGAAAAACTTTAAAGGGACCCTTCCGTCGGGGGGATTTCACTTGATGGAGGACGAAGATTTCCTTGTCCTCTTTTTCCAAGGCAAGGAAATTGCCCGTTTTACAAGGGCAGCTGACCCTCAAGAAGTGGAGAGGGCAGCGGAAGAGTACCAACGGTCTCATACCTGAGGCCCAATACCGGGGTTACAACGTTCGAATCGTTACCCCGGTTTTTTCATTTTTCATTGTTAAATTTAGCCATTGCTTTTTCTAAACCTTCTTTTAAAGAAAATTCAATTTCCTCAACTGTTTTTTGCGTAACTTCTTTAATGATTTTTTCTTCATCTTTATTAAATGGTCGCTGAGACTTCGTCTCATCTTCCGCCTCGCTCGGCTTCGCCTTGCTCGGCTTTTGAAGAACAAATTTTTCTAGGTTTTTAGGCTTGCCAGTTTTTGGCAAAATACCAATTCTAAATCTGACAAAATTTTTCGAATTTATCGCTCTAATTATTGACTCCACTCCTTTGTGGCCGGCTGAGCCCCGATTTTTGACAATTCTAATTTTTCCCAAAGGCAAATCAATGTCGTCGTGAACAACCCATAAACCTGAAACCTGAAACCTGAAACTTGAAACTAATTTTTTTACTGCCTTACCAGAAAGATTCATAAAAGTTTGAGATTTGGCGAGAATTACTTTTTCATTGTTAAATTCTCCTTCCGAAATTAAAGCATTAAACTTTTTGGAAATTTTAAAATCAGGAAAATTATTTTTTTTTGCAAATTCATTAACAACTCTGAAACCTACATTGTGGCGAGTTTTTTCAAATTTTTTACCGGGATTACCCAAACCAACAATTAAAATCATATATTGAGCTTTCGCGTAGCGAAAGCGAATCAAAGAGATAAATCTCTTTTCCATCTTCATTTACCGAGTCCCGCCAAAGGCGGGACGAAGGTGAAAAAGAAGATGAAATCCTCTTTCGATTCGCTATGCGAAAACTTGATAAGTGAAGAAGAAGTAATCTTCTTCGACTAATCTGTTTTTATTTTATCATTATCTTGCCAAAAGGAAAAATTCTGATATAATTGAAAAATATGAAAGTCTTGTCCTCGTTTTTACTATTTATTTGGGAGATTTTAAAGATTGTGTTTATTGCCTTGGTGATAGTCATTCCTATTCGCTATTTTTTATTTCAACCATTTATTGTTAAGGGACAATCGATGGAGCCGAATTTTGAAGATAGCAATTATTTAATTGTTGATGAATTATCTTATAGATTTCGAGACCCCCAAAGAGGAGAGGTAGTGGTTTTTCGGTATCCCAGGAATGTTTCCCAACGCTTCATAAAAAGAATCATTGGCTTACCGGGAGAAAAAATTGAAATCGAAGCAAGTGTGGTAATGGTGGATGGCAAAATTTTGGATGAATCGGAATATTTTCCTTCAGGTGTCCAGACCCTAGGAAATATTCAAATCTCCTTAGATGAAAATGAATATTTTGTTTTAGGAGATAATCGGATTTCTTCTTTTGATTCCAGGCAGTGGGGGACGTTGCCGAGAAAAAATATTATAGGCAGGGTACTTATTAGGGCCTGGCCAATTACGACCTTAACAAAAATCGAAGTCCCCAGTTATTAATTATAATGCAAATCTACAAATGAAATGCTAATCTACGGACTGCGAATATGTTATTAGCAGTTCGCAGAATTAGCATAAAATTTGCAAATTAGCA
>Ga0210057_1006957_pt1 | contig 13919 bp, 17 predicted proteins | sample CryGeyCG2114_010_2_FD_183968 | JGI IMG/M metagenome (GOLD analysis project Ga0210057, IMG submission 183968) | Groundwater microbial communities from aquifer - Crystal Geyser CG10_big_fil_rev_8/21/14_0.10 (SPAdes) (version 2) | ecosystem: Environmental > Aquatic > Deep subsurface > Groundwater ... | reverse complement strand
AGTTGTGCTTGGGTGGGCCCACTGGGATTCGAACCCAGGACACCCTACTTAAGAGGCAGGTGCTCTAACCAGACTGAGCTATAGGCCCTTGTGCCGCGCCACTGCGTAGCAAGGCGAAGCGTGGTGCCGAGGAGAGGACTTGAACCTCCATGAATTGCTTCACACGCACCTCAAGCGTGCGCGTCTACCATTTCGCCACCTCGGCTATAATGTTATTATACTAGATTATACTTGATCGGTGTACTCCAATACCCCAATTTCTTGATCATCATTTAACTTACACGACACACTCGTGCCGTGTTGGTCTACTAGTCTACTAGTCCTATACACACCTCTCCTAGGTCGGGATTAATATACGACTTACGCAAATCACCAAAAATCATTTTCTGGATTGCTTGGTGCACATATACTACCTTTGTCGGATCTAAACTCAAATTAGCAAATCGAGCGTATTGCTTGGCGTGCCGATCCATTGTTTTGATTCTTGCCAAAAAAAACTTCCATCCTCCCCGCCAAATATTTTTTGGCGACAGTGCCCATTTCATTTTAGGATATTGCGGATCAATTATATTTACTTGCTGCAAATAGCTCCCGGGTTTATCCATTACATACTTGATTTCGTGGTCACTTCGGGCAAGCGTCAGTTTATATCCCTCTATTCTTGTCTCGCCACCAGGTGGGTTGTCTCCGACTTTTCGCACCACGTTGATCGCATATCCATCGACCAGTTCACCCAGCGAATTAATTAGTTTAATAATCTTGTTGGGATCTACTTCGCTTGGTTTCATCCGCCAAATCAACCACGACACAATATTGACGAGCAAGGGAGATTGCACTTTTTCAATTTCGTCTTCCCTCAAAAATAGCGAGTCTACGGCAACTATCAAATCCTTTTTCCAACCGTACAGTCCCGCACCTGGTAGTAAGTCATAATATACCAAAGATTTGAGAATAGTTTCATCAACATGAAAAGCTATCGTATGCGGATTTGCCAAATGGATCTTAGTGTGGTTAGCATCAATAAATTCTTCCTCGGTGTGGAGGAGCGCCACTCCTGAGCCATACCGTACCATCATTGTCTGACACCCACTCAAATTATCAGCCATCAGCCACATTGCTTGTTTTACTTGAATATGTGCACCCTCGCTCCACGCTGTCAAACACTGAATAAATTCTCGACACTCTCTCCTGGTTTCGATATTTTTTAAAATCTTCTCTGCCACTTTCTTTCGTAAAAGTGCCAATTTAGATCGTTTCTTGGCAATTTTGGCAACTGATGTACGAATACTTTCTCCAAACTAAGCACCCACATCTCGATATTGCTCTACTAGAGTATTTCCTACGTCCTGGTAAATTTTTGACATATATGTATTATATAGTCTATGGTTACAAATATCGTCAATTCGCCAAACACAAGATCCCTCATCGCCAAACAAAATCGCAACGGGGGAGCTCTCCCAAAAAAAATTGCCGTCCTTTACACCGATGCCAAAAGAGAATATTGCTCGACAGACGAAGAGTTTCAAACGATCGACGGCTCCTACGAAGAGGCTCTACTATTTGAACCATATTTTCAAAAACTCAATATTGAAACCGTCTATATTCAGGCCGACGTCAACATGACCAAAAAACTCCAAAAACACAAGCCCGACATGGCTCTCAACCTTGTCACGACCGTCAAGGGTTACGATTATCTTGGTGCCACCGTTCCTGCCACCCTCGAACTCCTCAAGATTCCCTACACCGGTACCAATATTTTGGGTTTCTCCCTCGGGTGCAACAAGTACCTCATGCACGCACTCCTGTCACAGCACGGTATCCCCGTGCCTCGTTTTCAGCTCATGTCTAGCAAAGTGACTCCACTCGACCCAACCTTGCGTTTTCCCCTCATACTCAAACTCAACGAAGAACACTCCAACATCGAAATTAAGCAGGAAAGTGTCGTAGAGAACGAAGACGAGTTACGCAAACGCTTGCGTTATCTCCTAAGAACTTACCAACAGGATGTCCTAGTTTCTGAATTTATCGATGGTCGTGAGTTTGCTGCCTTTCTCTTCCAGTCGTATAACCGCAAAGTCTACTCTGTCGAACGAGTCATCAACATGCCAGGCAAGAAACATCAATTCATGGATTACAATCTAGTATGGAATGTTAGTATTAAAGAATACGAAAGGATCCTCAAAAAAGTTAAATATCACGATCCTGTTTTAGATGCCTTCGTCAAAAAAGCCTTTGACGTCATGCGGATGGACGACTATGGCAAATTTGATATTCGCATGGATACCAAAGGCAATTATTACTTCATCGATGCCAATGCCAACTGTCACTTTGCCCCACCCGAATCTCCCTGTGACTGCGAGATCTCCCACGTCCTCCCTATGTACGGTGTCCCTTTCAAAATGCTTCTTAAAAGATTGCTCCAAAATACTATGCGAGAGTGGGGATATTGATATGCTTGATGATGAGATTTCCCTTCCCAAAAAAGTTGCCGTGATTTACTCCGACGTGAAACGTGAATATTTTGTCAGTGAAGAAGATTTTTTGACCGAGGAAAATGCCGACGTCTATGCGCTTGACGTTGCCAAAGCTATCGCCAAAATGAATATAGAAGTCGAGTGTTTTGCTTGCGACGAGCTGATCTCTAGCAAATTGCAAAAATACGCCCCCGACATGGCGCTTAACCTCGTCGACTCCATCCGTGGTAACTCTTCACTAGGCTCCTCCGTGCCTGGACTGCTTGAAGTTCTCCACATTCCCTACACCGGTGCGGGAATCCTGGGCTGGTCGCTGGGCACCAACAAGTTCCTCATGTATCAGCTCATGCAGTCTAGTGGCATCCCCGTTCCCCATCATCAGCTAGTCACAAGCTCGCTCGATATGATCGATCCCGCTCTTCGCTACCCATTATTCCCCAAGCTCAACATCGAGCATAGTAGTATCGGAATCGACGAAAATAGTATCTGTGAAAATGAGCGGGAACTCAGGGCAAAACTCAAAGGCTTGATCGTTAAACATAAACAGGCAGTCCTCATTGACGAATTCATCGCCGGGATCGAGGTCACCTCGGCCGTCCTCGATGGACTTAATACCAAAGTTTATACAGTCCAACGCAACACGGCAGGTGAGACCAAAAATGACGTCATGACTTTTGCTAAAAAATGGAAAAACTGGCAAAACATCGGTTATGAAAAATACGATGCCCCCGGTCTCAAAGAATACGTCAAAAAAGCTTTTGATATTTTAAAAATGTCTGACTATGCCAGGATAGATGTTCGTGTTGATCACGCAGGCAGGTTTTACTTCATCGACCCCAATTGTAACCCATTTTTTGGCCCAACACAGGGAACTCATTCTACCTACAGCATCATCCTGGAAATGTATGGTATTAGTTTTGAAGAAACGCTCAAACGATTATTTCTCAATACCGCTCGCGACGCCAGACTCGCTAGCAATGGCTGGCACTAAATTTTCACTTTTCGTAGTAAAATACATCAGGCCCACTCTGCCGGGTGGCCCGCCTGCAACGCTATGCGTAGCATTGCGGGCAGGTGAAGTGATATCTATGTTTTACACATACGTTCTTCGAACAAACGAGCACGATTTTTACATAGGATGGACTAATGATCTACAAGCTCGTTTAATCAAACATAACAGGGGTGAAGTTAAATCTACTAAAACCAAAACTCCTCTACAACTGGTATACTACGAAGCATGTTTATCTCGCGATAAAGCTATCATGAGAGAGAAACAACTAAAATCTGGATACGGTCGAGCCTATCTCAATCGTCGTATCAAATGATGCCGGGTGGTGAAGTGGTATCACAGCAGCCTTTGAAGCTGTATTCCTAGGTTCGAATCCTAGCCCGGCAACCCAGGCTATCAAGCAAAAAGAGGCGTCCATTTGGACGCTTGTGAATATCTCTTTTTGCACCAGCCTGGTGGGGGCGATGTATCGCACAGCGAGACATAATGCCCCCAACGCTCTACAATTATCCCCAAATGTATTATCTCTACGTCCTTCAATCAGAAAAAGATCACGATTTCTACACAGGTACCACTTCTGACTTAAAGAGAAGATTTAAAGAACACAACTCTGGTAAAAATTTCTCCACAGCTCCACGTCGACCATTCAAGCTAATCTACTACGAGGCTTATTTACTAAAGTCTGACGCTGATGCTAGAGAAAAGTATCTTAAAACTAGTATGGGTAGACGTGTTATTCGTAAGCAGCTCAAACATTTCCTCGTATCTCCCTAGCTGTCGGCCTGACAAGAAGCCAAGCCCAGCGCATAGTCGCAGGGAAAAACGTAAAAATGTTAAGGTGCTTTGTACTTACTATTTGTATCACTATGCTCTAGTTTCACTATAACAAATATTGCTCTACAATTACAGATAGTTTTTACAAAAATATGAAGAAGCCACCAAAAAATCATCCACCAATCATTCCCAATCTTGTGGAACAATACATCAAGGGAACAGAAGCACAAGTCATTGTCCCGCTTGTTACAACTTTTCTATGTCACCTGACAATGGCAGTAATCAGAGGAGTAAGTCTTGAATACCAAAAAGTGTATATCAGTACACGAGTTATAAAACACATGTATGACCAAAAACCAGCTGAGGAATTCGAATATCTAGTCAATCACATTCACAAAATAGTTAAATACCCAGATCAAATCTACCAAAATAGAGATTCTAAGCGAGGGGATTATGGGTTTGTAAAAAAACACGGAAAAGACCAATACTTCTGCTCAATCGAAAAAATAGAAAACATTCTCGAAGATGGAGGAACAGGTGGTCTATGTGTCGTAACGGCTTTTAGATTGAGAAAACCAAGTTACCTAGACAATTATAAGCTGTTGTGGAGCTGGAGGGGCGACATTCCCTCATCGTAGCGCTTTCGTTACTAGCTTGCGCTAGACTACTTGCACTCCGCAGTAGAGCCTTTCTGCTTTTCAACCCCACAAGAGCTTACAATTGTTAAAGAACGAATTTGGCAGGATGTATATTCACTATGATTTAATTGAGGTAGGTTGTCAAGTAGTGAGATACTACCACAAGGCTTACAAAAAGTAAATATCTTATAGGTTTAACTATATAATCAATATTAATTGTAGTAAAATAAGCTTAATCCTTTACTTTACATGAGTATAATGTTTTCTATGACAGACGGCGACTGGGCAATGCTATTCTTTTTTATTTTCCTCATACTTGGATTTGGTTATTTTTTTGTCGATGTATTTTGGCTAAGTCCTAAAAACGCAAAGAAGAAAAAGGAGAAAGAGCTCGCTGAAGAGAGAGCAAAGGAAAACGAAGAGAAGGAGATTAGTAAAAAACAAGAACAAGGCGAAATAGCTCAGTTTTCTGAAATTTTACAAAAATATGATAGTTATATTCAGAAGTTTTGCCAAATTACCTTGAGAGAAGTTCTTACTAAAGATGATTGGGGTGACGAAGATCCAAAAACTATCCCTGCACTTAAAAAAGAATGCATCATACGTATTGGTAAAAAGGTTTACGGTAACAACGATAATCAAGAATATCTTGAATCTTCTCTAGAAAGATGGTTTGACAAGGGATACAAAACACAGGTTGTCTATGTTTCTGACAGGTCACCGTATTGGGTGAAAAAAATGTTCACGGAAACACTTGATAAAGCATTTGTAGATTACCAAAAAATGTACGACGAAAAGCAAACTTCTCATTCCAACTTAGATAATCTTAGCGGAATTGAGTTTGAGACTCTAATACAATCCCTACTCAGTAAAGATGGGTATAGCGTATCAGTAACTCCTAAATCTGGGGACCAAGGAGCTGATGTAATTGCGACCAAAAACAACATAGTGTATGTCATACAGGCAAAAGATACATGGGAACGGTGGGAAATAAAGCGGTACAAGAAGTTGTGGCAGCTAAAAACTATTACGCCGGAGATGTCGCAGTAGTGGTAACAAATTCCTCATTCACAAAATCTGCAGAGTCACTAGCAAAAAGAAATAAAGTAATACTGATAGGTGGAACAAAAATTACAAATATTGGAAAGTTGCTTGGGTTATATGACAAAAGCTAAAACTAATCAAATGGACTATGCCAAAATACAATCACTACTGGATGAAGGTATAGCAATTAATCTAGAGGACGCTGACGAACATTCACTTCAATACTCATTTGACAATTTTCGCACTAGATACGAACTTACTCCAGGAAAGTACAAAACTGAAGAAAAGATCGCCGCCATAATTAATGCGAGTGTCAAAAGAATCAATAAAGGATAATTATAGTCTATATGATCAAATTCTCAAAAAAACTGTGGGCATTCTTAATCGCAATTATTATTGTAATTTTAGTTATTTTATCTTGGATTTATAGATACCGCACTTCAGAAAAAACTATGATACCGAACACTGATTTCAGTGGAGAACCAAATGCGAAAACTGAAACTATTGAAGGAGACTTACTCGGAATAGGATCGAAACAAAAAATTGATATTACAGTAGGCGAGCGAAAGGTTAAAATTGAAGTTTTTAATAAAGATAAATTAGTGGCATCAAACGTGTTTGATGGATGGTTAGTCCGGCCAACGTCTCAATATTCATTGATTAAGATACAGCAAAATAAATCTCGTGAATATCTAAGATGGGATCAGTATCCAGGCCCGCATCAAGTAGAAACTATCATATTAACCACGGGCGGCGGTATAGTTAGACCTATCCTGGCGGCCGATTATGAGAATAAAATGTGGTATGCGCCATTCTGGAGTATTAGAGATAATACTTATATAGGTGACATAGATGGCGATGGAGTCTCCGAAGTGGTTGAATATGTAGATGAATATCCCCCTAACACCCCTAGATTGGTAGATCCAGAGTTAGAGCAAATATCCAGAAGAGAGTTTCCAGATGATAAAGAGGATGATATGTGGAAAATTGTCTCTAGGGAAAATTATGGGGAAGGAAGGGGACGTAAGGTGATTTGGAACGTATATACCATGCGGAACGAAGATCCACTGCTTTTCCAAAAGGCCAATAAAGAAGATTACAAGAAACTTACAATCAACATCATTAAGGCCATGAAAGTTGTCAATCAACAAGTTAAGGGAACAACCGAAGTAATGAGCAAGTATGACTTAAAGCAGGATTCTATTGATTTTAACAACTTTGTTAGAAACTTTTGGACTCAAGGACAACCATATTATTATTCATTTGATGAGATTAAAGATCCCATCCTAGGAGATAAATAAATTAAATCTGGGTAATTCAGCGAAGCCGAAAATCGCGCGCGCGAAAACTTAAAAACGCCTAGATTCTAGGTCTATTGACAATCACCTAGATTTTAGGATGAAGGTATTAGTGGTACACTAATCACATAAAATATGACCTACACAATCACTCTATTTCCTCTTGTTGGCGAGTTTGCGTCCAACAAAGACGTGGCCACCAATTTACGCACAACAGAATTGATGCCTCGTCTTGCCAATAATGAAGAAATCATCATAGATTTTGATAAAGTCGAGGCCGGTACCCAATCTTTCATCCATGCGCTTATCGCAGAAGCTCTACAACTCCACGGTCCCAATATATTGGATCATTTAAAATTCAAATCGTGTTCACCCATCATTCAGACTCTAATCGGTCTTGTAGTCGATTACACGAGAATCACAACTCCGATCCCTGCGCGTAATGCCACAGCGCCGACTCGACAATTTTCCAGAGATAATCGCCAAACTTGATCCCAAATATCACTTCATCATTGATATCTTTGAGCTCTTCATCGCTATCGTAAACCGAAGGATTCACATTCGTCTCTAGTAAATATGGGATCTTATCTCGCAGTCGTACGTCAAACCTGGCATATCCGCAAAACCCCATTTCTTTAAATACTCTGTATACTCGTTGATTCAACTATTTTTTGCTTCTCTTTAGTAAGATCGGCCACCACCACTTTCGAGGTTTTATAATCCGTGTGGTCTTTATCCCATTTCGACTCATAGGTTTGGAACGCTAAAGGGTTATTGTTGCTAAAGATTACTTCTTCAATCGGCAACACTCTCACCTCATCTTTCTCTTCTAGCAAATACACGAGCAATTCGCGCCCCACGATAAACTCTTCGGTCAGGGCATTTTGGTGAAAGGTTTGAATCTGTTGCTTAACGATTACTCGCAACTGTTTAGAGTCTCTAGCAATCGAGTTATAAGTAAGTCCCATACTGCAGTGCTCAAGTGACGGTTTTACAATGAGTGGGTAGGTGAGGCTAGTTATCTCTTCATTTCCAATCTCAAACACTTGCCCCCGTGGGGTAGGAATTCTCATTTTCTGCAGTTCGTGTTTGGCTCTGGCTTTATCTCCGGTCAGTGCAAATAACTCCCCACCAGACCATGTGACGGGGATCTTTAGTTTGCGAAAACACTCAAAAGCTCTCATGCTTAGCTCTATATCTTGTCCACACCACTCAATCAGATTAAAAATACAATCCGCTTTGATTTTCGAGATCGTCTCAATCTTGCTTTCGCCTATTGGATGGAGCGTTACCATATATCCTCTATCTGCAAGACCCAAAGCTACTTTTTCAGCTATCTTAGCCGAATCCAGATCCGTCTCTCCATATTGTGTCGCCAACAATCTTTTCGACGGCAAACTATAAACTATCGCGATGTGCATGCACTCAGTATATAATACCGAGTATGAACGTCCACAAAGTCACTAGGCAAATAAAAAAAGTTTCCGATACTTACGCCAAAAAATTTGGCATCCGTCGCGATTCTAACTGGTACATCCTCAAGCTTCAAGAAGAAATGGGGGAGTTGATCCAGAGTTATCTCATGATGACTGGTCGCGGTCGCCAAAAAAACAAGACTAAAGAGGAGATTATCGAAGATTTTCATAAGGAAATGGCCGACGTCTTCTGCCATGTCTTACTCCTTGCTCGTCACCACAAAATAAATCTCGAAAAAGTAGTCGAAGAAAAATGGCTTGTGTGGAACAAAAAATGAATTTGTAGTAGAGTGGAACTATGAAAACTTTATATAAAGTCATATTGTGGTTTCCAGCTACAATTATTTGTCTTGTGGTAACAATCTCCATCTATTCAAATATTCAAATAACTAAAACTTTCCCCACTCTAGTTCGGCAAGAGATTGCTGATTTCAAAAATCGACCTATCACCTTTGCCGCTCTTCCAAGAGTAGCTTTCGAAATAAAAACAGCCCTAGCCAAGGAAGATGCAAGGCCAATTGTCATCAACCAATATCTTTTGCGTTACGACTCTCCCATGACAGGCATGGGAGACTATATAGTTAAAGTTTCAGATCGGTTTGAACTTGATCCGTATCTAGTTGTCGCAATCGCCCAACAAGAATCAAATCTAGGCAAACTTATGCCCCTAAATTGTCATAATGCCTGGGGATGGGGTATCCACTCGGAAGGAACCCTTTGTTTTGATAGCTGGAACGAAGGTATCAACACGTTTGTCTCAGGATTAGCCGAAAAATATCTCTCATATGGTCTCCGTACGCCAGAAGAAATCATGACCAAATACAACGCGACTTCACCAGGTGGAGCCTGGGCCAAAGGAGTTAACCAATTCCTCGAAGAACTCCAGAGTGGTAACTGGTAATTGACAATCCTATAGTCTGTGGTATAGTCCACAGATTATGTGGAAAACACTGATCTGGATATTAATCACAATCTTTTTACTTTTCTCTAGTGCAGACAACGCACAAGCTAGCGAAGTAGATTTTCGTGTTTTGCAAATGCGAGTAGTGTTAACTAAATACAAATCGCCAATGGTAGGTCTAGAGCAAATACTTATTACAACTGCTGAGAAATATGGACTTGACTGGACACTCTTGGCTGCAATTGCTGGCACCGAGTCAAGTTTTGCCAAACGTATGCCAGCGGACTGTATCAATCCCTATGGCTGGGGTATCTATGGGTTCAACAAGTTATGTTTTGCTTCTCTCGAAAAATCTATAAATGGTGTTGCTTTTGGTCTTGCCAAAAAATATAATATCTCCACCCTAGAATCCATAGCCCATACTTACAATACAGTCTCAACAGATAGTTGGATATCTCACACCAAATTCTTTATGAACAAAATCAAAACTATACAAGTACCTGTTTCAACCCTTCCGATTACGCTATAATACCATTATATGCCGAGGTGGTGAAATGGTAGACACGCACGCTTTAGGAGCGTGTGCTTTATGGCATGGAGGTTCAAGTCCTCTCCTCGGCACATAAGGAGTCACTCTGTAACTAAAACATACGAATAGATTGATTAACCGGACTAATTTTGGTGTTCAATAAAGTGGTTCCCTTTGTCAATATAACTATCGGGTTAAATTAAGATGATTTCCTCTTTCTTTTCACACAGATGAACGGTGGCCTGAGTGTAATTATTTAATGATTGATGTGGACGCAGGTTATTATACCGCTCCTCATAGTTACCAATTTCTGTTCGTGTCTCCTGCACATACGTATTGATGGTATATATTCACAATTTTAACTCACTGTTTGAATTCTGGGAACCAGTATACTATTTGCTAGCGTGCATACAATTTTGAGGTTTTATGAGTATTTGGTGATAAAATGGGCGCTAACCCTGTTATACAGAGTCACTACAAAAATACTTGTGTTAAACTAAGCTATGAAAAATTTCATGAATCGTTTAGTAAACAAAGCTATTTCACAAACACAAATCAGACACGTTGATAAATTTAAAATTAGAACAGACTGGAAACCAGATATTGCTATTTCTCGTGACCCAGGTAGTGGTGGTAGTGTTATTGCGGAGAAAATTGCTACTAAACTAGGCTGGAAATTTTTTAATAAAAAAATCATGTCAGAAATGAGTCTCGAATTAGGTATTCCCAAAGAAGAATTAGCGCATATAGATGAGCATGGTCGCAGTTGGTTTGCAGATATTTTCCACTCTTTTGTGAACCCAAATTATGTTTCCGATATCCGCTATCTTACCCATCTCAAAAAGATTTTAAATCTTGCCGCTAAAAATCAAGATATAGTGATCCTCGGACGTGGCGCTAACCTTATCCTGCCCCATGACAAATGTCTACGTGTTCGTATCACTGCTTCATTTAAAACAAGGGTAGACAATACCTACAAATTTGAAAAAAAAGCTAATCGCGAGGAAGCCGCATCTTGGGTTACACATATTGAGAATCAACGTAACCAATTTATCCGTCAATACTTTGGCGTCAACCCCCACAATCCCTGGAATTATGACTTAGTCATCTCTACCGACCATTTAACTTTCGACCAAGCCAGGAATATTATTATTGCTGCTTTCTACACTAAATTTCCCAGTGCCGAGAAGAGGACTTGAACCTCCATGGATTGCTCCACACGTACCTGAAACGTGCGCGTCTACCATTTCGCCACCTCGGCATAAACTGATTATACAGGGAAAAACTTATTCTTTCTGCTTACCACGATTGTTCTCGATCCCCGTCAGATTTTTCTTGCGCAGTCGCAGTGAAATAGGAGTGATCTCTAAGAGCTCGTCCTGCTCTAAGAAATCAATAGATTGCTCAAGTGATAACTGCATTGGAGGGGAAAGTTGGATTACACCATCAGATGATTTTGAGCGCATATTTGTCAGTTGCTTACCTTTGCACACATTCATCCAGACATCTTGCTCTTTTGGATTGGAGCCAACAATCATACCTTGGTAAACTGGCACTGAAGGACCAATAAAAAGCGTCCCACGACCCTCGGCTGCAGAGAGCCCATATGTGAGTGAGTCACCTGGATTGGTGGCCACAATCACCCCCGACCTGATTCTTGGTAGTTCCTTCCCAATTGGTTCATACCCATCGATTTGGGAAGAAAAGAGTACTGTTCCTTTTGTCAAAGTCAAAAGAAGAGTGCGTAGTCCAATAATGTTGCGAGTCGGGATACGATAGACAAACTCCACTTCAGTATCAGAAATTGACTCCATCGAGTTCATCACTCCGTATCGCTTACCCAGTTCCTGATTGATTACTCCTTGGTATTCATTTGGTACCACAATGTCCACTTCTTCGATAGGTTCAATTTTGACATTGTTTTCGTCGCGCTTGGAAATAACTTCTGGTTTACCCACTTCCATCTCATAACCTTCACGACGCATGGTTTCAAGCAGGATAGATAAATGAAGTTCGCCTCGTCCAGAGACTTTATATTTTCCGTTATCTAGTTTTTCTACTTTAAGCGAAAGATTTGACTCTAATTCTTGATAAAGACGTTCTTCGATCTGACGACTAGTCACAAACTTACCTTCACGCCCAGCAAGGGGCGATGTATTTACCCCGAGCGTCATATGGAGGGTAGGCTCAGTGATTTCTTGTATGGGATATGCAACAGTGTCTGTTGGGTCAGACATAGTTAGCCCTATTTGCACATCAGTAAATCCAGGAATACCTACAATATCTCCAGTCTGAGCCGACTCCACCTCTACTTTGCCCAGTCCTTCAGATAGAAGAATACGTTTTACTGTAAAAGGTTTATTAGGGTGATTAGTTAAGATAATACTTTGACCGAGTTTAATAGACCCCTGAGTAATTTTACCTACAGAAATTCTACTCAAGTGTGGGTTGTAATCGATAGAAGAGACAAGCATTTTAAAAGTGTGACCTATATCTGCCTTTGGAGCTGGAAAATATGTAATAATTTTGTCGAGAAGTGGGATGACATCTCCTGACATTTCAGAGTTATAGGTATCTGGCAAATTGTCAAAAACCTTGCCATCACGTCCTACTGCATATAGGACGGGGAATTCTAAACTACTTTCGTCATGTGCAAGTTCCAAAAATAAATTTTCAATCTTTGAGATTACATAAGGTACGCGGGCAAATTGTTTGTCAATCTTATTGATAACGACAATGATTTTGAGATTCTGTTTGAGAGCTTTTTTTAGTACAAATCTTGTCTGAGGCATGGGTCCTTCTTGAGCATCAACAATGAGTAATGCACCATCCGCCATCGACAGCGTACGCTCTACTTCTCCAGAGAAATCAGCGTGTCCAGGAGTATCAATAATATTAATTTTTGTGTTGCCATAAAAAATTGCACAGTTTTTGGCTAGAATTGTGATCCCACGTTCCCGCTCTAGAGTATTACTATCGAGGATTGTGGTTTGCGACATTTCGCCAGAGTTTTCGCGAAAAGTATGGGTCTGTTTAAGCATGGCGTCTACAAGAGTAGTTTTACCGTGATCAACGTGAGCAATTACAGCCACGTTACGAATATTATTAAAACTATGCATAATAACACCTCTAATAGTGAAAATTAGTTTACTAATTATATCACAATGTATCAGAGCGGGTAAGGGGGATCGAACCCCTGATAACTGCTTGGAAAGCAGTTGTGTTACCGCTACACCATACCCGCGGATGCTCAGATTAGGTGGGTCAGCTCAGCTGACCGTCACCCCGCTGAGCGGAGTGGTGAAGCTCAGAGTCGAACTGAAATATGACGCTCTTCAGGCGCCCGCCTTGACCACCTTGGCTACTTCACCAATTTCACCAATTGTAACATAAAGATGAATTCTTAATCACTCTCGAACCAGAGTACGGGTATTTTAGATTATAATTTAAAGCTTCCTACTTAATTTAGCAATTTGCTAATCTATAGTTGAACACAAGAAAGCACGATTGCTTTTTAATGGTTGCTTTGGACAATTTGGAGAGACCAGAGTTGAGTACAACCAGAGCGGGCATTAATTGCAATAACAACAGAAAAGATCAGACACCTTGCAGCGCTCCCTGCCAGTCTGGGTTCCTGACGCGCTGACCTGCAAATTTGATTCGCATCAGAATTGACCGCGTCCGCGCCAGAGGTGCGGGCTTGGGCTGGCATTTCCGCCAAGAAATTCCAAGGGGTTTTGAGAATTCCGCCAAAAGCATTCCCGCCGCGAGGCGGCG
>Ga0210057_1006955_pt1 | contig 13920 bp, 10 predicted proteins | sample CryGeyCG2114_010_2_FD_183968 | JGI IMG/M metagenome (GOLD analysis project Ga0210057, IMG submission 183968) | Groundwater microbial communities from aquifer - Crystal Geyser CG10_big_fil_rev_8/21/14_0.10 (SPAdes) (version 2) | ecosystem: Environmental > Aquatic > Deep subsurface > Groundwater ... | reverse complement strand
AATGGGGAAATTAGAAACAAAATAACGAAAGCGCTATTTAGCTTCCGCTGTTTATTATCTTTTAAAAGAAATGTCATTCCTAATATTAATGGTAGAAAATTAAAAAGATAATCCAGTCCTCTTTGCGGCAATACAGAAAACTGCGTATGTGTACCATCTATATATAAGAAGTTTGGAGAAAAATGAGACATATAGTTTTTAACAAATGTCCCCACAAAAAGAGTCGCTTTGTTCCCTACTGTCTTACAGATTATCGGATTAAACACGGCTATACATTGTCCTCTCTCGTCGTTGAGAATGTTTATTAAACCTATACTATTAACGTTTGTTGTTAGCCCTACTTGGGAAAATCTTACCGAAGCTGCATTTTTTTGAATAATTATCGGAGATATAATAATTAAAAATAATATTAATGGTTTTAACAAATATCGATATCCCCTTTCTTTCTTATAGTTTAAATATAAAATTACAGCTAAAACCAGAGGCGCATATAAAATGTAAGCGGAATAGGTGTACATAGAAAGAGCTATAAAAAAAACAGAATAAAACAGACTCCTGCTGGGTTTTTGCACTACCCCAAAATAAAGTGACAAAATTAAAAATAAAATTGCAATATTTGATTCATGTCCTATCCTATTCAATCCAACTGCCCAGGGCATTATCGCAAGAAAAAATGCAGAGAGAAAAGCAGCTTCTTTATTAACTAATTTTTTAACTAAAAAATATAAGGCAATAACAGATAAAACTCCTGATAAGGCAGACACAAACCTCACAGAAAACTCATTTAACCCAAATATGTAAATTGGGATAAGAAGAGAATATCTGTTAACAGGAGGCTGAAAATCCCCAAAACCAATAAAATTATTTAAGGGAAAAGAATTGTTCCACTGGTCTCTTCCTGTAAGAAGCAGGGAATAAGCGTCATACCCTGCGTTAGCTTCATCGTTTAGAAAACCTGCGGGAGTATCCCCCAGTTGGTAAAATCGCAAAAACGCCGCAATTAATAAAATTAATAAAAACCAAGAATAAGAACTATTTTTTAATTTTTGTAAATATTCCATACTGTTACAGGACTATTAAACTCTTTTATCATAGCTGAGGGAGTTGCATTATATTTACAATTTACCTTAGTAATATAAACTATGTTTTTTGGGATTTCTTTAAGACATTCTTCCTGAAAAGTAAAATTAGAAAATTTAATTGGATTTTTACTTATGTTCTCCTGAACAATCTTTGGATCAAGCTTATTATAAAAAGCATAATGCAAAAAGGTATTTTGAGTTGCTCCGGAAACAAGAACATTCTTTCCTTCTTTTTGATAATCTCCTATTCTATAAACCAAATCTTTCGTTGATTTTGAAAAGTATTTTGCATTTGTCCTTGACCAATCATAATAATATTGAAAAACATAACCCATTACTCCATAAAGATAAAAAATAGAAATAATTGCAAAAATAAAATATTTATAAATTTGTTTTTTAGGCAGAGCCAACAAGCAAAAGATGCCTGCACCTACAAATACATAAAGCCAAAAAACCATAAAGGCAGACCTTGATGTCCAAGTCGGAGTACCTACTCCTAAAGCAGAAGGTAAAGATGAAATTAAAAGCAACATTAAAACCAAGTAAAACTCTTTCCTTTTCTTAAGGAATAAATAAGCAATTCCTATTAAAATTAAGGGAAGCTCAAAGATGTAAAACTCTCCTCTTCCCCAGATAGAATATATTCCGCTTGCCTCCTGATTCAAAAATAAATATTGAGGAGAAAACCCCGTAAGGTAATTCGTTGCAAAAACCCTAGACCAATATGTAAGTTTATTATGATATAAAGTTTTAATTATTTGCGGCTCATTAGAAGCTCTTCTTTCCATCTCAACGCTTAATGCTGTTCTCTCTTTATCTTGAAAAAACAGAGAACTTCCTTCATTACCGGTATAATAAGCTGCATTTTGAGTTATAATCAAAAATCCATAGGAGCCAAACGTAAGTAAAACTGTAGTTAATATTATTAGCAAATGCTTTTTACCAAGTTCTTTAAACCTATACCAAACTAAAATAAGAATTAAGGGTAAGAAAAAAATCTTGAACGCAGAGTAACCAAAAAAAGCCAAGAAAAAAACCACCATTGATAAAACTATCAACCTTGTTTTATTTTTTGAATATAAATATATAAAAATTCCAAGCAAATACAAAGTGAGTGAAATATTGGATTCAATAACAATTCTTGCTAACTGATTTTGCCAAACGGAAACTGAAAGAACAAAAGATGAAACAATTGCGATCTTATCGTTAAATAATTTTTTAATAATAAAGTAAAATAATATTACTGAAAAAATAGCGGCTAATGCATATGGAAATCTCGCGGTAAAAGGGTTTAGAGGTAAAAATAAAGAAAATGGAGTTTTAATATACATTAAAGCCGGACCCCAAGTGCTTGCTCCGTCTATCTTAAAAACCACAGGTAGAAAATTACCAAAAACATCTCTCCCTGTATGCGCAATTGAATAAGCAGTATACGTTTCCCTAACCTCATCGTCCGTCATGCTTATCGGAACAATACCCAAATTATACAAACGCAAAAAAGACGCAAGAGCTATGGCAACTAGGAGCAGAATAAATTCTTTTTTAAATTTTAATAATTTTTTCATTTTAATGCTACAAACCACATATTCATGTAAATTTCAAAAAAACCGCTCTTTACATCCCCTTTTTTAAATCCTGCATCTCTAAGAATATTTATGACTTTTGATTTTTGATGATTATGTTTATGTTCATGTATCTCTTCTTTACTAATTAAACTCATTTTTGCCATCAAATGAAGAAGTCCGTCAGCCCATGGAGAAGGAGTTGTTAAAACAAATACTCCTCCCTTTTTAAGGGTTCTTCTTATCTCCCTTAAAACACCAATTATTTTTTTTCCATCTATGTGCTCAAAGACGGCAAGCATTGTTATTACGTCAAAATTATTATCTGCGAAAGGTAATTTTTGTTCTGTTACATCAAGCTTTTTAAGAATAATTTTTCCATTTTTGATTTTTGACATATCCAATACCGGATCTACTCCATACTTTTCTTTGAAGTCCACGGTCATTAAAAAATAGGGATAACTGCCACAGCCAATATCCAAGATCCTACCCTTTCTATGAAAATCTTTTATTAAACTATTTGCCTTGGCTGATCTTTTTTTTGCTAGTAATCCCTCTAATAACCCCGAACCCCTTGTTACATTAGTGTTACTTTTCATATTTTTTTAATTAACTGAAAAACCAATGTGCCATCAGATCTTTTAATCTGAGATAAAACTTTAATCCCGCTATTGGGTATTTTGCATGCTCCGTCATTAACATATAAGACACCTTTTTCTCCTTTAATAGAAAGGTAACTTAGTCCTGTTCTCAAGTCTGTTAAAACTTCTTCTCTTAGCGGACATCGTTCTTTTGTAATTTTAAATTTGGAAAAAGATATGTCTCCGTAATCTGTTCCTTTATTCGATACTATGACTTTTTGAATTTTCAACGGGTCATATTTATTATAGAAAAGAAGAAAAATACTAGGATTGTACCCGGCATCTGTAACAACTATTTTCGTATAGTTTTTAGAATATTTATTGAGCTCAGCGACAAGTTTTTGGTAACCTTCCTGCCTGTACCAAGGTCTATGAAAAACTTGATGAATATAATAAGCCTGGAAATAATATGCTATTCCATAAAACATGACTGCAGCTATTAACAAATAAACAGTTTTCAAAACTAATCTTTTTTTAACATTCTTATTTAAGTATTCTAAAAGGGCGAAAAATCCTAATCCTATTAATATTGAAAGAGCGGGAAACATAAGTAATGTCCTTTGGAGATTGGGTACGTCGTCAAATGTCAAAGCACTACCAAAAGGTGCCAATAGAATCCAGCCTATTATAAAAAATCCCAATCTTTTTTTCAAACTGAATATTTTCCAAATACCTAACAGCAAAAGGGGTAATTCAAATAGATAAAGAGGTCCCATTCCCGGAACTCTGTATCTCTCAGGCAAACCTGCATCTGTAAATAAAAAGTCAAAGGAAAAATGTTTAAAATAAATTTGCAAAAAAGTATTTGAATAGTTAACAATTTTATTGTTAAATACTCTCGCTTCCCTACCTCCCAAGCCGGCAACTCCATCTTCCCTTAATTGCTCGTTCAGTACTAGCTGTGTTTGAGGATTTTGAAAAATTGAAAGAGTTTTTATCCTGTAAGAAAGTTCGGAAGAATTCAAAATAAACAAAACCGGCAAAACAATTACTAATATAAAACTCACAAGAGGAATAAGGTTTTTCCTAGTAAAGATTTTTTTAGAAAATAGAAGAAATAAAAACGGAAGAAAAAGGGGCAAGAAACTTCTTGGAGCCTGATATATAAAAAGAGTTATAAAAAAAGAAAATACGCTTAAGAAAAATAAATAATTCTTTCCGCGTTCAAGCCAATACAAATATAGCATAACCCCAATAGTAATAAAAAATACTACCAATACATTATCTGTCGCAACGCGAGAAAGATTTATATGCCAGGGCGATATTGCCAGAAAAAATGAAACTGAAAGGGCAATATAATCTGCTTTTTTCGAAACCTCAAATATTTTTTTTACCAACACAAAAGTAATAAATATTGTTAATGAGCCAAAAAGGGCTGAAGAAAAACGGATCGAGAATGAATCTAATCCAAAAAGAAATATAAAAGGTATAGATGAATAAACATATCCTGCAGGACTAAATAAAAACGATTTTAGATGTATGGGTAGAAAATTACCGGTAATTTCATTTCCGGTTTTAAGAATAGAAAAAGCGTTATATCCTAAATAAACCTCGTCTGTATGCAACCCAACAGGAACTTCTCCCAACCTATAAAAACGTAAAAATGCACCAAGTATGAATATTAAAAAAAATAAAAATAAAGTTTTTTTTCTCATAACTCCTGGTTTAATAAGTTTGCCCTTTCTAATCGGTAAACCTGTATTTAAATAGGTACCAAAGTGCCTTTGTTCCATCTTTTATTGTACTTAATTTTTTACCCTCATCGTATCCTCTTGGATTTGCTGTAATCGATACTTCTTTTATTTTGTATCCTTGTTTTAAAAGTTTTGAAGTTACTTCGGGCTCAAATTCAAATCCTTTTGCATTAAGTTTAATTGAAGAAATAGCTTTTTTGGGAAATAATTTATAACAAGTCTCCATATCCGTAAGCCACTGTCCGTAAAGAACACTTGTTACAAGGCTTAAAAATCTATTTCCGAAATAATGAATTATAAACAAATGCTTCGCTTCTTCTTTTTTAAGATGAGGAGCCCTATCTAATCTTGTTCCATATACAACTTTTGCTTTATTTTCTAAAATGGGTTTTAACAAATCTTTAATTTGGTTTGGGTCGTATTCCAGATCAGCATCCTGAATCAAAATGTAATCTCCTTTTGCATTTTTAATTCCTGTCTTTACTGCTGCTCCTTTACCCTGATTTTTTTTATGAAAAATAACTCTAGCTCCTTTTATTTTTTTTAATTTTTCTCGTGTCGTATCCGTTGAACCATCATCTACTATGATAATTTCATGGGCAACAGAAATATTAGCTTTTTTTACTTTTTCTAAAATTTGAAGTATTGTTTTTTCTTCGTTATAAACGGGGATTATTATAGATAATTTCATTTGATACTTTCCGTAACGTCTTTATCGCTTCTAATAAAGAACTTTCTGTTTTTAGAACTAGATTGTACAATTTTTGGGAAGATTATTAAAGCTTTAAAAAGACCTAGGAAAAATGCTTTGTCATAATTAATCAAAGCCTTAACAGTGTGATATGGCAGAAATAAAATATTTAAGATAATTTTTGTAAAGTCTCCATTTTCCCATACAAACATAAACTGATTTCTGTAAGCAATTTTTTTTACGTCAAATGAGCTAAATTTGCTTTTAATAGTACCTGTTTCGTGTTCGTGCCTTACTACACTCTCTTTCTCAAAAAAAACTTTATACCCGGATTTTAATGCTCTGTATGAGAGATCTATGTCTTCCCAGTAAAATGGATTATAAAGTTCGTTAAGCCCACCAAGTCTTTCCCAAATCTTTCTATTAAAAGCTCCACTTCCACCACTTACCCAAAGAGTATCAGACTTGTCTAAATCGCCCGCAGAATGAACTAAAAAGCCTCTTTTCCATTTTCCTACTCCTCTGCCCCTTAAGGTAATGCTCCCGTTTTCAACGCTTTCATCCATGCATCCTACTGCAAAAACTTTTTCGTCTGTAAAATGGCTAAGAAGCGGTTTGATAAAGCCTTTTTTAGGAATTACATCCGTATTTAAAAGAATTAAAATTTCTCCATCAGCATTTTTTACTCCATTATTAATTGTAGAAGAAAATCCATAATTTTTTTCATTATAAAAAGATTTTATTTTTATTTCGCTATTTACGCTATTTGTTATAAAATCTTCAATTACCTTTTTTGAACTATCCTCGGAGCAATCATCAACTAAAATTATTTCTACCTTTTTTTTGCTTTCCTTAACATAATCCTCAAGAACTTCAATTACCTTAGGTATGTTTTTTCTAAGAATATTTTCCCCGTTAAAATTCGGAATTACTACGCTTATATCCATTTTTTAAAATAGTTGATTGTAAAACACTATTATATGCTCACCTCTTGGCACAACGACTCCTCTAAAAATAAAGTCAGTCCTTAAAATTTTTGTTTCCACTCCATCAATCTTAGCATGCCAAGAAGGATAAAAACTTTCCGTAAGTACCATAAAACCATCGTTTTGATTATTTGTTTTAATTACAATTCTGTTGTCCGCATATTCCAGAACCACCGGCAATGTTTCTCCTGTATCCCAAATCAAGCCAACATCTTTCCCCTTAAAATCTTCTACAACAGCTGTTGTACTTAGTTCATTTTTTGCTTGTAAATTAAAAACTGTACTAATAGAATCCTCTTTGTTTTTAGCAGAATATGTTTTTGAAACAAAAAATGCTTTTGGGAAAACATTTAGATTTTCGTATAACTTTACCTCTCCTTCTCTCGTGACTTCTTTAAGTTTAGGATCCTTAAGTTTTTCCAGACTCAAAATATATTTTACTCCCAAAAGATCTACAAACTGAGATGCATAATTTTGTGGCGTAATTATTCTATTAAAGCCAAACGGAACACTAATATCCGGATTATCTCTGCTAATTGATGCTGCAAATTCTCCGTACCTAAGTAAATATAAAGGATCATATCCGTCTATTGTCTGTAATTTATAAACTGCAGAAAAATTTGGAGGAAGAATTCTGGAATCCGTTGCCATTATTCTAAATTGCCCTTTTTGCGCAATTAAAAAAGATAAAATTTTTGTTTTTGGAAAAAGGTATTCTTGTTTTACAAAAGGCGTAAACTTCCAGCCAAACCTAAACAAATCTACAATTAAAATTAGAATTAAAATATAAGGAAGTGTAGTTTGTATTTTTTTTCTTTTTGTAAGAGATTTTGCAAGAATAATAGCTACAGCGGAAACAACAAATATTAATGTGGGATAAATAAGATTTTGTTTTGATACCATTAAATTAGCAGACAAACTCTGGTCTTTAATTAAAATTAAAACAAAAACCCAAATGCCAATAAAAATAAACCCTACAAGTCCAAGAGGATATAATATTTTTTTCTTATTTTTTAGGAAATAATCAAAACCAAGCGCACCCAAAACACTTAAAACAAAATCTATAATAAAAATCATTCTTGTCGGCTGAGAGGAGGATAAAAAAGGAATATTCAATTTAAAAGGAATTTCTGCAAAAATTGTAGGAAAGACCAAAAGAAGGGAAACAAAAAAAACTGTGCCAAAAAAAAGGGTTTTTCTGTCACGTCTAAAAAATAATGCATAAACTGCCATTACTATGGTAATTACTCCTGTAAAACCTATAAATTCTCCATAATTCCAAACTCCCCAATAATTTAACGTCGCAGGATTTCCAAAAAAATCAGGAATAATAAATTGAACGATATTCTGCCAAGGGATAAACCAACCCGACTTAAACCAATCTACTTGGTCTATTTCCCTTGCGGAAAGTAAAATAAACCGAATTGCAGGAAACCATTGAATAAAAGTAAGAACAAGAAACAGAAAACAAGAGCCAACGACCAAAAGAAGTGATTTCATCATTCTGCCATATTGAAAAAAACGTAAAACAAAATAAACTAAAGAAAAAATGAATAGATAGAAGAATATTTGCAAATGACCAGCAAAAAAAGAGGACGAAAAAGAGAACATAAAAATAATTGCCCACAACACTCTTTGTTTGTTGTTTTTTATTTCCTGAACATTGATTATGATCTTATCGATAGAAAGAAGAATTAGTGGCAACCACAAAGCAGTATGAACAATGTTCCCCCATTCAAGCCAAGCTATGGAAAATCCGGAAAATGCAAAAGCAATTGATCCAAAAAAAGATGCGCTCTTATCTAATTTTAAATTCTGAAGATATAAATACATAAAAACTAAAGCAAGTAAGGGTTGAAGTAATATAAATATTCCCCAAGCAAAATTAAAATCAAAAATAAAGAATAATAAGTTTAAAGGATAAAAAGCAGAAGATTGGAAATTTGCAATTAAAGGAGTTCCCGAAAATAAATACTGATTCCATAACGGCAACTGACCGCCCTTTAATTGATCTATTGCCAATTTTTTCCAAGGATATTGTTGCCTAACAGGATCTGTTATTAAAGAATTTTTAAATGGAACGCCTCTTGGATAACTATTCGTGTAAAAATCTCTATATGGATGATACATCCCGACAATAGTATCTGCCGGAATAGGCAATTTATTTTGCAAAACAAACGGCCAAAAAAAAATCAAAGTAATTATTACGAACAGGGAAGTCGGAAAAAGTTTATTCTTCATCTATTATTTTTGTTAATTCCTTACAAAAACGATACCCCGTAAAAAGTTGCGATCTTTCCATAGCGTTCTTTGACATTAAACTAAGTAAATCTTCATCATTAATTAATTTTAAAGTTTTTGCTATTAACTCCTCCCTCGTATTCCAAAAAAATCCGGATTTTTCATCTACGATCTCCATTTGTCCGCCTGCTTTAATTACTACCGGAACTGCCCCTGCAGACATTGCTTCTACCGTAGTTATACCAAAATGCTCAGCTCTCTCAGGATATTCTTCCAGATCTTCGCCAAAACCGGCAGCATGCCAATAAATTTTTGTCCGCTTGTTAAGATTTTCTAGAACACTCCATGTCGCATTTCTAACTATTTCTATCGGATATTCCTTAACATTGTTTTTAATTTTCAATATCTCGTCTTCATCTGCCTCTTTATGGCTTACTACAATAACAAGTTTCCAATTTTTTAATCCGTTTTTTATCAAGCTCTTAAATGCTTCTATTAATATTTCGTGCTTTTTAAAAGTTCCTCCTGTCTTTAATTTCTCAAACCTTCCTACGGTTAATATTAGATTTTCTTTTTTTAAATTATGTAAGCTACTGTAACTAACTACAGGCGGATAAAGAACAATGCTTTTTCGATGCAATTTCTTATCAATATACTTTTTTGTAAACAAAGAGTTACAAATTATTTTGTTTATTCTTCTTATCTTAAATTTTGATAATAAGTTTTTATAATCAACCCATTCTACGGGGAACTGAAAATGAACAATTAATTTGTTTAAAACTAAAGGAATACTCCCATCACTAAGATAAATGATTAAATCAAACTCTTTAGATGCTTTTAGACGTTTAGAAAAACTAAACTTGTCGGAAAAAATATTCCCTGAGGTGTCAACACCGGAAAGATTTATTTCAAATCTTTTTTCCGCTTCCTTGAGAGGATTGTCGGAATCCCAAAAGACAGAAACTTCATTATTTTTGGAAAGACAAGAGGCAATAGTTAACATATATCTCTCGCCTCCTCCCAAAGTATCCAGGTAAGGGTCAAAAATCCCTATTCTCACGTTCTTATTCTATCAATTTTTAGTATACTTGCAAACCGCTTATACAAATAATATAATATTTTAAATGAATGACTTATTCCCACTTACAGGCTTTCCTCCTGCAGTTTTCTTTGTAATGTTTTTATGGTCACTGCTTTGGAAGGGGCTTGCTTTATGGAATTCTGCCAAAAACGGACAGAAAAATTGGTTCCTAGTGATACTAATAGTCAATACCGTAGGAATTTTGGAAATTATTTATCTCTTTGCCTTTGCTACAAAGAAAATGAAGCTAAAAGACTTAACGTTTTGGAACAAAAAGAGCAAGTAATCCTCCAAATCCTATAATCGCTAGGAGTAATCCAATCTTAAGGCTTAACGGATCATAAGAAAATTCAATTACGTGACTACCGGCATTTACCGAAACTGCTCTAAAAGCATAATTTGCTCTGTATATTGGAATTTCTTTTCCGTCTTGATAGGCTTTCCATCCGTCATAGTAGCTGTCCGACAAAAAAAGAAGTGAGTCATTTTTTACTTCGGTTTTAATAATTATCTCATTCGGGGAATATTTTGTGATTTCTAATTTAGCTGGATTATTCTTAGACTTTACAACTCCGGGGTCTTTTTCCAGAATAATTTTCTCTCTCATATTAAATCCCTGGCTAAATAAGGTTTTAATAATTTTATTTTGATCCGGAATTACTTCGTAATTATTTACTAAAAAAGCTCTGGGAAAAGCTTCATTGTTTTTATACACTTCAAAAGCTTGGTCTTTGTAAATTAGAACAAACTGTTTGGGATATTCCCAAAATGGAAATGTCCATGAATTTCTTCCATCGGAAAATTTATAAATAAGATATTTTACTCCAAGTAAATTAATTGCTTTGGAAGTATTTATGCCATTTCTGGAGAAAGAAATAATTGAACGATCAAAATCTTCAACTTTTTTATTATTAAAACTGGCGACAAAATCTCCATATCTTTTTATATAAGTTGCGTCATACCCCTCAATAGAGGGTAAACCATAATAGACTGCTACTTCGGCACCATAATTACCGATAATTCTTTCATAACCGGAAATCTTTTTAAATTCTTTAGATACGGGAACATCTATAAAAGCTAAATTTTTAGAGTCAAATGTTTGCCACTTTGATGCAAAACGTAATAAATCAAAAGCAATAAGAATTACTATAAAAAAATAAATCGTTTGCTTTACATTTCTATTAAACTTAAACTTTTTTTCGATAAATAAAAACGAGATTGATAAAATAAAAAAAGAAAATAATGTTGTGGGTAAGATAAGATTTCGCTTTGCGATAATAATTTTATCTAGTGGTAATATCAATTTAAATAAAACAATAAACCACAGAATAATAAAAATAATAATAAATCCACCTAGCCATAAAATAATTTTTTTAAATTTTTTCTTTTCTACATCTTCTACAAAAAATTCGAATCCAAAACCGGATAATACAGCAAATGAAAAGCTAAATAACACTATTATTCTGCTTGCAGCACTAGTCGACAAAACAGGAATACGGGAAGCAATTAATAAATCTAAAATCGGTGTTTGAAAAGCCAATAATATTGCTAAGATTCCAATAAATAAGAAAAAAAATGTTCGAGTATCTTTTTTACTTGTAAATGCGTAAAATGCAAGGGTTAGCGGAATTAATCCTATATATGCATTCCATTCCGCATAATGCCCAAACCAATCATTTCTCGTAACAGGATTTCCTAAAAAGTCCGGGGAAATAAGTGTAGATAAATATCCCCATGGAATTACTTCCCCTTTCTGAAATATAGAACTCCTTAGAGTTTGAGAATATAACTCTATGGAAGGAAGTATTTGCACCAATGAAATTAACAAACCAAAAAAAGTATAAAGTAATACCGTTAGGACACTTCTCTTATTCTTGGTAGAAAAATATTTATAAACAATATAAGCAATTAGAGTGGAAAAAACATATAAGCTGATTTGGAAATGCCCCGAAAAGAAAGATAGGGGAATAGAAATAGAAAGAATAAATAAAAATTTTCTATTATTGGTTTTAAAAAACATTTCTACTGCATAAAGCATAAGAGGTAAAAATAATACCGCGTAACCTAAGGTTCCATATGCCATCCATGTCGTAATAAATCCACAAAACATAAAAGCGATAGAAGAAATTAATGCACCTATTTTATTAACGCTTAAAGTTTTCATTAATAAATACATAAAAATTCCAGCCAATAACGGTTGCAATAAAATTGCAATACTCCATGCGTCTACAAATGGCAGAAGAAAAAACAATAAATTAAAAGGAGAAAATACTGCAGATTGATAATTAGCTAAATGAGGAGTCCCGGAAAAGCTGTATGGATTCCAAAGCGAAATTTGCCCGGCTTTAAAAGTTTGTATAGTAAAATGCTTCCAAGGATAAATTTGACCTATAACATCCGGCATTGCATTGTTTTTTACGGGTCCGGCAAATTGAGGGTATGCGCTCCAAGGAGAAAAAAAATTTACCTGATAACTCGATGCAAAAGGTATTTTATTGTTAATAAAATATGGACTTGAGAAAATAAACCAAATACAAAAAATTAAAATTATCGGCCAATATTTTTTAAATACTTCTTCGCTAAAGTTACAAAATGAATTCATTTTAAGTTTTAAGTTTAGAATTATTTTTCTGCTGCAACTCCCATAGCCTTGCATATGTTACAAATGCGCTAAATGCCTGGTACATGCTTTCTATAATTCCTACTGTTCCAATTTTATAGCCGCGCTGCTTTACCAATGAATCCAAAAAAGCACTTATCATTACTCTTGGAAATCTCCACCAAACCATTTTCGGATGTCCTGAATTAAATCGTAATTCTGCTTCTGTTTTCGACCATTCTATTGTTTTTTCAAGCATAGAATATAAATCCTTATGAGTAAAGTGCAATAAAAATCCATTTAAAGTACCTGCTTCTCCGACAACAATTGGGCTTTCATGTAACTTTCCCTCCCAACCTTTTAGTTTCCCTCTTCTAAAAACCCTTAACATTTTTTCAATTTTGGGCCACTCATGATTTCCAAGATAAAAATTCTTTCTATTCACCAAATAATTATCTTGAATAAGGTTTATGTCCATTTTTTTTAGATGTGAAAATTCTTTACTCAAATTATTGTCAACCCTTTCATCAACATCAATATAAAAAATAATATCTCCTAAAGCATTTTTTAAACCTTGCTTGCGAAGCTCCGAAAAATCTTTTGAAGTTATTTCGTAAACTCTTGCGCCCATTTTTTTTGCTATTTCTGCAGTTCTATCGATAGATCCATTATCTATAACTATAATTTCGTCGGAAAAAGAAACAGAATCCAAGCAATCTGCAATTAAATTCTCCCCGTTTTTTACAATTAAAATTGTAGAAATTTTATTCATTTATAGCTTCCTTTCCCGAATCTTCCTATATAAAAATCTATAATTCCCTTTTTTTGCCAATCCCTACCGCTTCTTAAAAGTCTAATACTTTCCTTAATTAATGCAATTTTTGATCTTAAAGGAGCGTATCTCATCCCAAATAATAATCTATTTCTAGTAATATAATAATCCTGTAAGACACTTCCCGATCCTCCTGTAGACGCAGCATTTACATGAACTAAAATTGCAGACGGCACATAATAGATATCAAAACCTGCTTTTTCTACTCTCCGGGTAAAGTCTGCATCTTCGTAGTAAAGAAAATATTTTTCGTTAAACATTCCTACTTTTTCAAAAACTTCTTTTTTAATAAGCATACAACAACCGCTAGCAAATTCAGTTTTTTCGATAGAATCGTATTGACCCTTGTCTACTTCGTCTACTCCTCTATGAACGCTTGCAATGTTTGCCCAATCCATATATCCGCCTGCATACCAGAACACTTTACCGAGTTCTTGTTCTTTATATCTTGCTTTATGAAACTCATGACCTTTAGCAAAATAAATCTTAGGAGTTACAATCCCAATTTTCG
>Ga0210057_1006953_pt1 | contig 13921 bp, 6 predicted proteins | sample CryGeyCG2114_010_2_FD_183968 | JGI IMG/M metagenome (GOLD analysis project Ga0210057, IMG submission 183968) | Groundwater microbial communities from aquifer - Crystal Geyser CG10_big_fil_rev_8/21/14_0.10 (SPAdes) (version 2) | ecosystem: Environmental > Aquatic > Deep subsurface > Groundwater ... | reverse complement strand
TCTGCATGAAGGTTTCGGTGCCGTAACAGATGTCGACGGTATCTACGCCGCCATCAATGGCGCACGTGTGACCCGCAAGCGCACCATCGACTCCGAGGATCAGACCTCCGATCTGCGCTTCTCCTCGCCACTCGTTCTTGACCCTTGTGAGACAGTGACAGTAGATGTTGTTGCTGACTTCTCTTCCACTTCCGCGACATCCGCAGAGCACAATATGGTTATTGAGCTCCCGTCCGATGTCTTCGGAAATGCGAAGGATGTCAGTGGGAACTTCCCTGTCCGCGGCAGCACGTTCCGTCTCGCTGCTGTGACCAGTGGTATTGTGACTCTCACCTACCGCACCGTTTCCCCCGATGAGGTGGAAGTGGGTGATGTAGGAGTGGTCATTGGTAAGTTTGAAGTAGCAGTGAACTCCACGGAGGACCAGACGTTCTACTCCATGACATTGGAGCAGAACAGCTCTGCTTCCGATGGGGATTTCGTGAACATTGCAGTGCGCCGCACAGACGGCACTGTTCTCACGAACACTGTCTCCCAGACAGTTGGTGACTTCATAACGGTCGTCTTCGATCCTCCGTTCACCATTCTCGAGGGTGACAAGATCACGCTTGAAATTATTGCCGATATCGTCGGCGGTGCAGCTGATTCCATCATCATGCACTTTGAGGAGAGCTCCGACCTCTTTGCTGTCGGTTCCCTCTACGGTTACGGCGTCAACGGCCAGTTGTACGGTTCGCAGGTTGCCCTGCCCACCGAGACTGCCACCCTGCCTGACACCGTGACGATCGATGCCGGAGAATTCACTCTCGGTATCGATGGTCCTGCAACGCAGGACTACACACGTGATGACAACGACGCCGTTCTCGGGAACATCGAGTTCCAGACGGGTGGCGAAGATGTCGACGTGAAGGATCTCTTCATTGCTGTGCAGGCGCAGACCTCCACAGGCGATGCTTTGAGCACTGTTACTGCGAACAGCTACGACCAGATCCATGAAGTGCTCGAGGATGTGGAAGTCCGCAATAAGACCACCGGCCGCACTATCGACGGCGTCCGCCTGACGGGCACGTCCGACAGCGGCCAGAGGCGTGCTGGTACCAACTATGGTACGTTCCAGATTTACCGGTTTGATGATTTCATCGTCAAGGGTAGCGAAACCTGGGAGTTCCGTGTCGACTTCATCGACAACGGATCCGGCAACAGGCCTAAGAGTGGTGACAAGTTCCGCATTCACATCTGTGGCGAGCCGACGCATATTTTGAGCGGCGGCGCGCTTATCTCCAACACGACAACCTGCAACTTCGGCGATTTGCTTGCTACAGCCAGCACTGCCTACCATATGCAGGTAGAAGGTCTCTCCACCGGTGACAAGGTCGGTGATGTCCGCCCGCGCGGCAACATTGCCGGTAACTTCCACCGGATTTCCGCAGCCACCCTCACCATTGCCGTCAAGGCACTGGGCACGGGTGATACTGCTGTGGAGAACGCGAAGAACGTTAACCTCTTCCGCTTCGAGGCACGCGCAGGTGAGGCCGAGGATATTCTCTTCACCAAGGCAACACTTGAGGCCAAGACGGGTTCTCTGCTGAATGCGAGCAACTACGCTCTGTGGGTAGATACCGATGGTGATGGTGTCGTCGATACCATCCTTGAGGACGGTGTGGCATCCCAGTCTTCCCAGATTCCATTCTCCGATCTCGCAGGCGGCGGTTACGTCGTCCCGGCTGAAGAGACGGTGATCTTCGAAGTACATGGTGACATTGCCTCCTCACTGACAAACGATGACCTGCTGGTGCAGTTCGCCACGGGTACCACTGTTACCTTCCTGGAGGCAGAAGAACTCGATGACGGCAGCAACCTCTCGAATATTCTCGTGAACGGAGGTTCTATCGCCGGCGCTGCATACACCGCAGGCACCTGTCATGACGGTACGAATACGTCCTGCGACATTATTGTCACGACTGTCGAGTCCCAGCTCTGGGCACTCGTAGCCCAGGGAGATCTCTTCGTGACGAAGGACTCCACGCCACTCACCAACCGCCAGCTCCTTGGAGGCGTTCTCGGTGAGCCGGTGCTCCGCATGCAGTTCCATGCAGAGAATGAGGCAGTCGATGTGACGGATATCCAGATCAACTCTTCCGGTTCTCTCGCCAACTCCGTAGACCGCCTTGAACTCTACAAGGCTGGTGAGTCCACTCCGTTCGCGCTTGCGACCGTCGGTGGATGCGGAAGCGATGATGTCCTGACGCAGAACACGGGTGTGTCTTCCGGTTCGACCATCGACATGACCCAGGCGTTCTGTGCCAACATGGAGAGCCGTCAGCTCGTTGTTCCGGAGGGCGATGACATGGATGTCCTCGTCCGTCCGAAGATGAAGAATGACGTGGATGGTGGTTCATCCAACCAGACAGTCTGGTTCTTCATCGCCAAGCAGGCTGTTTCTGACGAGTCCACCGGTTCCGGTGCAATCCGCGCACGCGGAGACGAGTCCAGCAACAACCTCATTGCGAACGACGGAGATACCTCAGCTATTGGCGAGGTCTTCATCGGCCTTTCCTCCGCTGCAGCTGCGAACGTCGATATTGCCGGCAACAAGAACGTCTCTGTCCTTGCGAAGCTCACTTCGATCACCAACGCAAGCCAGGATGCGAACGGCTCCGCCGTTCCGGCCGACGTATCTGACATCGGAGCATTTAAGTTTGCTGCCGCTGCACACGGAAACTCGAAGAATGGTCTGAATGATGCAGTGCTCTCGGGCGTTGTCTTCAATGTGAATGCGACGAATGTCTCCCTTGATGCAAGCACCTTCAAGATCTACAACAAGAACAACTCCAGTGATGCCAACAAGGTTGCCTGTACCGGCTACAACGGCACGACCGTTATGGCAGGCACGGCTTCCGGCACCTTCACGGTGTACTGTCCTCAGCTGAAGTCGAACACCCTCATCGACACGGAAATCAACCAGGGTGACGACATCACGCTCGTTCTCGAGGCCAACGTGACCGACCCGAGCAACTCCACGGTCGGTGCCGTGAGCACGCTCCAGGTATCTCTGACGAGGTTTAACTCCATTACCCGCACGAGCTTCAACGTGGGCACAGCTGCCGCTACGAGCTATGTCGAGTGGTCAGATGTGGATACAACCACAACGAACTTCACGTGGGTTGAGTACCCAGAGGCGACTGTGAAGTCCACCAGCTACCAGAGCTAACGGACATTCAGTTCTTCTGATCTCACGATTGAGATAAAAAAGCCCCCCGGTTTACCCCGGGGGGCTTTTTGGTAATGGGATAATTTGCCCCCACCCCGCTCGCCCGCCCCAGGCGGACTCGCTGCCCCTCCCCCGGACGGGGGAGGGGCAAATGCCCGTGAGGGCATGGGGTGAGGGCTTATCGCAAGAGTCTTCTTTTGAGGTGTAGAAGATAATGCGCCATCGGTCGGAGAATAATTTGCTGTTCCGGCGGGTACGGGACTACCTGCCCGCCGAATTTTTCCTTGAAAGAAGAGATGCCTGCCCATGGGTGATCTTCCGGAGCACCGGCGGGCGCTATACCGAGCAGGTCGTAGGTTCTGCACCCCCGGGCCTTGCAGAATTTCATGGTTTCCCATTGCAGCAGGTAGGGCGCCATACTGGCCCTGTGAACGTAATTGGAGGCTCCGTAGTAGTAGATGCCCCCTGTGCTCCAAACGACGCCCAGAAGGCCGGCAATGGGCTTCTGCTTCCCAGGTGCCCTTGCAAGAAGGAGGAAACTCCCGTCTGCACTCCTGAGGAAGGTTTCGTAGTGCGTTTTGGGGAGCGTACCAAAGGTGTCCCGCTCCCCTGTCTGCTGTATGAGTTCGTAGAAAGTGCCGATGTCTTCCGATTGCTCCACTTTCATGTTGTGTTTCTGGGCCACTCTGATGTTGTAGCGTCCTTTGGGTTTCATCCGGGCAAGTATTTCTTCCTCCGGGAGAGTGAGATCGATCATTCTGGTTGCCTGCGCATATACCATCCGTCCGGAAGGCGTGAGGGAAATTTCTGAAGCAGCGAGAGGCATCTGTGGCGAGAGGTAGAGAGCGAGGCAACGGTCCTCCCTTGCGTCATCTCTGATTGTCTGCAGGAGCTCTCCTCTCCGCTCGCCCACCGGTCCCCGGGGGATTTCCCACGTCGAGAACCCCCCGCTTGTTCGATCGATCACTACGAGCGCAGATCCGGCTATGGAGCCATTTTCTTCGGCAACATAGATCCGCACCTCTCTGCCGAGAGCCTCTCTGTACCGCTTCCATGTGGGCGACTGCCACAGGTTGCCCTGTGGATGTGTGCGGATCCATTGGTCGTATGCAGAGAAGCTTTCCTCTGTTGTGAAGAGCCGCACAAGCATAGAAATACTCTACCAATGTAATCCAGGCCACGCGATGGGGATGCAGTCGATTGATTGATTTTCCCTTCTCTGTCACACTTTCTTCTCCTTCCCCTTCTGCTGCTATGGCATACATACTTCCTGCACTGCCCTATGGGTATGATGCGCTGGAGCCGCACATGGATGCACGCACGATGCAGATCCACCATACGAAGCATCACCAGGCATACATCGACAAGGTCAACGCCGCGTTGGAAGGCACTGACCGGGCAGAAAGGCCTATAGAAGAGGTACTCAAAAATCTGAAGAAGGTCCCGGAGGACAAGCGCATGGCGGTACAGAACAATGGCGGCGGACATGCGAACCATGCCCTCTTCTGGACCGTCATGGGGCCGAAAGGGGGTGGGGAGCCTACAGGGAAGCTTGCAGAAGCCGTCCGCAGTTCTTTCGGGAGCTTTGCTGATCTGAGGACGGCATTCTCCGCCGCGGCTGTTGGGCGCTTTGGATCAGGCTGGGCGTGGCTGGTCGTGAGCGGCGGGAAACTGCATGTCGAAAGCACCGCAAATCAGGATAGCCCTCTCTCCAGTGGGAAAACCCCTATCCTCTGCCTGGATGTCTGGGAGCATGCGTACTACCTCCTTTACCAGAATCGCCGGGCAGACTTCGTGGAAGCCTTCTGGAACGTGGTCAACTGGAAGGAAGTGGAGAGGAGGTACCTGGAGGCGACTGGATGATGCAGTGGGTAGACGTTACCTATGTAGGATAAAACCTCCGGCTCTGCAGGAGAGCTTTTCCTAGGTTCCACCATTCCGGTGTTCACTCTTTCCACCTTTGTCCGGCGACAAAGGTGGAGCCAAAACGCCTGGCGCGCCATAGCTCCTCCGCCCGGCCCTGTGCCTCCTCACCGGCTCCTACAAGGATTCGGAGCCGATTCGTCGGCGCTTCGCAAGCAGGGCCTTCCCCTCGCACCCCCCGTGGCGCGCCTACTTCCCACTCTGCTTATTCTTGAATCTGTCCAAGCCTTTTTGGGGAGATTCGCAGGAGAAGCCATGGTGTTTGAGTGGTGAAGTTCACAGAATGTTAAAATATCTTCACATGCGCCTCTCAGGGCATTTTTGTGAGAAACAGTTGACCTCTCAGGAGAAATCACTAGAATCCACCCGATTTGCAGCGGATTTCCCTTGTGTTGTGAGTGCTGCACCCTCTCTTCCGCAGGAAACTGCCCTCGTGTGCCCGCCACCGGCGGGTGAAGGCAGGCGTTCCATGTTCTCCCTGCATCATTCCTTCCTCTCCTCTGCCCTATGGCAACAAAGAAGAAGCCTGCAGCTCGAAAGCGCACAAAGAAGGCTGTTTCCAAAAAACCCGCAAAGAAGATCGCAGCCCCAGCCTCCGCCCGGCCTTCGCTGAAGCTACGGTCGGCAAGCAAGGCTTCGGCCGGCAAGAGGAAACCCCAACCAAAGAAGCACTTTGCCCCCAAAACCGCCCCGAAGCGCACTGTCGCAAAGAAGAAGTCTTTCCTTCTCCAGAAGAAGGTGAAGAAGGGGCCAGTGGCGAAGCGCGCGTATCAGATGCGTGTGGAAGAGGAAGTGATGCCGCAGGTGCGTCCGCACGTCGTACCTGCAGCCGACCGGATTCCATCTGCATGCAAGAAGTTACCGAACAATCTCCGGCCCGTGAAAGTCGAGGATAATCGGCTGTTCTTTGTGGAGGATTCGCACACCGATCTGCCGTCTCTCATTGAAATGCAGCTGCAGAGCTACCGGTGGTTCCTCACAGAAGGATTGAAGGAGCTTCTGGAAGAAATTAGCCCCATTACTGATTTTTCGGGGAAGAAGATGGAATTGCGCATACTTGGGCATACCTTCGATCCTCCGAAGTATGACCCCGACACCTGCCGCCGCCGCAACTTAAGCTTCGAGGCGGTCATGAAGGGGCATGTGCAGCTCATTAACAAAGAGACCGGAGAAATAAAAGAACAGGATGTGTTCCTTGGTTCCATTCCCCTCATGACGGAGGGCGGGACATTCATTGTCGGGGGTATTGAACGCGTCGTGGTGCACCAGTTGGTGAGGAGTCCCGGTGCCTTTTTCTCCAAAATGCCCGATGTTACGAAGTACCATACGGCAAAGATTATTCCGAAGCGCGGTGTATGGCTTGAAATAGAAACGGACCGCAAGGGGATACTGGCCTGTAAAATCGACAGGAAGCGCAAAATTCCTGTGACGCAGCTCCTGCGGGTATTTGGCTATGAGACCGATCAGAAAATCCTTGATCTCTTCCGGGATATCACCTGGGAGAAGGACTTCATTCTTGCCACACTGGAGAAAGATGCGGCGCGGACTGTTGAAGATGCCTATCAGAGTATTTACCGGCGCATCCGTCCGGGGGATCTGGCAACGCCTGAGAACGCGAAGCAGCTTATCGACGGGCTTTTCTTCGATTTCAAGAAGTACGACATGGGGTCTATTGCCCGGTACAAGCTTAACCGCCGCTTCGGCCTGAACCTCCCGAGCGATGAGGACCACCGTGTCTTCCAGGTGCAGGATTTTGTGGGGATTCTCCGTGAGCTTATTCTCCTCAATAATGGTGAGGGTATCGCCGATGACATTGATCACCTGAGCAACCGGCGCGTACGGAGCGTCGGCGAGCTGGTGCAGAACAAGTATCGTGTGGGGTTGGTGCGGACAGAGCGCATTGTGAAGGACCGCATGACAGTGATGGACCAGGAGACGGTGACACCGATGCAACTCATCAACTGTCGCCCGATTACGGCAGCTATGCGTGAGTTCTTTGCCTCCTCGCAGCTCTCACAGTTCATGGATCAGACGAATCCTCTCTCGGAGCTTGCACACAAGCGCAGGCTCTCTGCCATGGGTCCGGGTGGTCTTTCCAGGGAGCGTGCCAGCTTTGATGTACGAGATGTGCACCCAAGCCACTTCGGGCGCATTTGTCCTATTGCAACACCTGAAGGGCCGAATATCGGTCTGGTGGTGCACCTGGCAGGATATGCACGCGTGAACGAGTACGGATTCCTTGAGACGCCGTACCGGGAGGTAAAGCAAACAGTTCCTTTCGACGCCGAGAAGCTCATGGGTCGTATGATGGGTGAAGATGTGAGAGATGGCAGGAACGTGATTGCGAGAGCGGGTGAGGTGGTGGATAAGAAGGAAACGGCGCGGAAAATTATTTCTCTTCTGAAGAAAGAAGGGGCAAAAGAGATCCCCGTCCGCGCATACCTTACGGGCAAGATGGAATATGTCGATGCAGAGCGGGAACGGCACCTTACGATTGCACAGGCACAGAACGTTCTCACAGAGATGCATGAGATTACGACGACACGCGTCTCCGCCCGTAAGAGCGGGGAGCCCGTATTCTCTCACGCGCGTGACATCACGCATGTAGACGTATCTCCAAAGCAGATTCTCTCACTCTCCACAGCTCTCATTCCATTCCTCGAGCACGATGACAATACGCGTGCTTCTATGGGCACGAACATGCAACGCCAGGCTGTTCCCCTCGTCTTGCCGCACGCACCGCTGGTCGGCACGGGGGTAGAAGGACTTGCAGCACGCGCATCGGGCCATGCTCTTCTCGCTGAGGAGGACGGAGAAATCACTTACGCGGATAGCAATGAGATTTCTGTTGTCTACAAATCCGGACGCAAAAACACCTACCGTCTCAGTTCATTTGTGCGCAGTAATCAGGGAACGTGTTTCAACGTCCGCCCGCGCGTGCGCCGCGGAGACAAAGTGCGGAGAGGGGACAGTCTCGGAGATGGTGCCTCTGTCGATAACGGCGAACTCGCACTGGGGCAGAATTTGCTTGTAGCGTACATGTCCTGGCAGGGGTACAACTTCGAGGATGCCATCATCATCTCCGACCGTGTCGCGCAGAAGGGGCTCTACGATTCCATTCATATTGAGTCGTATACCACTGATGTGCGCGATACTAAGCTCGGTCCCGAAACCATGACGCGCGATATCCCGAATGTTGGAGAGAGCAAGCTCAAAGATCTGGATCTCGATGGCATCGTACGCATCGGTGCCACGGTCCATGAAGGAGATATTCTCGTTGGGAAAATTACTCCGAAGGGGGAGACGGAACTCACACCTGAGGAGCGTCTCCTGCAGGCGATTTTTGGAGATAAAGCAAAGGATGTGAAAGACAGCTCGCTGCGCCTCCCCGGCGGAGCGGGTGGAAAAGTGGTAGATGTGCATATTTTTGACCGGGCAGAGGGCGATGAGCTCCCTACCGGCGTCATCAAGCAGATCAAGGTGTTTGTGGCACAGACGCGCAAAGTCCAGGTAGGAGATAAGATGGCTGGCCGCCACGGGAACAAAGGAGTCATTTCCCGCATCGTGCCCCAGGAAGACATGCCATTTCTCGAGGATGGTACGCCGGTGGATGTCATTTTGAACCCCCTTGGCGTCACCTCCCGTATGAACATCGGTCAGGTGCTGGAAACGCACCTCGGCTGGGCTTGCCAGGTTCTGGGCATCAAGATTGCGACGCCGCCGCTCAATGGCATAACGACCACTCAGATTGGAGATTTCCTCGAGGCAGCCAGCCTTCCTCGCGATGGGAAAGTGCAGCTGTTTGACGGCCGCACAGGGGAGCCTTTCGCCCATAAAACTACTGTCGGACAGGTGTACATGCTCAAGCTTTTGCACCTTGTGGAGGACAAGATCCACGCGAGAAGCGTGGGACCGTACTCTCTTGTCACGCAGCAGCCACTGGGCGGGAAAGCGCAGCATGGTGGACAGCGCTTCGGAGAGATGGAGGTTTGGGCATTGGAAGCATATGGAGCGGCCCACACGTTGCAGGAAATGCTCACCATCAAATCCGACGATGTCATTGGGCGCAGCAAGGCGTATGAATCCATTGTGAAAGATGAACCCATCCGCCGCCCCTCCATTCCGGAGTCATTCAATGTGCTTGTGAAGGAATTGCAGGCATTGGGTCTGAAGGTGGATCTTCTGAAGTTTAAGGATGATGTTGTTGCCGAGGAGCGTGTAACTGTTGAGGAGGAGGAAGTAGAGGAAGTGGAACTTGCTTCCCGTGTGAAGGCGGAAGAGGAGGCGGAAGAAATAGTGCCACCGGAGGACAAAATAGCCGAAATGGGTGAAATAGGTGCAGAGAGTGCCGAGGAGGTACAGGGAGGCATAGAGGGGGGAAAACGGGTGGGGGCTTCCGGAGCTACGGCGAAAGAGGAGATGGCGGAATCCGTAAGTGAAGATGCCATGGAAGCAGCCTAATGAGCGTTTAGCGATTAGCGTATAGCGGTTAGCAGCGAGTAGGACGGACTACCCGCTAGCAGCTATACGCCATGCGCTAATTACTGGCATCCCGCGTGCGATCACTTTATGATACTTGTGCAATTTCCGTCGTTGTTATGAAATCTGTGAATAGGGTCACTCTGCTTGGAAACGTCACGCGGGATCCTGAACTCAAGAGCACAACAGGTGGTCAGACCGTTGCGACATTCGGTCTTGCGACCAACAGGGTTTGGCGTGGTAGCGAGGGGGAGAAAAAGAGCCTGCCTGAGTACCACAATCTTGTGGCATGGGGGGGTTTGGCAGAGTTTACAGGGCAGTATATACGCAAGGGGAAGCCGCTTTTCGTTGAGGGGTATTTAAAGACGCGGAGTTGGGATAGTGGCGAAGGGACGAAAATCTTCCGTACCGAAATCGTGGTGGAGAACATCATTCTCCTGGGCCCCAAAAGTGATCTCGAAGGGGATCCAGTTGCGTCGGGCGATGTGCCGCAGGGAAGCGATGCATCAGCGCCTTCTGAGGACGTGCCTGAGTCATAGAAAAAAAAGTCGGCAATTTTACTGCGAGGTGCCTTTTTCCACTTGATTCCTGAGAGAGTCTCATTACAATCTGTAGGCTCTATGTGTTCTCGTGCCCACCCGCAGGAATCGAATTTCTCCTAAAGAGGGAGAAAGGAACCGGATTCTGCGGGTGTGCGTGAGCCACCCGCTTTTTTTATCCGCCTCAGGCGGATAACCCTGAGTAAGCGAGCCCTGAGCTTGTCGAAGGGCGAGCACATCGAAGGGTGAAAGCGTGTGATCCTTCACAGCACAGGCACTGAAGATGAAAGTATATTGCAATTTTTTTTCACGGTTGCCGTGTGAGCATGTCCTGCCCGCTCGGTGACACGTGAACAGTTAATCACGCAGCCGTGCGCAAGCACGTACTGTGTGGTAGGAAGCCCCGAAGCACATGCTTTGCATGACTTCAGGGCAAGAAAAAACGTTACTCATACGCATTACATGGATGCCTCGACTCTGTACTCCGAAGAAGGACGTGGCCAGCTGCGATAAGCCTCGGTAAGCCGCTAGGCAGGCGCTATAGCCGGGGATTTCCGAATGAGGAAACTCCATCTCCGTTATGGGAGATGACCCTGAACCGTAAGGTACAGGGAGGTTACTCTGACAACTGAAACATCTCAGTAGCAGAGGAAAAGAAATCAATAGAGATTCCCAAAGTAGTGGCGAGCGAAATGGGAACAGGCCAAACCCCACTGTTTTATTGGTGGGGGGTTGTAGGGCCCCAATATCCGATTGTTTCTGCATAGACGAACGACCCTGGAACGGGCGGCCAAAGTGGGTGAGAGCCCCGTAGCCGAAATGTAGAAACACGGTAGGGTGTCCCTGAGTAGGGTCGGACACGTGAAATCCGGCCTGAATCTGGGTGGACCACTACCCAAGCCTAAACAGGTACAGAGATCTATAGTGAATAGTACCGCGAGGGAACGGTGAAAAGTACCCCGGAAGGGGGATGAAATAGACCCTGAAATGTATTGCGTTCAAGGAGTGGGAGCCCTGCACTTGTTGCGGGGTGACCGCGTGCCTTTTGCATAATGAGCCAACGAGTTAGTTGTCAGTGGCTGGTTAAGGCAGAGTTAGCCGGAGCCAGAGCGAAAGCGAGTCTTAAATAAGGCGTACATAGTCGCTGGCACTAGACCCGAAACCGGGTGAGCTACCCATGGGCAGGGTGAAGGGCGTCGGAAGACGTCTGGAGGCCCGAACCATTAAGTGTCACAAGACTTAGGGATGACCTGTGGGTAGGGGTGAAAAGCCTATCGAACCCGGAGATAGCTGGTTCTCCTCGAAATGCCTTTAGGGGCAGCCTCGTCTCGCAAGATGGGGGGTAGAGCTACTGTTTGGATGCGGGGGTCACCTCGACCTGCCAAATCCTGGCAAACTCCGAATACCCATCCTTAGGAGACGGGAGTGAGACGGTGACGGCAAAGCGCCATCGTCGAAAGGGAAAGAGCCCAGATCATTTGCTAAGGTCCCAAATGTCCGTTCAGTGTAGAAGGAGGTGTAGATGCATGGACAACCAGGAGGTTGGCTTAGAAGCAGCCATCCTTTAAAGAAAGCGTAACAGCTCACTGGTCTATTGCATTTATGCGCCGAAAATTCAACGGGGCAAAACGGACAACCGAAGCAGTGAATGTGTGGGGTCACTTTTGGATTCTGTGGAGCTGGGATTTATTGTCCTTGTTCCTTTGGAGCTTATTAGGTTTATAGCTTCATTAGCTGCGTTAGAAAGGGAAACAAGGGATCATATCTAAAAAAACCAGATCCCTAATCAGCTAATGAAGCTAACAAGCTAAAAGCTTCTCAAGGACTGGAAATATATCTCTTAGGATTCCCGAAGCCAGAAGCGACCCCATACATTGTAGAGGAGCGTTCCGTTCAGCAGTGAAGCTTCGTCGCGAGACGGGGTGGAGCGGACGGAAGTGAGAATGTTGGCATGAGTAACTACTAGGCAGGTGAAAACCCTGCCCGCCGAATCCCCAAGGTTTCCCACGTAACGGCAATCGGCGTGGGGTTAGTCGGGCCTAAGGTGAGGCCGAAAGGCGTAACCGATGGACAACAGGTAAATATTCCTGTACCTCATGAAAATCGCCCAAGAGTACCACCCAAGAATCTGGTGAGCCTCTGTATCCCACTTCGGTGGGGTGCATGTTCTCCAGAAAGGCGAGTGGTACGCTAGAAGCGGCGTAACGGAGCGGGAGCACCAGAGCGTGTGTATTGATTGCACGTGGAACACGTGAAGCGTTGATCCTGATAGGCAAATCCGTCAGGAGAGCTGAGCGTGGATCCCAAATGTCCGCCTTTGGCGGATAAGTCTGGCTGGTTCTGTTTCCAAGAAAACCATCGCTTCGAGAGTTTTGTGAGACCGTACCGCAAACCAACACCGGTGGGGTGGTCGAGTAGACCAAGGCGAACGAGTAATTCCGCGTTAAGGAACTCGGCAAAACAGCGTCCGTAACTTCGGGATAAGGACTGACCCTGTACCTTCTGGTACAGGGCCCGCAGCAAAAGAGCTCAGGCGACTGTTTACCAAAAACACAGGTCCCTGCAAAGTCGCAAGACAACGTATAGGGGCTGATGCCTGCCCAGTGTCAGAAGGTCACGTGAGAGGGTGTATGCCCTTGATCTAAGCCCTGATGAACGGCGGCCGTAACTATAACGGTCCTAAGGTAGCGAAATTCCTTGTCGGGTGGCTAGGAAACTTGCCCGAATCCCGCGTGAGCGGGAGTACTGGGGGATTCCGTGAATGGCATATTCAGTGCAAAACGTGGCTATATGCTGGAACATCCGGGTATGGAGCACTACGTACTAATTGAAAATGGAAAATCAGTATGTGAGAATGTGACTTCTGCGGACAATCAGCAGGAAACCTTAAGCAAGAGGGATCCTCAGAGACTACACGCCATGCTCCCACAGAGCTCACTTAAGTAAAGTGGGATGATGATAGAGTCCGATCCCCATGGCGACATGGGGTGCAGAAGAATCGCTCTGCACTAAAAAACAGCGTGGCTCATTTGAGTCGGTGTTTGTGCGCTCCCGTATCATCGGGAGATCCGGCTTCGCCAGCTGGAGGAAAATCACGTGCTTTCCAATCCAAACAAGACGTGCCGAAGGCAAGCTCTGCTTGCCTGGAGGCACACCGCTTAGGGAAAGGAGAGCTCGTGAGAGGGAAACCGTAGGTTTTCCTTTCACGCCTCTGAAGTTCCGACCCGCACGAATGGTACAACGGTCTGAGCACTGTCTCGACGCGGAGCTCGGTGAAATTGCAATCCCGGTGCAAATGCCGGGTAGACTACGGAAGGACGAAAAGACCCTATGAAGCTTTACTATAGGCTGACATTGTATTGTCGGTTTGCATATGCAGGATAGGTGGGAGGCTTTGAAGCGGGGGCGCTAGCCCTCGTGGAGCCACCCTTGAGATACCACCTCTGCGTTCTGGCAGTACTCACCTCGTCTCTGAAACAGAGCGGGGGACAGTGTTTGCTGGGTAGTTTAACTGGGGCGGTTGCCTCCTAAAATGTAACGGAGGCGCGCAATGGTCCACTAGCGCCGGATGGAAATCGGCGTCGTCGTGTAATCGCACAAGTGGGCCTGACTGTGAGGCTTACAGGCCGAGCAGAGACGAAAGTCGGTGATAGTGATCCGGCACCTTGATACTAATTTATTGGTGTCGTTCCACGTGGGTGGGGTGTCGCTCAACGGATAAAAGTTACTCTAGGGATAACAGGCTGATCGCTCCCAAGCGCCCACAGCG
>Ga0210057_1006952_pt1 | contig 13921 bp, 14 predicted proteins | sample CryGeyCG2114_010_2_FD_183968 | JGI IMG/M metagenome (GOLD analysis project Ga0210057, IMG submission 183968) | Groundwater microbial communities from aquifer - Crystal Geyser CG10_big_fil_rev_8/21/14_0.10 (SPAdes) (version 2) | ecosystem: Environmental > Aquatic > Deep subsurface > Groundwater ... | reverse complement strand
TCGTGATCCTAATTCAATGCTGTCGTTTTTCAAGGAATTGATTCATTACCGCAAGGACTCTTCGGCGCTTTTAACCGGCTCTTACAAACCGATGGAAAGCGGCAACGAACATGTATTTGTATTCGGAAGAGAATGTGCTTCCGAGAAATTGCTCGCTGCTATAAATTTTTCGGACTCGGAGCAAATAGCGGCGTTATCAGTAGACGGGACGCTTTTATGCAATACGCATCGAGGCAAGTGCGGCGGCGAAAAAATCCAAACGACTCAATTAAAACTTAAACCGCATGAGGGGTTAATAATAAGATTGAATCAATAACCATGATAAATCACTCACAAATAAAAGAATTGGAATATAACGAAATTACTGATGGCATTTATATCGGCACAAACCAGTGTTGCCAAACGCATTTTGACGAACGGCTTAAAAAAGAAGGCATTACTGCTGATATTTCTTTGGAGGAAGATCGGCTGGATGCGCCATTCGGGGTGGATTTCTATGTATGGATACCAGTAAAAAATCACTCTGCGCCAAAACCAGATCAGCTTGAGTTTGGCGTTTCGGTTCTTGAAAAGCTCGTCTCAATGCAAAAGAAAGTTTATGTGCATTGCAAAAACGGACATGGACGAGCCCCAACCTTAGTCGCGGCATACCTAGTCAAAAAAGGCAGAACCCCAGAAGAAGCGGAGGCTTTAATAAAAACAAGACGGCCATCAATGCATCTTGAAGAGGTTCAGCGCGAAGCGATAAGAAATTTTTCCGCCAAAGGCGGATCCGCCTCCGGCGGAAGCAATCAAAAATAGTTATGGACCCCGTTAGAAATCGCGGACGCGTAATCAAAATATGCCATACATAAAAAGGTCAAAAGTTATAAGTAATATAATAGAGTGCGGGAAGCTTTTTGCGTCCGCGTCCTATTTCTAACGGGGTGGACTTTTCACTAATCATTCCAGCCTTTATAGCCGGCATCCTCACTTTTCTTGCCCCCTGCACGCTTCCTTTAGTGCCGGCCTATTTGGGATTTATCAGCGGGGTATCAACCAAAGACCTGCAAGATCCGCTTACGGCAAAATCCGCAAAGAGAAAAATCTTTTTGAATGGACTTCTTTTTGTAATCGGCTTTAGCGCGATCTTTATTATCTTAGGAACGGTAGCCGGATTCTTTGGTCAAATCCTTTTTGGGTATCGCATATGGCTCTCCCGCATCGGCGGAATTTTCGTGATACTTTTCGGTTTGTTTATGTTGAATATTCTGAAGCTTCCTTTTCTATCAAAAGAAGTGCAGATAAAAACTCCCACTCTTTTCCAAAAAGGCAACCCGATAAATTCATTCATATTAGGTACGACATTTGGCCTCGGATGGACTCCCTGCGTCGGACCTATTCTTGGATCAATTCTCACCCTTGCGGCCGCATCCACTACCGCATTTCAGGGCGCGTTTCTTCTCGGAATATTTTCTCTTGGTCTCGCGGTTCCGTTTCTTGTGATAGCAGCTGGCTTCGGCAGCGCATCGGCGCATATTGCGAAGCTCGGTAAGCTTCTTAACATCATCTCGATAATCGGTGGCCTATTCCTCATCTTCCTCGGCATTTTGCTTCTTACCAATAAACTTGGCATTTGGATAGCTTACTTTTATCAGTGGTTTAATTTTATTAACTACGATAGTTTATTGGACTACCTGTAATAAAAGTAGTAACATTCGATTATGAACGCGAAATTAAAAAAAGCTTTAACATTTCTCTCGCCCGTTTTTGGAGCCGGCGCAATTGGTGTCTGCCCGCTTTGCTGGATTGGTTCAGCTTCGCTCCTTACATATTTGGGGCTGGGCGCTTTAATACCAGTATGGCGCTGGGTTGCATTTGGGCTCATTTTCTTGGGAGGTATAGGCTTTGCGTTTGACTATCGAGCGCACAAAAATCCTAAGCCGCTTATATTGTTGGTCATTGGTGCGACACTTCTCTATGTCGGCCGATATGTATTTGCAAGCACATGGGGCGCGTGGTGGATTTGGGGACCCGGCGCGCTATTAATTGTTATCTCGGTTTTTTACAATAAGTCGTTATTTAAAAAGCAAACCGTATCACAACCGATCCATAATCCTTAAAACCTCGTCTGGGTATTTGGGATTCACCACCCCATTATAATTCCACAACCTCTCGTAGGTTGTTTTGTTTTTTACTCCGCGATCATTGTTATCTTTTTGTCTTTGTAGTTCAGGCGGCTCCGCAGATTTGCGAGCAGCTCACGCTTGTCCGAGACGCTTCCTTCTTTGAGAAGGTACTTTGCGTATTGGCGAATGTTTACGTCATTTTCCTCAACCAATTCATTGCCCGATTTTCCGTTTACTATTTTCTGCAGTTTATTGAACCGCCTGATTTCATCCTCGAGCTTTTGCCGCATACCAAGCTCGTTGATATTTACCTTATCTATGATTTTGAGGAGCTCCTCAATCAATTCTTCCTCACGGATATATTTGTTTTTGCAGTTCCGATCTCTTGCCCGACTACAGCCATAGTATATGTAGTGCGCCGACGTACCATCTTTGAGCTGCTTCCACTTCTCCTCGGCCGATATGCCCGATTGACAATATCCGCATGTGAATAGCTTTGTGAAGGCGAACTCCTTATTCTCTCTGACTATCTGATCACGCTTCAATTGCGCTTGGGCTTTTTCAAATAACTCCTGCGTAATAAGCGGCTGGTGCTTGCCCTGATACCAATTGCCGCTTTCTCTCGGATACTCGAATGGTCCGTAATAGAAGGTGCTGTCGAGTATCCGGTAGACGCCCGATAGCGTGAGCGGCTTATTGCCACGTGTATGGAAGTTCAGCTCAAACTTGAGCCAGTTATAAATCTTTCTGCCCGAAAAATGTTCGTACGCCACCTTCTCAAACATTTTCTTTACTATCGGTGCCCGCGCCGGGTCAACAATGATCTGGCATTTTTTATCCATCAATTTCTGATTGAGATACCCAAGCGGTGCTACACCCGGCCATAATCCCATTTCAACTCTTGTCCGCAATCCTCGCTTTACGTTGATGCCTCGGTTGTCGTTTTCAAGTTTTGCTTGTGACCCCAAGATCATCAGCAGAAACTTCTCGTTGGGATTATTGCTGAAGTGCTGGCCGAAAGTACGTATTTCAATTAGGAGTTTCTGATCCATTAAATCCACGATCCTCCCTAGGTCCCCAGCATTTCTTGAAATGCGGTCAGGCGCCCACGTAAGAATGGCATTGAATTTGCCTTGGCGGATCTCCTCAACGATCTCATTGAAGATTGGCCGTTGCCCGGTGTCCTTTGCTGAGTGCGATTCTCTCTTGATTTCGACCACATCAAGACCTTCGCGTTCCGCAAGCTGGAGCATCTCTTTGACCTGCGAATCAATAGAGAGGATCTGCCGTTCCTCGCTTTCCGTCGACTTCCTCGCATAAAGGCAGTATTTGATTTTGATGGGCTCTGCGGGAACCTGCCCCTTACCATTCCCGAAGGTCGCCCTTGTGGTTGTATTTTCCATACATCACAAGGGATGACGCAACCCTCGCGGGGCGTCCAGAGTGCCTGAAGTTGATAACTCTGATGCCCGAAAGACTCATAAAGGCTCACAAAAACTCCCGATATCGGGAGTTTTTGCTCGCAACAAGCATCTCTTCATCTTACCTCGTAATCCACCAGCGCGAAGGCACCGGCTTCTCGATGAAGGAATGAAGCACAAGATGGGCGAAGGCGTCCGCTAGGTCATCGTATTTTTCCACGCCGAAATGTATTAACTGCTGGATAAGCTGTTCCGCTCCTTTGCGCGGGAAAAGCACTTTGCCTGTCTTGATGTGATGCGCCGTGAGTACGATTCTGCTGCGCTTGTCTTGGCTGCCCGGCCGTACGGCTTTTACGTTGAGCCCGTTCGCTTCCAGCTGCTGGGGCAGCGCTTTCTGGTATCCGACATCTTCAACGATAAAGGTGGGAGGGCAAAATTGGTTGACGTCCTTGTAGTTTTCGTTGAGCACTTTGCAGATTTCTACGGTCTCGGGGAAATCTATCTTTCTGTTCACGATATTGGGCAGAACGTAGAGAACGTACTCGCTTTCGGCGTGAATATCGTCTCTCTTGGTTTCGTAGAAGATTCCCGGGACTATGGCGGTAAAACAGCCGGCATCTTCTTTGGAGATAGCCGGATCAACTCCGATACGCACCTCCTTGTGCGACCTGACGCTCTGGGAATAATCAACGAAGAAGAAATGGTAGTCCGGCACTTCGTCGTAGTATTGGATCCATTCTCGGTATATTGCCTGATCCTCGTTTGGGACGATGTTCAAGAGATACTCTCTCTGCCAGGCGAATTCGTTGGCGGCTTTCCGTTTTTCTTCCCCCACCTCTTTCATCGTCGGATATTTTCCTGGCCAGAGAATGGTTTCTCCAATGATAAGCGGATACGACTTGAATATGCCGGCGATTCTGTCTTTCTCGATGTCTTCTTTGAGGCGCATCATGAGCGAATCCTCGTGGAGGAGGTTTCCGACTACGACAAGCCGCGTTTCGCGGTCGCCCGCCGGAATTACTTCTCCGGTAAGCCACTGGTATGTTTTGTTCCGTCCCTCGCGCGTTTTGGTAGACGATAGATCCTCCACGTCATCTCCGATGATGAGGTCCGGCCGGTGCTGGTTGTGCCGTAAACCACGCATACTCTGTTCTGTAGAGATGGCGGTGATACGAGCGTTTAGTCGCGAGAACACAAGCGAGGATGCTCCCCATTCGCTGTTTTCTTCCTTGAACGGCCCCAAGTCGTTTTTGAGGAGCGTATTGCTTTCAAGCTCCCGCCGCAGATTCATCATGTGCTGTTTGGCCTGCGCCTGCGTTTGGCAGAGAATCAACACGAATTTCTTCTGCTGTTTTCCCAATATCGCCCATACGGGATACGAAGTCGTGAAGATCGTTGATTTTGCCGAACCGCGGAATGCGACAATGAAGAGATTCCGGATGTCCTGTTCTTCTGACAGATAGAACATTTCCCGTTGGAAGGGCGCTGTGGGATACTGCACGTAGTGGGCGAAGTAGAAGTGGAAGAACATGAAGTGGCTTTGTCTGGTGATCGCGGTGCGCACTCTGCGGTCGCGGAACATCTTTGCGGCAAGATCACGAGATAAGCCGTGAGTAGCGGACACTTCCTTCGTCTTACTTTTCTTTGTAATTGTTTTATTCATGGTTTTGTTGGTTATTTTTACTAATACTGTCGCCGCTCTTTTCTGTGCTTTGCGCCTCATTCACGGCGGAAATAGACGCAAGCCGCAAGGCTTCTTTGACCGTTTCTTCCTGCTCCGGCGTGAGTTCCTCCTGCGGCATCTGAAGCGATCCTTCTATTTGGATCCTCGTCTTGTACGATGGGTGGTGATGCTTCAGCCAAAAGCTGATCGCCGGCCAGTTCTTGTCGCGGATGAGCGAGAGAACTTGCGATTCGCTCAAATCACTGACGAGCATCCGGCCGTCCTCGATCGCTTTTTCTATCTCTTTTGCGAATTCGGCATCTTCGAACTTCCAGCGGTAGAAGGTCTGGCGCGATATGCCCGCCTTCTGACAGGCCGCCTCGACAATTGGTATTCTCTTGAGTTGGTCTAAGAGTTTGCTTTTCAATTGTTTGCTATTTTTGAGGTTCATAGTTTTACGGCTTTCCCGCCGGAAAGCTTTTCCCAGCGCTTGAGAATGACCGCCGTATACACAGGCGACTTCTCCATGAGAAAGCAGCGCCGGTTCATTTTATGAGCCGCAATAAGCGTTGACCCCGACCCGCCGAAGGGCTCAATAATCAGATCATCCCGTTTGGTGAGAACTTTGATGTAAGGAATGAGAAGTTCCAATGGTTTCGTTCCGAAGATAATTCCCTGGCCGGATGATTTCTCGTCCGCGGCCACGAATTCAATGAAGTCCGTAGGGCAGATTTTCTTTCCTTTCTCATAGCCTTCCCAATGCGGTTTACCGGAGGTGGCATAAAGCGCGTTTTCGTATTCGCTTTGGAAGAGTTCCTCTTCCGGCTCAAGATTGAGCGATGCGTTCCCGTCGGTTCCCACAAGCGCGATATCCGCTTTGTTGAAGAACTTGTACTTCGAGGAGAATCCCTGCACGCGATTAGGAACATGCCAGGTGATCGTGTTCCGGTACTTCCAGTGCTTTTCAAGTTCGTTCCAGATGATTCTCAAGTTTTTCGGATTCTCGAATACAATGATCGAGAAATCGGGCTTCTGGATTTTGGCGACATTCGCCATCCAGAGTTCGGTGAAATTATCCGGCAGTGATTCGGTTTCAAGATAACGACGATCGCGTTTTAGTCCGAATCCTTCGGTAGCTTTGCCGTGGCGCTTCTTGCCGGTGAGATATGACAAGATGTACGGCGGATCCGTAAAACACATGTCAGCTTTTTCTTTGCCCATGAGCTTCGCCATGTCTTTCGCGACGGTGCTGTCGCCGCACATTACTCGGTGCTCGCCCAGGCGGTAGATGTCGCCTTTCTTGACCTCTACTTTTTTGATGTCGAGTTTGGCGAGTTCTTTTTCAAGATCGAACAGTTCTGGATTTTCATCCATTCCGAACACTTCGTCTATTTCCTCGCTGGTAAAGCCGATGTCCGTGAGGAGCGCTTCGTCGAATTCCGCGAGCAGATTCCAGTCCCATTCGCCGGTATTGCGGTTCAAGCGAAGGTTGAGTTCTTTCTCCTGCTTTATATCCGGAATATTGACGTAGACAACCGGAATTTCTTTGAAGCCGAGCTCTTTCGCTCCCCGCAGACGCTGATGGCCTCCGATCACGACGTCCTTACGATTCGGCGCGGAGTTTACGATGATCGGATCCACCATCTGAAACCGCTCGATGCTTTTTTTGAGCTGCTCAAGCGATTCTTTGCTTATCTTCCGCGGATTGTATTCCGAGGGCTTGAGTTGTTTAATCGGGACATACGTGATGCCCAATTTTTTATCAATTTTGAGTTGTTGCATAAGCTTATATTTTGCATGTTATTTTTGACCTCTTTTTTCCTGCTCGGACCTCACGAGCAAGAACCAAAACAGCAAAAGAATAAAGGGGCGCTTTCTGCGCCCCTGTTCATAGAAAAAACCCAAAACTGATGTCAAAACAGGGGCGCATTTGCCGATGTTCCGCCATCAGTCTTGGGTTCTTACGCCCGATTGTCTGCCGCGACCTCACGGCTCTGACAATCGCTCATCGTAAAATCCTTTTGACCGAAAACGTAACTGTATTCAATTGTTGTCTGGTGCTTTAATTATATCAAAGACAAGCGCGCACGCAAACTACTTTTTCCACAGCGGGTCTTGTTTGTGATATCGGTTTGGGAAGCGAGGCGCAAATGTGACACGCCAAAGTCCCAAAAAAGTGTCACATTTGTAACATTTGAATTTCTGCCTCCGCCCTCTCTAAAGCTTCGGCGGACAAGCCCGACCCGCGTGCCTTAAATTCAGTTCTTTTCAGAGCCCCAAAAAACGCTTATACTGTTTGTATATCACGGGTACTTAACCCGACTGTCCCGCCAAATGTAACTTCCGCTTCCGAAAGCGAAGACGGACGGCGCGCCGAAGGCGCGCAATGGGGCAGAAAATGGCGTCGCGTAGCGACGAAAGCCGAAGGCGACGGCACGGAAAATTGGGCGGTTTTGTCACGAACTGCATGGTTCGTTCCGACTTTTTTGACGAAGGAGGAAATTTCGGAGAAATTGTCGGATGAGGACAAAAAATCGGCTTGTTTCGTATCTAAAATCCAACTCCGCAATGGTTCGACCCAATTCTTTCTCCCTTTTTCAAAATCTTTCATTTCCGTTCGTAAAGCAAGTGTAGCTCGCATGACTTTGTCTTTTTGTTTGAGATAAATCTCTTTTGGAATATCGCCGTCAAGATAAGCGGAAACTAACTTTTCCATGCGTGCTTCGCTTGCTTTGATTTTATCGGAAAGATTTTGAATTTCGCTTTGCGACGCTGATGTTTCTTCTCGTTCCCATTCTTTCACTTTGTCCAACATCCAATCAGTGTAGCGATCGCAAAGCGAAATTGTTTGAAGCCGTGTTTGTAATTGTTCAGCGAGATCTTTTTCTTGCACATAACTTTGCGAGCATGTTCCTTTCTTTTTACTGCAACGATAATAGCGATATACTCCACCATTCCCTTTTGCAAATTGAGCGGTGATCATGCTCGCACATTCACCACAACGGAAAAGCCCAGTAAATGGAAAATCATGTTTGTTCCTATTTTTTCCATTTGGCTTTTCCTTATCTTTCAATACTCGCTGAACGGCTTCAAACAATGAGGGAGAAATAATTGGCTCAAAGTTTCCTTCAAACCATTCGTCGCCATGTTTGATAAATCCAAGATATGCTCTGTTTGCCAACATCCGTTTGATGGAAACTTTGGCAAGTGGCGTTTGGTTGCGAGTCACCACGCCCAAGTCCGCCAAAAATTCGCCGAGAGATAAATACGTATGCGTACCTTTGGCGTATTCGGCAAATGCACGTTTTACGATTTTTGCATTGGTAGGATGAGGCTCAATATTTCTCACCTTCGGATTATTGATGTAGCCAAAGGGAGCTAAATTCAACCATTCGCCACGGCGAAGTTTTTGGCGGACGCCTCTTTTTATATTCTCGCTCAAATTATCCGAATAATACTTTGATTGACCGAACGCCACTTGCAACATAAAGAGCCCTTGCGGAGTTGGTTCAAACCAAAATGTCGAAAAACGCAAAGACACTATTTTCTTTTGATCCACTGCGTAGATAATGCGACCACCATCCATTGAATTGCGAGCAAGTCTATCGGGGTGCCATGATAGCACTCCAACATTTCCCATTTTTTCAATCTTGCTCATCATTTCATTAAAAATCGGTCTGCCGGGTGTCTTTGCGCTTTTCGACTCTTGAAATTCCTCAAGAATTTCAAGATTTTCTTTTCGCGCATGTTGTCGCAATTCAAACAGTTGAGCTTCTATGCTCATAACCTGCCTGTCATCATCCTCTGTTGATTTGCGAGCGTAAAGAAAATATTTTGGTTTGTTCATAATTTTTTTCCTTTAAATAATGATTGATAAAAAATTATATTTTAGATACGAAACAAGAGACAAAACCGCCCACTTTTCTGTGTCGTCGCCTTCGGCTTTCGTCGCTACGCGACGCCATTTTCTGCCCCATTGCGCGCCTTCGGCGCGCCGTCCGTCTTCGCTTTCGGAAGCGGAAGTTACATTTGGCGGTGAGATTGTATCCTTTGCTCGAACCTTTTTTGAACAACAATCGCGGAGCGATTGATAATTCGCACGCGCGGAGCGCGTGGCATTTCTAAGTTTTCTCTTACGCTCGGATTTTGTGGTAACGCAAACTATTCCGCGCCTCGGGCGCGCTCCTTCCAGTCGCGCACGCAAAACCAAAAATTTCCTTATCCTTAAAAAAACGGCGGGGGGTGCAGGGGGGAGCCACAAAAAATTGAAAGGAAATTTTATGGTTTTGCTTTCGCCGTAACCTTTGCAAAATTCAAAAAATCCGTTATGATTAAGATACAAAGTTTTCATACTTTATATTATAATCTATGTATCAAATTATACAATACCATTATGAGCATTGCGAATAATTTAAAAAAGCTTCGTGCCGAAAAGGGTTATTCTCTTGAAAAGGTCGCCCGCCTTGCTGACTTGTCGCTTAGCACGGTTGTAAAAGTAGCAGACGGCACAAACCAAAATCCAACTATCGACACACTCAAAAAGATTGCAAAAGCTCTTGAGATTGGTGTTGATGATTTAATACAGAAATAATTATGGCACAATCTTCGAACAAAAATTTACGGCAAGCAAACAGAGCAAAGAAAGATGAGTTTTATACTCAGCTTTCTGATATTGAAAAAGAATTAAAATACTACAAGAAACAATTTAGGGGCAAGGTTGTTTATTGTAATGCAGACGATCCATTTGAGAGTAACTTTTTTAAATATTTTGCTTCTAATTTTAACGAACTCGGTCTTAAAAAACTTATTGCCACAAGTTACGCAGGCTCTCCTGTTGCTGGACAAATGTTGCCGTTCCCCGAATATGAGGGATTGAAAAATGAAAAGAAAAAAGAGCCGATGAAAATTGAAATTAATGAAGTAAAAGATCTTGATGGTGACGGAGCTATAAATATGTCAGATGTTGAGTGGCTTTTAAAACATGACAAAAATGTTGCCACTCCACTCAAAAGCGATGGCGATTTTAGAAGCGAGGAATCCATAAAAATTTTGAAGGAGGCAGATATTATTGTAACTAATCCTCCTTTTTCTTTGTTTCGTGAGTATGTCGATCAGTTAATGAAATATAAAAAGAAGTTTTTAATAATAGGAAACCAAAACGCAATAACTTACAAAGAAATCTTTAAATTGATTAAAGAAAATAAACTTTGGCTCGGTGTTAGCATGAACGGTTCAAATCGTTGGTTTGAAATCCCAGACTACTATGAAAAATATCATAAAATTGAAAATGGTAAAAAATATGCTTTCGTTGCTGGCGTGGTTTGGTTTACAAATCTAGATCACAACAAAAGGCATGAGGAATTGTTGTTATATAAAGAATATTCTTCTCATAAAGAAGATTATCCCAAGTATGATAATTATGACGCTATAAATATAGATAAGACAAAAGATATACCGATAGATTATAACGACGATATGGGTGTTCCAATTACTTTTTTACATAAATACAACCCTGAACAGTTCGAAATTATTGATGGATTAAATAGATATACAATATTGGATGTCGCTGGTCTAAATGATAATGCTGTCGCAAAACACCTTCATATGACTGAGATAAACGGAAAATCGACATACTTTAGGGTCTTAATTAAAAATAAGAAAGTAACAAAATAATTATGAAAATACAACTAAAAGAAATTACTGTTCGTGAGTTAACAAAAGGTTTTAAAGACAATGCCGAGGCTGGTGTTGTTGGCTATGGTGGCAAACTTGATATTCGCCCTCCATATCAAAGAGAGTTTATTTACAAAGACAAACAACGAGACGCAGTTATTGAAACTGTAACGAAAGAGTTTCCGCTTAATGTTATGTATTGGGCTGTTCGTGAAGACGGAAATTTTGAGATTATTGACGGACAACAGCGTACAATTTCAATTTGCCAGTATTTTAATGGCGATTTTTCCGTTGATTTTTTGGGAAACAAATTAGCATTTCATAACCTTACAAAAGATCAACAAGAACAGATTTTAAATTATAAACTCACTGTTTATCAGTGCAGTGGGACAGATAGCGAAAAGTTGGATTGGTTCAAAACAATAAACATCGCAGGAGAAAAATTGACGGATCAAGAACTCCGAAACGCTGTTTATTCTGGCACATGGGTAACTGACGCAAAAAAATATTTTAGCAAAAGCGGGTGTGTTGCTTATAGCATAGGGAGTGATTATCTAAACGGTACTCCTATCCGTCAAGATTACTTGGAAACAGTTATCAAATGGATAAGTGACGGCGATATAGAAAAGTATATGTCGGAACATCAGCACGATCAAAATGCAGCCGCTTTGTGGCGATATTTTCAAGATGTCATCACTTGGGTAGAAACTACTTTCACTAAAAAACGAAGGTTTATGAAAGGCGTTGATTGGGGCGCGCTTTATAACACTTACAAAGACGGCAAATTCAACACTGAGAAAATTGAAGAGGAAACAGCGAGATTGATACTTGACGATGATGTGACCAAAAAGAGCGGTATCTATCCTTATATACTGACTCAGGATGAAAAATATCTTTCAATTCGTTCGTTTTCTGACGCAATAAAACAAAAGGTGTACGAAAATCAAAAAGGTATTTGTGTAAAATGCGGAGAAAAATTTGACTTAGAAGAAATGGAAGCTGACCACGCTACCCCATGGCACGAGGGTGGAAAAACAACAGAAGAAAATTGCCAATTATTATGCAAAGAATGTAATAGACGAAAGTCTGGGAAATAATATGGGCAAAACTGATAACATTGATTTTATCTTTGAGGTTATGCAAATGAAATTAAATCATTTGTACGACGCTTCAAATGCACTAGATCAAAAAATTTCAATTGTTACTGGTTTTCTTGCTACCATAATTGCAGGTGCAATTATTTTTTTCAGTGAAAATTTAAAATTTACTTTTTACCCTTTTGATACGAACTTTTTTACATTGGGAATTTTCTCTATTTTTTTCTCAATTTTACTTTGTATTTTCGCTTTAGCTAACAGAAGTTATTATTACCCACCTCAGGAGGATAAGTTGTACTCTGAAGAATCTTTAAACTTGGATACGCATGATCTTAAAAATCAAACTGTTGCTGATATGAAAGAGGGCTTTGTGATGAACCACAAAACTCATGAGGGCAAAGCAAAAATCTTCAACTACTCGTTATACTTTTTAGTGGTAGGGACAATTTTGATAGTTATCCAATTTTTATGAGTAGCAAAAAGAATAAAAGAATAAAAATTAAGACAAAGAAAGCAAGAAAATCATTTGCAACCGTCATAAGTCGGGGGGCCAAATATAGTTCGCACGGAAAACGAAATTGACTCGGAAGAAAAAGAGCGAGATGAAGAGGAAGAAAATTCGGGTCAAAAAAATGAAAGAATTTTTTCTCCACCCGCAAGTCATGCTCTCTGTAAACAATTAGATGGAACCTTAGATTTTGAACAAGGCACAACTGGATGGTGGAGCATGAGAGCAGCAAAAGGATACGGATCAGTGCTCAAAAAAGACTACGATCTTGATTTAGAGAATAAAACGAAAGAGGATTATAGAAATTTTTTGAAGGCACCCGTACCGCAAAATGCACTTGAAAACGCAGCCAAGTTTCGTGTGGGTTGGTATGAGAGGCTTTATAGCGCAAATGATGTCGTTCGCTCTCTTCCTTACACGCCATCGTCAATTTGCTTCAAGATGTTTAAGGGCATTTATAAAGCGCCAAAAGGATTTGTTCCAATGCCACACCTTTGGGAACGATCACTTGGTGGTCATTCAGTTACAATTGTTGGATATAGTAATCAAACACAGACATTAAAGTTTTTAAATTCCTGGGGCAAAGAATGGGGCGATGACGGACTAGGATATTTATCTTATAAATATGTAGATAAATACCTTATCGAAGCTTGGGCTTGTATGCACCAGCTAGAGAAAAATGGAAAGCGAGGTGAAGTCAAAAAAGATGGCGAGTATGAATATGAATCTGTTGTTTATCGGTCTTTAATTTTTGGACGGCAACCATTGTATGTCATAGACGCGTATCTTGCTAATAAAGATAAGATTGTAGGATGGGTACATTTTAGGTTTGATGATCTTGGCAATTCAATAAATATCGAGGATATTTTTGTCATGCCGGAATTTAGAAGAAAAGGTGTTGGCCGAAAACTACTTTCTGAGATTGAGGATTTGGCAAGAAAGCAATTTATTCCTCAAATCGTGTGCTATGTACATATACAAGATTTACTAACAGAGGAAAATATTGCCAATATCGAAAATCTTTTTAAAAGTAACGAGTACAAGATATTACCCTACACAAAGAAGTTTGTGGGGTGTAAATATAAAATAATAGGAAAACACTCCTTTTGATTTTTCACCAAGCCACTGAGCGAGCTACGAGAGCGCTGAGCAGGCATTGTGAACGAAGTGAACAGCCAATGCGAAGCGTCTCTCGTGAGTGAGCGGACTTTTAAGTTACCACGGGCGTAGCGCCTCGGGTCGACGCGAACGACGGAGAAAAAGGCGACGACATACTACAGACTATGCTATATTTTATTTATAAGCCTTTTTTGTAGGAGTGAAGCGGCGAAAGCAAAACCATAAAATTTCCTTTCAATTTTTTGTGGCTCCCCCCTGCACCCCCCGCCGTTTTTTTAAGGATAAGGAAATTTTTGGTTTTGCGTGCGCGACTGGAAGGAGCGCGCCCGAGG
>Ga0210057_1006951_pt1 | contig 13922 bp, 8 predicted proteins | sample CryGeyCG2114_010_2_FD_183968 | JGI IMG/M metagenome (GOLD analysis project Ga0210057, IMG submission 183968) | Groundwater microbial communities from aquifer - Crystal Geyser CG10_big_fil_rev_8/21/14_0.10 (SPAdes) (version 2) | ecosystem: Environmental > Aquatic > Deep subsurface > Groundwater ... | reverse complement strand
CCAATCAACCGCAGCGCGTTGAGGTGATGAGATATCGTCAACCAAGACAATTGGCTCAGTCGCCCGAGGAGGCGGTTTATAGAATGCTGTTCCCTGGTCGAAACTATGAGGCCAGAACAAATGAACAAATGGATGAAGTCCAGGAATGGATAGAAAAGAACTCTCCAGGTTGGAATTCTAAGGAATAAAGATATAAATGGAAGCAATTACCAAAACATTCAGAGGATTGTTAAGATCTGGCTGGGGACATACCGTTAGTCTCGGGGGCAATGATGTGCCTGCTGTATTCTCGAAACCAATCTACGGTTGGTATCATGGAGACAGGGAAGTCATTTCCGAAAACAGACTCCCGGCTATAGCCATTGATGGTGAAAGCATAGGTATTGAATGGCTCGGACTTCAAACACAAGTCCGAGAATACAACTTTGATGTGTTATGTTATGTTCGCGAAGACGATATGGATGCTAGCACTAGCGCTATATATGAAATGGTGCGCCTTGTCGAGGCTACAGCAAGAGAACTTAGCCATTGGTGGGTCTTTGATTTATGTTATTTTGACAGGCAGTATTTTATAGATCCACAATATCTGATTAGCAATTACACAACAGAACTTCAGCCATACGCAAACACAATTCTGGCCGCCGATGCCGCCGATTGGACTACTTCCCATGGCTCTGGTACTGAGCCCTATGAAGCTCCCAGAACTAAAGATCTCTTTGTTGCTGCTTATTTGAAGTGCTTCGAAGAAGACCCCTTGACAGACGCCTGGGCTACTACGCCCTTCAATTACACAATCGGTAACATCACGTATGCAACAACTGCTGGGGATCTAGTTACAGCAGCAAGGGCTAAAAATCAAGTCCCAGCACGCTTTGTCTACGATTTCAGAATCAGGGATATTTCCCTTGGGTTTGTGGCCAAGGGAGCCCAATTGTTGAGAGCCGCCTCCGTGAGCTGCTATGCCAAAGAAGCCCAAAGCATTACGGAATTCGGGCCACTTTAAGATATGATCGAACCATGAGCAATTTCACTCGACAATCTCTAATAGATTTTGATTCGCTCAATGCTAAGATCTTCACCAAAATACGCAAATTCACAGAGGGTTCGCTTGAAGATGGGGAAGTCGGTGTTGAATATCTCATCAATTCCCTCATCCTTTTCCTGACGGGTTCGCTCGATTACTACAATAACCTTCTTGGACAGAGCAACTATTTCTCTCAGGCAAAAAGACCATTGACGCTTGAGTTCATTGAAGATGAGATTGACTACGGCTACATCGATGCTGCCCTGGAAGTGCTCGAAGCGAACGATGACGTGCGCTCTGCTATTATTGAAAACGTGTCGGAAGCATTGTCCCTCAACAGCGCTAAATGGTGGCATATCGATGCTCCCCCTCCAGCAGTTCCTCTTTATCTCAGCGTTCGGCCTTCTTTTACTGAGGCGGCTCCCGAAGACATTCAGTATTTCCAGAATTTGAGCATTGAATATCCAGAATGGAATGGCTGGCCGACTTACGATGAGGCATCAGTCGCAAATACGTTCCCTTCAACTTCCGGGGTCCAGATGCCAGTGTTTTATTGTGGCCAGTATTTCACTGTGACCAATAATGACAACTCAACTGATCTTGTCGCAGATGTAGCGGTCAATATTTCCCTGCCAGATGCCATCAGTGAATCATATTGGCTGGATTATGAAGACATTCGGATTTATCGTTTGACGACTTATCAAGACGGTATTCCAAAGATTCTGAATACAAATCCCTCGGGGACGATGGTTGAAATAGCCAGAGAGATCGATCCGGCAAATGGCATCGTAACTATTTACACAGATGCGACCATAGCGAAACAAGGCGGTACATTTACATACATCGTCTACTGGAAGAGTCCTGATGTTTATCTCAACGATTTGGCACTTCCATCTGTCCCTGGATCTCCTGTCGTCTCAAGCGTAACTCCGACAATCAACATTGGAAGGGTTTTCAACTATTTCTTCAAGGACAGGAAAGATTACATCAACTATTCAACAGAAGTACCAATTTTGAAAGCTTTGAATAGGACCAATTATAGCACTAACGAACTTGATGAGAATGTTTACGATCCTTATGACCCAGAGTTCTATCCACTGGCCTACTTGCTGAGTTCCCTCGACGAAAAGTATCAAGCCTTGAGCGATGAGTTTTTCTTTGGAGAATCCTTCCCGTTTGGACAGGAAGAGCCTCAATATGGTCTGGGCTTTAGTGCAAACTATAGAGATACCGATGGGGAATATCCAGATCAGGGTGCAGTTTTTGGAGTTGTCATCGGAGTCAAGACTTATGCGGACTTAGGACAATCCATTCACCATCGAAAGACTCTCTATGAATTTAATCGCGGCCCCGATATCTTCCCAGATATGTTCCCGGATAAATGGGAGAATTTCGAGTATTATCCAGGGTCTTCCGAAGATTATGTGCCTTATGTCAAGTTGATTGTTGAACAAAAACGCCCAGGATATAGAAGTGGAGATAGTCCAAGAGCGATTGTCATTCATCTTGAATACACAGAAGAATATGCTACAAGGGGCGTCAATAACTTGGATCTGGTGACGGCTTTCAGCGAGGAACTGTCCACGCTCAATAACGTGATGAAATCTTCCAAGCCGTCCGTGGCCGCTGCAAACTTCTTGTTCTCTTCATACATCAGACTTTTGGCATACCAGATCAATGAAATACTGATCAATCATAGTGCATATCAGGTCGATGAATCCCACAACAAGTATTCAAACAGCGGAGACTATGGAAAGAAAGATTCATATTCCAGCGTCAAAGAGGGGCTATCTGTCACTATCAATAACCTGTTGTACTCCAGCGATACGACAGATGTTAGATCAAAAGATATTATCACCAGCGATGAAACCGGATCTACAGATGTTAGCTTGCAGCCTTGGTTCAAAAATGTGTACTATTGGAAGAATCCATCTGATTTCGGCATCTCCCATTTAGACTTTTCTCCAGACACCAATTGGATTGTGGCAAAATCTAGGCAAATGGATATGTCTAGAATCTATGCCAGATATTCTCCGGGAGTTAGCGCTTCTGATCATGATACCTCTTTGCCGGATTATGATCCCGATATTCCAACAACGACCAAGCAAAGACTTGAAGATACTAATCAAACAGGACTTTCTTTGACTGGGAATACCATTGAGAATGTCTCGGATTTAGAAATCTACTTTCCACCGCCTGATGATTACAGCGATGATTCGAATGCCAACAGCATCAATCAGGATTACACAATTAGATTAACTCTCATTGATGACGGTCGGAATAGAATCGTCAAAGAGTTCTTTATCCCCAATGCTAACTATTTCGTCTCAGATTACGACTATGAACAGCGGCAGACGGATGGATTGACCGTCGATGGGTACTTATCTCCATCCATCATTCTTGAAAGCAAAGTCTATCAGGAATATGGCGACGCGGTGCTCATCCCCAACTGTAGCAACGGTCAAGCCTATAGAATTTGGATGAGGGTTTTCGATCCAGACGACCCAACGCTGAAAACCTACGATGAATGGTTGGCTGAATTAACAGCGGGGAATGAAGATCTGCTTAACAGCGGGACTGATGCTGGCAGGGCTTTGTGGGAAGATATCATTGACCAATTAAACACCATCGGAGAAACCGAAGGTTTTGATACTGTTGATCTTCGAACGATCAGTAATCATGTTCGAGGAATTGAGAAAATGTGGCTGGGCCTTTCGACGTACACGCTGGGAACTAGATATTGGCGTTTTAATTATGGTTTCGTCGGCGGTGAGATAGACTTGGTAGATTCAGAGTTGGCTCTAAAGACGCGATGGGGATACAAGGTCAATGGTTCCTGGCGATATCAGAATTTTACTAAGCAAACAGTCGTCGATGATCGAACGGATTATTCACAGACTCACATTAACATTCCTTACATCGTCAAAGATTCAAAGAATCACGCAGTTTTGAGAGATGATGATTTTTCTTTGGACGGAGAAAACATCTTCCTGGCTCAGACATTTACATCTGACTTCCTGGTGTCTCATCTTTTTAACAAGGTTGACCTTTGGATCGAGAGAGTTGGCAATGCTACCATTGAAGCCGTTCTCAGGATTTACAATTTGACAGATAATCGGCCCGCCGGACTTGCCATTGCCGAAAGTAATGGCATCGCGTTCAACGAAATCCCCGACGAGGGCGGCGGCTGGGTTTCGTTCGAGTTTATTGAACCAATTCCTTTTGACCAGACCGCCCCAAAGAAATACGGCATGGTTCTGACAACCATAGAAAATCCAGTTGGCACCCTAGATTCTAGCAACAAGCTGAGATGGTATTTTGCAAATCAAAACGAATATGCCTATGGTTTTAGTGGCATTCTGACTTATCTCAGCGAATCTGTTTCAGAGGGAGACACTTCCATTGTAGTAGATGATGTCTCAATCTTTCCGGCTGCTCCTTTCTTTATTAACATAGACGGAGATTTGTATTATGTTATTTCGTTAGACAGCAGCACAAACACTCTCTATCTTTCCTCTTATGAATATGATGGAGACTACTATATGGACGGAGAGGATTATCAAGACTACTATTGGCATATCCATCCTGTATCATCATCGTATAGTTCTGGACTTCCAGTAACTTTTGTCAGCTTCATACCTTACGATCCAGAAAACAGATTCTACATCGAGCGATTAAACACGAATGGAACAAATCTAAGCCAATGGCTTTTGCCTTGGGAGTCGAATCTGGATGCCAGTTATCGAATTTATGCTGATCCTGATTCCATAGGTATTGTTGAGCAAGTCCCATTTGAAGAGTGGTTCGGAACCGATCTAGAGGAGGATTATGATGCTTACGCAGATTCCTTCTATATCGTCAATAGCTCTGCCGCCTATGATTCTTCTGAAACTTGGCTCAATGCCAACGGTCAGAATTTGACAGGAACCGTTGGCACATATTCTTATGGCCTACGAGATGATGCCCCAATAATCGGCACAATTTTGGGCGGATTCAACGTCACTGGAGTCGGAGACTTCCCAAGCCCGAACACTTCTCGCGTGGGCGTCTCCAGCAAGGTTGACGGTTTTTGGTCATGGAATACAGATCGTCTGATCGAACAGGACAAGATCTCGATCTTGCCTCAAGCGAAGATAAATTCAGAAGGGACGATAACATACTTGCCATTCTATCGCAACATGTTCGTCACTATGGGCCTAGTTCGTTCTGACGGAAGCCGAAAGGTCGTCAACAAGATTTTGTACGGTTTCAACCACGATGCCGGAATTGTTGAAGAGGTCGTGGCAGATAACCAGTTCAAACTGCGCTCGACCATCCTGAATAACGCATCCTATGTTGATTATTGGCCAGCAGTCGAAACCCTACAGTGGGTTGGGAAAACCATCAAATTCCTTGACGGAAATGCTTCGGGGACAACGGGATACATCACCGCGAACACCGATAGTGTAACGGGCGATACCATTTACACGGTCACTTTACTCGAAGACCTCTCCGTTTTGCCTAGCGTTGGTGATCCGTATATTATCCCGTTCACCTCAACCGATGCAGTTGATAGCGGCGATCTGGAATTTGTCAGTTATGACTCTTCAACAATAACAGTCTTCGACAACGACAAGACCTGGACAGATGATCAGTTGGCTGGATATGTTATTTGGTTTACGAGCGGTAATTTAATGGGAGAAATGATAACCATCGACGGCAACACGAACAACACTATCAGCTTCACCTTGCAGCCAGTCGTACCAGGGATAGGAGACACTTATGTGGTGATTGATACGAACTCAGACATTGCAGGCACATACTGCACAGATGTTTCTGACCCTGACAATCTAGACAGCAATTTGATCATGGATAATGAGGAGTATATCGGAATTGACCATGTTTATATCGACGCTAATGCTTTTCCATCTGATTATTGGGGAGGTCTTGGCTATACTGACGCATTCTTGATTAGAGGAACATTCGATGTCACAAGATAGAATCGAATATTGGTGGAAATTCATCACAGACTTAGAAACGCTGTATCTTCTGGCGCTCAACAAAGTTGACAATGTTGAGACAAGCGAGTTCTATGCTGATATCAAGCGTGCGATGGATTACATTTATGGTTTCAATCAATTGGACTACGATCAGGGGATTGTCTACGGCCATAGCCCACTGCCTTCCGCTCAGTATATCTTCAATGGGTATTATGATGCTGGCGACGGAGATACAGATAGGACAGCACCAGCTATCAACTATAATACCAAATGCGTCAATGTAGAATACAGTTCAGCCCCGAATGGAGGAATGCTCGTCAATCCAGGGAGTTTGTTTTTTGGCGGAAAAATCCAGGGCAACATGAGTATCAATGTTCAAAGCATTGATAACTCAGATGGGCTTGTTGTTGCCGAAGGATCAGAGGAATCAACGAGCAGCCAGTTTGTCTATCCTCCAGATGATCTCTACAATGCAATCGTAACCAGCAATCTGTATATTAGTTCGTCAGGCCAATTCATCAATAAGTTTCTGAGAGGGGCTTATCCAGATGGCCCCTACATTACAACCTATTCTTCTATAGAGCTAACCGAAGCATATGTTGATACCTTTGGGTATCGGAAGAATTTGTTGAATGAAGACTTTTTCTACCAAACCCCTTCTGGGGGGATTGATGTGGCCAAGATTGTTTGGAGGGTGGGCGACACAACTGATAGCGACCGTGGCAACCATTCTTACGAATACTATATAATAGATGACAGGAAATTCTACGGCTACTACGGCTGGAAACAAGTTCCAGCGATAAGCACAATAGCCGAAGTCAATTCAACCATAACAGAAGTGTCTCAATATGATATGTTGATTGTGGCAAAGAAAATGTTCAACATTGTTTTCAAGGAAATGGAATGGGGCATCCCATCTGATTTCATTACTTATTGGGAAGCCGTCCCAAAAGATATCAGTGATGCCATCAGGAATTTGTATGATGAATTGGAAGACATCCCCATAGGAAGCGAGGTCTAGAATGTACGTTACCGACGAAAATATGCAAACCCTTACAGATTTGTTGGGAAACATCTATCTCAATTGGCTGGACACTTTTGATAGTGATAGCACAAAAAGAGATTCGTATGCTTTCCTGAGAAAAAGACTCGCAGACTATGTTGACAATAAGACTCTTCATTACTCTGTTTACACTGGAACCAATCTTCTTCCGTCAGAAAAAGTAGGCGTTACAGACATGATCACCATAGCAGATGGTTATGCGGTCGATTCTGACAATGCAAATGTCTTTGTCACCGAGCACGATGTTACTGTGACAAAGGCTTTTGGCTATAATTATCCTTCAAGCGGTTATTATGGTGTCCTGATCGGAATGTACCATGATGATATCGACAACGCCGCGAACACCAAGTTGGTTGAGCTTGATGAAGATATCAGCGCGGTTCAGCCTGATAATGAGATCCTTCTTCGAGATGCGTCTTCATTGTCTGATTTGACGGCCCCGCTGATTCTTCACGTTGGAGGAGAAGACATCCTGATCTCAAGTTTCAGCGTCGTAAACAAGAAGCTCTACATCAATAGCGATTATAACGGCGGCCGACCAGTATCATCTCATAGCGATGGGGATAAAGGCTTCGTCTACAAAGCTCTCTTCGCAAAGGCCATATGTGGAGCACCTGTAGCTGCCGAATATGTGCCTGTTGTTTCAGCGGCAAGCTTTGCTTACTATCCAACCGTTCCAGATGATTTCATGCTTTTGAGCAGGGTCTTAGTTTCCAGCCCGATTACTCCAGCAACACCGGCCGCAACACCGACCATTGAGTCTTACACAGATGAGCGATTCATCGGCGATGTGTCTCAGGACCTTCCATTTACATCGGATGAATCCCGACTGTTGAATGAACACTTCGAAGTTTTGAATATCTTGGAAGATAGTTTGTCTTACAGGACTATTTTGGATGCTTTCATTCAAGAGCTTTCCATAACAAACTTCAGAACATCAAGTGACAGTTCTCTGACTGAAGTTGATTTTGAAACATATTGGAATGCCAGACCCCTCCAGAGAGACAGCACTTTCAAGCATGGAGTTCAGTGGGAAGGGTTTGAAAGATTCGAATTCAACAATGGCTTCAAGAAGCTATGGTATGAAAACTCTGGGAATCAACTATTGACAACCCTGGCTCTTTTCAGCGGTGATCTATTGGACAATTCGAACACCTCCGGTGTTGATATCCCTGAGATCTCAAGTGGTGAAGCAGTTGAAGTCGTCTCAGCAGACCTGGGCGCTATTACTCCTGGTATTGTCAGCTATGCAGTAACAGCGGTCACAAGTAGCGGTGAAAGCCCACTCTCCGACTTTGAAACAATCACGGTGCCCGTGCTTCAACCATACAATAAAATCAGGCTCACATGGCCGCATATTGCCGGGGTTGATTACTATCATGTCTACAAAAAGAGTTCGAATTTCTCGACCATCAATGATCTCCGTTTGACTGATGATGATGAGGTTACATACGCGCTCAATGGCTCGGGGGCCAACATTGTTTATGACGACCTGGGAACAATCGCTGGCAAGACGACAAGAAGAGGCGTCGTCATTACTGACAACACCATTTTCTCAAGCGACGGATTGGCTCTATATGCCTACGTCCCAATCATCAGTGATGTTGGGGCCTTGTGGCCGATTTCGAGACTGGAAGACAGTTTGATCACAGACGATGCTTTGACAACAGCCGATCCTCTGGAAAGGACAACGGCAAACGAATTTATGGTTGCGTTGACACTAGAACTCCCTGATGGCACAAGTGAACAACAAACAGTTGTCATTCCACAGGGGACATTAGCAGGAACTTCCTTCGAAATCGGAGAAGGAAAGTTATACACTGCTGTACTCGACATGAGCATCCGTATCAGCGAAGACAGTTCAAAGATCACAAAGGTTGGAAACAGAATAGATTGGAGCATTCAAGATGTAGTGTTCATCCAGAATGTTTCGTGACCTCAATAGAGGATCTGGCGTTCGAGAGCAATAAATAGAGAACGTCTGGAGGAAAAAACATGGCAATTATCACTACAGCAGAAATGAACTATCTCGCAGGGCTGCTTGCTGACGCCTATCAAGATGGCTTGGATAGTTATGGCGATGCTGACACGCCAGATACCGTCAATTATGACGTATCAAGAGCCAAAGTATATGTTCGAGGTGGAACGGAAGCTCGTAATGGCATCAGGGCTACAACGCTAGACAGTAATGATGCTGCTTTGGATTTACAGCCATCTGTAAGCACAACTACTGTCTCCGTCCGAAGGGGGCGTTTTTACATTGGGGGCTACTTAAATGAACTCTACAATGACAGAAGTTTCAGCTTTGCTTTCGACGATGACTTCTGGATGAGTGCCGGTCTTACCGAAGCCACTTGGGATGAACTCAGTACAGACTTGGCGGCCAATGCCGCCAAGGTTATTACTCAGCGCAGGGCCAAAGCCCTCATCTATGCGTCGGATGAACCAATCAGTGATGCAACAACTGATGAGATGGAATCTTACACCGTCTTCGACACGACTCATGCTGACTTAAGAATCAATGCTTCCACAGATTGGTTTGCGGCAGAATTCAAACCGACTGCAAACACTATGAGCCGCTATCTCGATAAGGTGAAGCTCTATATCAGTTCTACTGGATCTCCAAATACAGGCTTGGTTTGCGATGTCTATGCTAATAACGCTGGTGCTCCAGATACCGGCAGCGATCCTGTTTTTTCTTCCTTCCAAGTCGATACTGAAATAGATTCAGACGGCGGATGGGTTGATTTCGTTTTCGAAGATCCAACAGTTTTGACAGGAGGCGATGTTTACTGGCTAGTTGTTCGTCCAGGAACCCCAAGCGGCGGGGCAGCTTCTAATCTTGCCGCTGGCGTTTATTACAGTTGGCATTTCGATGGAACTGCATATGCTAATGGAACCAATGATGATCTTCTCCCATCCACAGATTCGGGTTCGACTTGGGGTGCAGATATAGGTGCAGCCGGTGGTGGTGGATCTGGTATTACTCCAGCGATACAGTTTATCACCTACTTGAAGGTACTTTACACTGGAATCATATCAGACTTCGATTCTACGACAACTGGCCATCCGAGTAGTTCAGATATCACCAATACTCTCATTGCTCCAGTGCCAAGTGCAATCGACTATGCCAATGTTTGTGAAGTTACACTAGTCACCAATAACGGAACCTATGCAGATACAACCCTGCCGATTACCACAACAGTTAGTATTTCCGACACAAGAAAGACCGTAGCATTCGAGGGTCTTGAGGATGACGATAAGATGTCGGTCATCTTCCCAGGTCTTGACACAACAGAAAACGAAATCCTGAAGGTTTCGACCGGGGCAAATACAAGCCCATTGGCAACATCTTTTGCGGCAACCGTTTCTGCTCTGGGAACCCATATTTCTAGCCTGAGTTCTGGAGATACTTTCAAGACTTATTGGCGAGATGCTGAAAACTATTTCGATAGAGCATTCAGGCAGATCTGGTATGCTAACGCAAGAGAAGAATTGGCCATCGACTTCGGAACGTTCACAGCCGATGGTAGCAACTCTCGCGTCTATGCCGACGGCTCTGATGGATGGGCAACAAATGATGAATGGGTTGTCAACATGAGTACAGGCGTTAGCCTGGAAGTTTACAATCCAGCCGTGACTACCGGCAAAGTCCTGCTCAAGGTTTTCGGCATTACAACAAGCTATACGACATTAAACGCTGATGTGGCGGCATCTGCTACGGCTCTTAATGTTGCTGATCCTTCTATTTTCTCAGCTAATGATTATATTTGGGCTCAAAGATGGAATGGCTCAAGTTTTGATGGTGATTTATTGAAAATAGATTCAATAACCGGGAATTTGCTAATAGTAGCCACTGGAGAAAATGGAGTTTGCAATGGTTATACAACATATGCGCATTCTATTTCAGATAAGATTTATTTGGTAGATGATGTTGAGTTGACCATCGCCACTGCAACCGCAGCAGCGACAAGAACAACTGTGACCCCGACAACAACTGGAACCAAATATGTTGGAGTTGCTTACTTACAACCAACATACAGCGGAACTTTCTATGGTGGCGCTGGAGATACTTTCGTAGCACGTAGCGTCTAAAACAAAACAGGAAGGTGAATGATGTCGGTGATAACATCACCTGAGCAATTTGTAGCTCGGCTGGGATATGCCGAGCTACTGCTTTTTTCAGATGATTTCTTTGATGACCCTGAGTTTACGAGCATGACTCCGAAAAACATCATCAGGGCCAAAGAATATGATTTGATGCCTCGTTTTGAATCCGACATGGATGAAGATATCATCATCGGCTTACCTGAGCGCGTCCTGTTCGGCGTTAAGCCTGTCCGGCTTGATGGGAAAATTCTGATCGACTTTGCAGCGACTCCCTATGGAAGGCTTGAATATCCAACGGCGATGTTGTTCGACAAGCTTCGTCAAGCCTGGGTCGGCTACAGAGACAATGGCGACATCATGTCCCCTCGCAATGATCTGAAGGGCACAACATGCCCATTATTTGCCTTGGGCTCAGCAACTCATGGATCCTTTATTCAATGCCTAGTTGATAGCTTCAATATCAGTATAACGAATTCAGACGAACCAATCGAAGCAGAATTTGGAATCAAGAGCATCAACTATGACCCAACCGATGATGATACCATTCAAGCATGGCAGAGTTTGATCTACGACATAACAGAAGAAAAGTATCGATTACACGCTAGAAGATTAATCATGGGCAAGGATTGCACGATCACGGCTGGAGACAGCGTGGTTGTCGGAACATTTGGAATGCCAGACAGCAGTAACAGCATTTTCGCTGGTGGCCCAAATAAACCAGATAGCACAATCACTAACGTTGTCAGCTTCAGTCTATCCATTGAAAACCATATGGAGCCAGTGTACACAATGCGGAGCCATGAAGAAGACGATCAGGTCGCTCGCTTCCAGGAGAACATCTTTCCAGATAGCTACGGGATGTCTGCTCCCAGAACTGTAACCGGTTCGCTTGAATGGTTTGGAAATGTTCAGCCCTTGACTTTCCTCGAAAGAATTACCGGCCCAACTAGCGTTCAAAATAAAGACTCTCTTATAATTGACATGAGGCATTTCAGGATAGAATTGAAAGAGCCGGTCTGGAGTCTCTCAGAAAAACGCATCGGCTTGGATTTGGTCAAGAGAACGGCTAAATTCACCATCGCTTCTGACGGAGACATTATTGTTCCAGGCTACACAACCAATTATTCGTAAGGAGCAGATATGGGAGTTTTAGTAGATAAAAGCGCAACTTTTGAGGTGTCGTTTCATTATCGCTTGATTAAGAATGAAGAAGGGGAGACGGTAGGTGTCGCTTTTGCTGATGACGAAGGATGGGGAGGCGGCGAATACATAGAGTTCAAAAGTCTATGGGTTCCAGCAACCCATGAAGAAATGACTTTCATTCGAGAGGAATCCTCCGTCATCAATCACATCAACGAAAAGGCGATTTTGTTGCTTAAAGAATTCAGGCCCAGATTGATCTGCTCTTTTTGTCGAGAATGGAATCTAACTGACGACGAGGGTTATCCCCTGCCAATTACCAGGGAAGTTATTGCCAACATGTTTGAACTTTTTGTCATCAATATCATTGAGGGATGGAAGAAAGCAACAGGGGTACCAGAAAAGATTCCTCAAGACAATTCTTGGGAGAACATCACAAAAGATATATTCAAAGAATTTCTCAAGCTGATGACTGAACATTTTCAGCAAGAGAGGTGATCAATGGATTACTTCCATACTAAAAATGGCATCATAAAGATTGGAAGATATCCTTTGAAACAGGGTTATAAGGTCTACAAGGACCCTCTCGGAAGTTCAACTCGTGGCGCTGATAGTGAAAACAGGATTCGCCCCAACAGCGCCCTATTGACTTATAGCACTTATCAGTTGATAAATGACGCCGCTCCTACCATATCAGCAAAAAATATCCCAACGTCCAGTATTACAGTCCAGACGGAGGAAGCTTGGGACTATGTTCCGAACTATGAACAGAACTCATTTGAAGCAACTCGCTTTACTTATGAAAAGCCTTCAAACAAGACTATTTCATTGAATGGAAACTATCTAGCATCTTCGACCAATAACAATCCAGATGAAAATTTGCTGGACACTTTCTATATGTTCAACACATTCGTCTACGAATTCAAAAATATGTATTCCAGTCCGGCTGCGTACTCTTTCTCGTTCGAAGACACAATGCATGACAAGGAGATTTTTTTGGGAAGAGGAATGCTGCCAGAAAGCTTCAATCTCAGCATCAACGGCATTAATGAAGTCCAAGATGCTACTTGGTCTGCTAGATTTATCGGCCCATATGATTTCGGTGATACCGAGTCATATAGCCAGAATGTGCCAGATTTCACCAGGGGCAATCTGGGCCTAAGGGCTATGAACACAAGAGATTTCGTTCTCAGCACTTCAAACAATGATATCTTCTCTGCCCTGATTAGTTTTGATCTCTCATTGAAAATAGATTGGGAGAAGAAAGCGACCTTCATCAGTTATTTGGGCAAAAACGCTCCAAATTGGAGGTGGTGGGGAATGAACGATATCACAGGAGAATGCAACATCAAAATGATCCTTCCTCAAAAGGCTGTCCAATCACAGAACGTCGGAACAGGCAAAGCATACTCTTGGCCAGTTGATAAACTTATCTGGAACGACCCGACAATCCATTCTTTAATGGACAACCTTGATACTCTTTCTCTGCCTGATTTTTATTGGCAAACACCATCCATAGATTTTCAGGCAGAGAATTTGACTATTCTAAGCTATAAAGGAGTCTTACACAATGGAACAGTTATTTCATAAGCTCTATGGCATAGAA
>Ga0210057_1006950_pt1 | contig 13922 bp, 16 predicted proteins | sample CryGeyCG2114_010_2_FD_183968 | JGI IMG/M metagenome (GOLD analysis project Ga0210057, IMG submission 183968) | Groundwater microbial communities from aquifer - Crystal Geyser CG10_big_fil_rev_8/21/14_0.10 (SPAdes) (version 2) | ecosystem: Environmental > Aquatic > Deep subsurface > Groundwater ... | reverse complement strand
TCTTAAAAAAAGACTAATTGCATGTGCAAAAAAACTTCCGGTTTTTTCAAGCTTTCTTTGGAAAGAAAAAATTGACAATGCCGAAGAAGTCTTATTAATGCTGGAATCGGTTGAAGAAAACTTCAACAAAATTCATGGTGAAGTAAAGAAACTTCATAGTTACGAAACTTTTGTCTTGTTTTCTTTGCCCGTCGGACAAACTACAAAAGGTGTTGAGATCTGGTTAAAAAAAGAGTTAAAGGATTAACAATTGCCGCAGGTGCAAGCACTTAACTTTTTAATTATTTCTTCCAGAGATAATGTTTCCTGAGTTCTTTTCCCCATATCTTTAAGAATCATTTTTTCTTTCTCGAAAATTAAAACAAAGGGGATTTGTTTTTTGTCGGCGTATTTTAGCTGTTTTTCCAAATCCTTTTCGTCCAAATAAATTTCGGAATTTATGTAATTTTGCCTTAATTTGTTGGCAATTTCGATAGCTTTATCGGAATTTGTAATTAAAATTTTTGATACAGTTAAGCCATCCGGGAAAAGCTTAAATTCTTCCATTGCTTCAATTAATCTGTCGAACCCAAAGGAAATGCCGACTGCAGGAATTTGTTTACCGGAAAACATGCCAATTAAATTATCGTATCTTCCTCCGCCGGCAATTGATCCTGTAGAATAACCCTCAATGTCAACTTCAAAAACAAGTCCCGTGTAATAGTCTAATCCTCTTGCCAGGAAAGGATCAAATTTATATTTTTCCTGCGAAACTCCCATTTTTGCTAAATAACCAAAAACTTCCCTAATATTTTTTGGAGCAGAAAGAGTTTTTAATCCGTCAAAAATTTCTTCTGCCTGCTTAACTCTAAAACCTCCCTTTACTAATTCCTCGATTACTCCTGTTTTTCCAATTTTCATTACTTTATCAATTGCCCTAAAAACAAAAGCCTGTTTTTCGTCGGGTATGTCGAACGTGGTTTTAAAATAAAATCCGGCCGTTTTTCTGTCGTTAACTAAGACTTTAAAATCCTTAAATCCAAGCATCTCTAAGCATTTTACTGCGACCGTAATTGTTTCTGCGTCAGAAAGCGGAGAAGAGGAGCCAATAATATCTATGTCGCATTGCAAAAACTCCCGATATCTGCCTTTTTGAGTATTTTCCGCCCGCCAAACATTTTGGATCTGATATCTCTTGAAAGGAAATACTAGCTCATTTTGGTATTGAGCGGCAACTCTTGCTAGAGGGACTGTTTGGTCGTAACGAAGAGCAACTTTTCTTTTGCCGTTATCTTCGAATTTATACATTAGCTTTTCGCCTTCATCTCCGTATTTTCCGGTTAAAACTTCTTCGTACTCAAGTCCGGGAGTCTCAAGCGACTCAAAGCCATACAACTCAAACACCTCTTTTAAGGCGTTTATTACAAATTGTCTTTTTTTAGCTTCTGTTGGGAGAAAATCCCTAAAGCCTTTAAGCGTTTGCGCTTGTATTCTCATAATTTTTAGTTCTATTAGTTAAAACTTAGAACTAATAACTTTGGACTTTATAACTTGTTTATTATATCATTCTTCCTTTGGAGAAATGAAGTGGTGTCCGAGATCCCGGATTACTAAAATAAGAATGCTCATTACCGGAATTGCAAAAATTGCTCCCATAACCCCCGCAACCTTAAATCCGACAATAAATGAAAGGAGTACGACAATAGGATGGATCTTAAAAGCTTTTCCGATGAATTTTGGTCCCCAAATATTAAAAATAATCTGCTGGGCTAAAAGTAAGACCACAAAAACAATAATTGCCTTAATTGGATCTTCGGTGAAGCTAATAAAAACAGGAGGGAAAATGGCAAAAATAGGTCCGACCATGGGAATGGTTGTTAAGATTCCGGAAATAACCGAAGTAGAAGCGGCAAAGCCTACGTTAAATAAGCTTAAAACAACCCAGGTTAATAAACCGTTTATTATTGCAAAAACAAGCTGGACACGAATAAAGGAAGCGAATGTATGGTTTATAATATTTTCAATCATTTTAAAATTTTTGTGTAATCTTTGCGGAACAAGATCATACATTTCCCGTTCTATTTTATGCCTATCGACGATAAGATAAAAAGAAATAATAACTACGATTAAAAATAAGAATAAGAAGTTAGCAACGGAAGGAATTAGTGCCGCTGCGTTATCTAAAGACGAAATTAAATCTTTATTCCACTTTTGGACATATTTTGGAGCAGTTTCTAAATAATCGGGTACAGTTTTTGATAATGTATCGAATTGGTAGGATACGGCAGGAATAAACATAAATACTAAAAGTGCAATAACTGCGCTAAAAAGCAAATAAACTAAAAGCGCAGAAATTGTTCTTGAGATTTTTGTTAAAGTTGAAAGCTTTTCAACGATTGGTTCGAGAATAAAGCTTAAAAGCCAGGATAGGATAAGAACAATGATTACATCGGAAAAATTACCCAAAAACTGCCAAATAAATTGTAGTAAATAAATTGCAACAGCAGCGGTTAATAAAATAGACAAGAGTTTTAACGAAGTAAGTTCTTTTTTAAAATCCTCAAGCATACTTCTATAGTAATATGAATTTTCCTAAGAAGCAAGGTCGTATTATAATTCGATTAATTCTTTCGTTGATTTGGTTAAAATTTCAATTCCGTAGTCGGTAATTAAAACCGTGTCTTCGATTCTTACTCCGCCAAAGCCTTTAATATAGATTCCGGGTTCGACCGAAAAAATCATGCCGGATTTTAAATAAGCCTTTGATTTTGGAGAAAGTCTTAATCCCGAATGAACTTTTCTGCCGATACCATGACCAAGTCCGTGGGGAATAGGAGGAAATCCCTTAAATATTAGATATTCGCGGGAAATTTTGTCAGTTTCAGATGCTTTGCATAATTCATCATTCTTAATTCTTGATTCAATATATTTAATTGCCTTTTGCTGTGCTTCTAGTACTACCAGATAAAGATCTTTTTGTTTTTTACTTGCTTTACCAAAAAATAAGGTGCGTGTCATATCCGAACAAAGTCCGTTTATTTTTGCGCCAAAATCAAGCACAATAATATCGCTTTTTTTCAGTTTTCTTTCGGCTGGGAATTGATGGTGAATCTCTGCGGAGTTTTCCCCAAACGCGGTAATTGTTTTAAAAGCCAGTCCGTCAGAATGTTTACGGATGAATTTATCTATTTTTTTTACAATCTGTTTTTCGGTTACGTTCTCGATAAGATGGGGGAGAATGTATTTAAACGCAGCGTCCGTAACCTTGCAGGCTTTTATAACGCATGCAATATCCTCGGTAGATTTTTTCATTACTTTACGATAGGGGTTAATTTTTTTCCGCTTCCTGTGGAGGGAACGATAGTTGTTGTGTTATCAAGAGCATTTGGGACAGAAATAATCTTAGGATTTTTAGGGATGTTAGGGAAAATAATTATTCTTGTTGCAAGAATCTGATTCTTTACCTGTTTGTCCCAATATCCGAAAGCAATGGTATTTTCGTCGGTAACTAATTTAGAAAATCCGGATGATTTTATCCCATCGTTAGTGGTATATTGAAAAGTTTTTGTAACAGTTTCTACGTTAACACTTACTTTTTCCGTTTCGTTTTCAAGTTCAAAAGTATGTTCTTTGGAATCAATAGACATAATTGCTCCTTGAAAGAAAACAGGTAGGACTGTGGTTTCGATTTCTCTTGCCATAATTCTTCGTGATTGTTTATTGTAGAGACCAATTGTAGAGAGCACAGTGCCCTTAGAAATATCGGATAGCCCAAACGATTTAGATGCCGGGGAGGAAAATTTTGTCAGTTCGTCAACGTCGATATACCTTTTTTCTTTTTTAATATCCTCAAGTATTATTTGTGTTCCGGAAATTTCCGTAACCGTTCCCGCAATTGCTCTTTTTTCAACAAGGTTTAACTGAGCAACTCTTGATGCTATACGGGTTTTTAAATCATCCAATTGAGCAGTTTCCGGACTTGGTTTTGGAGTAGCGGTTGGAGTTAAGGCAAAAGACGAAGACGCTGTTGTTCCCAAAATTATTAATAGTAATATGATAATAATAAATATTTTTTTCATGTTAAAAATCTTCGGTTGTAAATCCTACTGTCCTTTGCACCGTTTGCTCTTCTCCGTTTGGAGCAATTGCCGTAATTCTAATGACATTTACGTTTCCATCTAAATTTATTGTGGTAGAAAAGTCGCCGACAGAAGATGGCTTAATAACATCAAAATCCGATTTTGTCATTATTACAACTGTAGCATTCTCTTCGGTTTTTCCGGAGACAGTAATAATTTTTTTATCAAAAATTTTTTCATCGGACGGCTCATTCACTAAAAGGAAAATAGAAGGTTTAGGGGTTGGGGTAGGAGCATTTACGGAAACAGCTTTCGTTTTCGAAGGAGGAAGGATTTTTGTGTATTGGTAAATATAAAATGCAATACCTGCAAACAATAATCCAATCGCAATTGCAATAAGCGAAAGGACGGTTCTTTCTTTCTTCATAGGCTTTGGGCAACTAATATTACGAAAAAAAGGTTGCCTTGTCAAGGGAAAATAGATATGATAGGATGGAAAAATGGAAATTATATATTTAGAAAATAAGTGTCTTAAGGTTAAGGGTAAAAAAGCCTCTGTTATAATTGACCCGAATGTTTCAATTGCTAAGACCTCCGCAGATGCAGTGCTTTTGTTAAGCGATGCTAGCTTTGATCTTAAAAAAGTGGATGAATACAGGCTTATTATTTCTGCTCCGGGGGAGTACGAGATTGGAGGAATAAAAATATCCGGGAAGAATTCGGAGAGCGACCTAGTGTATAGCTTGGTGTTGGATAAAATGGAAATTATTATTGGAAAAGCAGAGGCAATCGGTAAACTTGGGGACAAAATAAAAGAGCATCAGATTGCAATTTTACGGGTAGACGGTGAGTTTCAGGAATCGGTAATTACGGCAATTGAGCCCAAAATAGTTGCATTGTATGGAGATAATACTTCGGGCGGAATAAAAACATTAGGCAAAGACAATGCTGTTATTCTAAAGACTAAGAAATTATCCACAAGCGAGGATAAGCTTCCCGAAGAAATGGAAGTAGTTGTATTACAGTAATTTAGGGTATAAAATAAGTTTCCTATGGCAACCACAAAGGTTCTCCCGCATAACGAGGACGTAGAAGCAAGCGTATTGGGCGCTATCCTTATCGATAAGGATGCTGTGTCTGTTATCTCGGAAATAATTTCTCCTAAAGATTTTTATAACAATATAAACGGTTTTATCTATTCAGCGATGCTTTCTTTATATGAGCAAAGTAAACCGGTTGATTTAGTTACTCTTACAAACCAGCTTAAAAAAAATAAAACTTTGGAAAAAGTAGATTCTGCATATTTGGCAGGGCTGATAGAAACTGTTCCAACTGCCGCAAATGCTGAATATTATGCAAGAATAATTAAGGAAGCATCTTCAAAAAGAGCATTGATAAAAATCGGCGGAGAAATTACCGAAATGGGTTTTTCGGAAGATAAAGAGGTTAACGAGCTGATTGATAAAGCAGAAGCTTCCGTATTTGCGATTTCCCAGGGGCATTCAACCAGAGGGTTTGTGGAGATTAAAGAGGCACTTGCCGGTAGCTTTGACCGTATAGACGAACTGCATAAAAAAGGTCACGGAATGAGAGGTGTAAGAACGGGTTTTAACGATCTGGACAATGCTTTGTCCGGATTCCAAGCATCAAACTTAATAATCTTAGCAGCAAGACCCGGACAAGGTAAAACGGCAATGGTTGTGAACATGGCTCAAAACATTGCAGTTGTAGATAAAAAGCCGGTTGGGATATTCTCCTTGGAAATGAGTCAGGAAGAACTGGTAGATAGGCTTTTAGTTGGGCAAGCCGATGTTGATGCGTGGAGGCTTAAAACCGGAAAATTGTCAGAATCGGATTTTACAAAACTTTCCCGTGCAATGGGAGAGCTAGCTGATGCGCCGATTTTTATTGATGACACGCCGGGTATAAATATTTCCGAAATGCGTACTAAAGCAAGAAGATTGCAATTGGAGCATAACATATCGCTTCTTATTATCGATTATCTGCAGCTTGCTGATCCAGGCAAGCATTATGACAATAGGGTTCAAGAAGTCTCTATGATTTCCCAATCTTTAAAAGGTCTTGCCAGGGAGCTTAAAATTCCCGTTTTGGCAGTGTCACAGCTTTCCCGTGCAGTAGAGCATCGGGGAGAGAAAAGACCACAGCTTGCGGATTTAAGAGAGTCCGGGGCAATAGAGCAGGATGCGGATGTAGTAATGTTTTTGTATAGACCGGAATCGGAAGTGATCTCTAACGTTATGCAGACAAAATTGTTAATTGCAAAGCACAGAAATGGACCAACTGCGGAAATTGATTTACTTTTCCGTGGGGATAGGATAAAATTTTACAATGTGGATACAAAAAGAGAAGGAGGTGAGTAGTAATGGATGATACAACAAATCAAGGAATGTCAAATTTAAGCTCTACTACTGTGGAACCTAAGCCTGTTGATCCGATTGTTCCGGGAGGACCAACTGTTAGCTTATCGCAGGATCCTGTCTCGGCACAGCCGGCGGGGTCAGCGAAACCAGTATTCGGAGAGGTTTCTACGCCTGTTTCGTCTGATTCCCCAAAAGACGATGGAGACGTAACAGCAGCTTTAAAAAGAATAGAAGATAAATTATCGGCTATAGCTTTAAAAGTTGGAGCTTAATGATATTTTCCTTAGACCAAATTATTGGATGGCTACTTGTTTATAAGTATTTTATTCTTTTTCCGGTAATGGTAGTAGAGGGACCGATTATTACCATTATTGCCGGCTTTTTATCGTCTTTAGAGCTTCTAAATCCCTTTTTAGTATATGCTGTTGTGGTAGCTGCTGATTTAGCCGGCGATTTTATTTATTATGCAATCGGTAGATGGGGGAGAGAGAGCTTTATTAATAAATGGGGTAAATATATCGGTCTAAGCGCGTCAAAAATTATAAGATTGGAGTCTCATTTTGAAAAACACACCAGAAAAACTTTAATTTTCGGTAAAATTTCCCACGCTTTTGGAGCACCAATTCTGGTTGCAGCCGGTGTTGCAAAAATACCATTTTGGGAGTTTATTTGGTTTAATTTTTTAGCAACCTTGCCTAAATCACTTTTATTTTTATTGATTGGTTTCTATTTCGGACAAGCCTATGTAAGGCTTAATAAGTATTTGGACTATCTTACTATTGGTATTCTTGTTTTAGTAATTATAATTTTAATTTCTTATTATGCATATAATAGGTTTAAACATAAATTTGATAAATTTATCGAAAAACTTAGCAAAGAAGACGTTCTAAGAATTAAATGAAAATCGCGATTTACTCCGACAATTTTTATCCTGAATTAAGCGGAATTTCCGATACAATAATTGCTTCAGGGAAAGAGCTTGCTAAAAGAGGGCACCTAATAAATTATTTTGTTCCCAAATATAGTAAAAAAAATTACGATTTACTTAAATTACCCCATGAAGAGGTTTTTTTACATAAGAACATAAAAATTACTCGTTTCCCCTCGTTTTCATTCCCAACAGGTACTAAGCAAAGCAGGTTTGTTATCCCATCAGGATTAGGTTCGCTTGGTCTCAAAAAATTTAATCCGGATGTAATCCATACAAATCTTATTGCAGGGGTTGGGATAGAAGCGCTTTTTGACGCAAAATTACTTAAAAAACCATTAGTTGGGACAAACCATACACCAATTATTCAGTTTTTATCTTATTTTCCAATAAAAGGAAAAGTAGTTCAGAAAACAGTTTCCAAATATGACGCTTGGTACTATAACCAATGTCAATTTGTGTCTTCTCCTTCCAGCCCTGTTCTTAACGAAATGAAAAAATATGGGTTTAAAGCTCCTTGTGGGGTAGTGCCAAATCCGGTTGACGTTGATGTTTTTAAGCCGCCGAAGTCAAAAGAAGAATTAAAGCGAAAGTACGGAATTTCGGAATTCAGTTTATTCTATGCCGGTCGTCTTGCTCCGGAAAAAAATGTAGACATGATGGTAAAAGCAGCGGCGAATCTTAAAAAAATTATTCCGGAAATTAACGTTGTTATCGCGGGTAGAGGGTCTAGTGAGCAAGAATTAAAAAAACTAATAGAAGAATCCGGTCTTAGCAATAATTCAAAATTTTTGGGCTTTATCGAAAGTCCGCAAAAATTTGCCGAACTTTATAACGCAAATGACATTTTTATTATGATGAGTATTGCCGAAACACAAAGCATTTCTATGATGAATGCAATGGCGTGTGAAATGGGAGTTGTGGCAACTAATGCTTGGGGACTTGCAGATTATGCTAAAGATGGAATAAATTCACTTGTAGTTGAGCCGGGAGATCAAAAAACTCTGGAAGAAAAGATTCTTCACCTTTATAAAAATAAAAAAGAGTTAGAAAAGCTGGGGAAGCAAGCAAGGGAATATGTCTGTCAATTTTCTCCGGAAAAAATTGCCAAAATGTGGGAGGATGCCTACAAAACTGCCATAAATAGCTATAAAAAAACCTAGAATAGAATTTTTAAAAAGTATATAATATGCAGATAGATGAAGATTAGCTTTGTAATTCCCGCCTATAACGAAGAGAATTACCTCAAAGATTGTTTAGAATCAATCTTCCGGGAAGCAGAAAATAAGAACTACGATTACGAGATCATTGTTGTAAATAACGCCTCAACAGACAAAACCAAGCAAATTGCCAAAGCATTTAAAAACGTAAAAATTATAGACGAACTGGAAAAGGGCTTAGTCTACGCCAGGAAAACAGGTTATTTGGCTGCAACAGGCGATTTAATTGCCAATATTGATTCAGATTCAAGACTTACCTCGGGATGGATAGACACTGTCCTAAGCGAATTTGCAAATGATAAAAAATTAGTTGCCTTAAGCGGTCCATTTATTTTTTACGATCTGTCTAGATTTATGAATCGGATGTTGGGTGCATTTTACTACTATAGTTATTGTTTGTACTTTGTTACAAACAAAATATTTAAAATGGGATCCATACTTCAGGGAGGAAATTTTGTTCTCAGAAAATCGGCTTTTAAAAAGGTAGGTGGGTATGACGAAAAAATTTATTCGTTTTATGGGGAGGACGCAAATATAGCATTAAAGATGGAAAAAGTAGGAAAAATTAACTGGACATTTAAATTGCCGATGTACTCTTCCGGCAGAAGATTGGCCGCAGAGGGACCGTTTACCATGATGCTTCGTTATACGGTCAACTATTTTTGGGTACTTTTATTTAAGAAGCCTTTTACCAAAGGGTTTTCCGATTTTAGATTTAAAAACAAAAAAATTCTCTCAATTCATCCAAGAGATTTGATGCGTGAGTTGGTTAGCGCAGTTTTGACAATAGGTGCGGTGGTAGTTTTACCTTTAGTTATTCTGGTTTTAATTGTTTACTTTACTTACGCAAGTTTAGTTAATTCTAAAATTTCGGTAAGTTAAACTACCTTTCCGCCACTTGCCCTATCATTTTGCCACTTGTTGTTTTGGTTCTTTTTGTGTACTTTCTTTATATAACAAAAATTCAGTTAAAAATTTTTGCACAAAGATAAATAAGCGGGGAAAATAATTTTAGGGTTGTTTAAGTTAAAAAATGAGAAAAGAAGCATTTATTCCTGTTGACCCAATTGCAAATGCTAATGCTTTTATGGAGGCATTCTCCTTGCCCGAATATGCAAAAGAAGAAACGAAAACCATTTTTGGAATTCTCACACAAGAACGGAGAAGATTTTTTAGAGAGCAAGATTTATCTTCTTTACATCTAAACGAATTTGCCGATAAAGTTAGATCTCATGTCATAGGATTTATAGACTTATTGCAAGAGAATTCGCCACAGGGATTTAGCTCAGGAGACGCCTATACGCTTTGTTATGAGGAGGCAGAAAAAGTTGCATTCCCGGATCAAAAAAAATCAGGAGATATTATATTCGAAGATTTAGAAATCACCCCTGAAGGGATTTCTTTGGCATTTATCGCATCAGAAGGGAGAGGCTTATTTGAAACTTTAGCTTGGGAAGGTGTTAAAGATTCATTTGACCGCATATCTGCAGGATCAAATTTCGATTATTTATCAGACTCAATTAAAGCTGCAGGTTCAGTTATCGATCATGCTATTTCTTTTGCAGCCATAAGAAAAAGTAAAAAGGGAAGGAATCCTTATCTGCCGCTTGTTAAATTAATGAGCATGGGGGCGATTGGATTTCATCTCTCTGAAAGCGGTAATGAACTTGTTGCGATTGATTTTGCTGTGAGGAAAAATCTGGATAGCAAGATTTTATCTTTTGCTTTTAATTCTGATTTTAGCGAAGCTCAGCCAGATCTTCGTGATTGGGGGGAGCCTTTTACAGGTTTTGTCCAGCTAACCTAAAAACTGATATTCCTATTCATTAGTAGTGCTGTGCACTGATGAAGTGCAACTTAACGAAATGAAATGAGTTAAGATAAACGAATATCAGTGCACCATCTGGGTGATGCCCGAACCTATTTAACCTCCCAAATTGACCTTAAAGAAAAAGCAAATCTCATTGTTGCTATTTCGCGCCTTAAATAGAAGGAGGGAAAACAACGGGTTATGAGACATTTTATTTAAATATTATTTAAAGCTTTTAGCAATATTTAAAAATATACTTTCGTACTGACTTTGCGGGTTCATGTCGTACTTTGTAAAAAACATTTGAAAGATAATTAACTTGCCGTTTTTAACGGTAGACATATATGTTCCCGCTCTTGTCCAGTTGGTTTGCCCAAAACTTACGTTTTCCTTATTCTGATCACCCTCAACAAATTGATCAAAAGAATACTTAGAGCTATCATAGCAAATATAAGAAAGGATGGAGTTTTTTGCCTTATTGCTGCCCGAAACAGGTTCGTCAAAGATTATTTGAGAAAGCGGTTTTTGAGGAAGAGGTAAATTAGAGCTGGATTTTTTCCAATTAGACGGATAATCAAACGAGACGCCGCAAATATTATCCTGATAATTACCGTTTCCAATATTATTACCGGGACTGGTGTTTTCCAGTTGCGGCTGACTAATATTGCTTTTAGTATTGGTGTTTTGATCTTGTCTACCCAAGATAATAATTCCGCCTATAAACAGCGGAATAAACAGAAATAACCCAATCAGCATAAACTTTAGAGATGGTCCCTGTTCCTTCTCCATCAGTTATATTCTACACAAGATCTGATTTTTTTACTATACTAAAAATGGCCGCAGGTTGACGCCTTTCTACGGGGTGCGAACTGGAATAATGGGTCTAATGCCGGGGTGTTTACACTCAATCTGAACAATACTCCGGGTAACTCTGGCAACAATAATGTGGGGTTCCGGTGCGCCCTCTCAAGTAATCTAGCCGGCGGGATTCTTAGACTAAAAGTTAAAAAACTTTGAAACTAAGACTGGGCCAAATTTAAAATTACAAACCTGTAACCAATCACCCAATAAAAATTGGGGATAAAGAAAGCAAAGGGGTAGTTATAAGAACTACCCCTTTGCAATTAATGAAAGTGAACCTATGTATGATAAAATTACCTCTTTTCCTAATCTTCTTAAAGCCTATTATAAAGCCAGGCGGAATAAACGTTACAGACGGAGGTTGCAAAAGATGGAAGTGGATTTTGAGAATCGTCTCCTGATTATTTCCTCTTCTTTAAAAAACCAGACCTATAAACCCAAAAAATATCATCGCTTTTTGGTTTTTGAGCCAAAAAAGCGGCAGATCTCAGCACCCGCTTTTATCGACCGTGTTATTCATCATGCAATCATTAATATAATAGAACCGTTATTTGAAGCTCAGTTTATTTCCACTTCTTTTGCCTGCCGCAAAAACAAAGGAACGCACTTTGGGATGTTAAAAATTGCCGGTTGCCATAAAACATTTGCCGATAAATATCCAATTTTTTATGTCCTAAAATGCGATATAAAACAATATTTTGCCAGTATTGATCATCAGATTCTTTTTCAACTGTTGTCTCAAACTTTAACCTGCCCAAAAACTTTGCAACTTCTAAAAATAATCATTGAAAGCTACAAAGATTCATCGGGAAAGGGTATTCCGATTGGTAACTTAACTTCTCAACTATTTGCTAATGTTTATCTTCATCAGCTCGATTTATATGTTCAAAATATTCTAAAAGAACCGAATTATTTCCGCTATATGGATGATTTTATTATTTTTTCTTCGGATAAAGAATATCTGAAAAAGTTACGTTCTGAAATCGAGGATTTTCTTAAGGAAAACCTGGAACTTTCTCTGCATCCAAAAAAAGCAAATATTCTTCGAGCTGACAAGGGTTTGGATTTCTTGGGTTATTTTATAAAGAAAAACGTTACACTTTTGCGTAGAAAAACACTGCGGCGTTATAAAAAGAGACACAAAAGAAGACTGAAATTGCTAAAAGCGTATAAAAAGAAACTAAAAAAGCAAGACGACTCCTTACAACTTTCTCTATTCTCTGAAAAGCTTAGTGAAGACGAGCAAACAATTTGTCTAAAAGAAAAGATTGAAGGGCTAAAACACAAATTAAGATCTTCAAGGAATTCCTTAAAAGGATTTTTAAACTATTCTGAACATAAAAAGCTGCCAACAGGCGGAGTTGAGGTTAATAGAATTATTATTCCAAATATTTTCAGCAAAAAGAAAAAGAAACACTGAACTTTTACTCATTTTTCTTTCCTGCCTTTTTCCAGGAAGTAAGAAGCTTGCCAATTTCACTGATTTTATCCGTAAAGTGTTCGTATTGTTTAATTGAGAGAAAGTTTGTGTTCCTGGCAATTCTGACATAAACTCTAAATAAATCTAAATTTAAAGAAATCTGGTCTTGTTCGTTTAACCTATCCCGCTTGCTGTTGGCAATAATTGCAAATTTAATCATTTCCATATTTGTTTGCAATAGATAATTAGACAATAAAAAGCGCTGACTCTTGGGAAACTTCCCCACAGTTTTATGAGTGTATAAATAAAGATCATAAAGTTTTTGAAAAACAATTAACTGGTCAATCATAATTATTTCTGAGTTAAAATCTGTGTTTGCATTTTTGGAGAATTTATGTTAGTATAAAAATACTAAACATGAAGCAGATATTTCGTATGTCTGCTTCTTTTTTATGTTTTTTTCTCAAATTTTATATTTTTTTCAAGCCTCATAAAATCTCTGAATTTATTTCCTGCAAATTGACGGATTTCCCTAGCTGTTCTTGGCCCCCGAGCTAAAATTATCACTTCTTTGCCAATCTCTCTTAAGTGTTTTAAAACCGGTAAGAAATCACCATCTCCCGACATAAAAATAATATTTTCAAAGTTGTCTTTTTCTTTCATCAAATAAAAAGCCATTTCAACATCACAATTAGCTTTTCTTTGTGTATTACCGTCAGATTGATAATAAAGTTTAACTGGCTTTAGAAGTAATTTATAACCAAATTTCTGTAATTTTAAGTAAAACTTAACCCTTTGTAAATGTCTGGAGAATAGAATAAGCCTAGCCTCATCTAATTTCTTACCTTCTTTTTCAATTCTTTTTTCTAACCACTCTTTAATTTTTTCAACAGGAACTGTTTCATTTTTCAGATAATCATATTTATAACCATGAGTTTCTATTCCGCCGAAATAAAAAGCCACTGATATATTATATTTACCTTTTAAATATTTAAGTAGTTTTGAATAATCTACTTTCCAGCCTAAACTTTTCTCTCCACCGTAAAATAAATTAGAAGCGTCTATAAAAGCGAAGGCTTTTTTCATAGTTAGGTTTATTAATTTAGTATACCATTTTGGTGAATTCTAATCTGAATCCGAACACTCTTGCATTGTAACTAATTTTATCTCTCTTTTAAAGGCTTCCTCTGGCGTCTCGTATTTAAGACATTTTCTGGGACGAGCATTTATCTCTTCCATGATTG
>Ga0210057_1006948_pt1 | contig 13923 bp, 14 predicted proteins | sample CryGeyCG2114_010_2_FD_183968 | JGI IMG/M metagenome (GOLD analysis project Ga0210057, IMG submission 183968) | Groundwater microbial communities from aquifer - Crystal Geyser CG10_big_fil_rev_8/21/14_0.10 (SPAdes) (version 2) | ecosystem: Environmental > Aquatic > Deep subsurface > Groundwater ... | reverse complement strand
AAAAATACCCTATATAAACTGGGAATTAGTTCTATGATTTCAAAATCAAAAGGTGATATTGAAAAAGCCGATGCTTTAATTTTGCCAGGAGTTGGTAGCGCCAAACAAGGAATGGAAAACTTAAAAATATATGGACTTGATACAGTCTTAAAAAGTGAGATTAATAAAGGAAAACCATTCCTTGGTATCTGTCTCGGCATGCAACTTTTATTTTCGGAAAGCGAAGAAGGCAACGTAAAATGTTTCGATGTTGTCAATGGAAAAGTAAAAATGTTTAGTGATAAATTAAAAATACCGCAAATTGGGTGGAATGAAGTAAGAATTTCCTCCTTCGTCAAGGCTTCGGAGGACAAGCAAAAATTATTTGAAGGAATCCCAAGTAAAAGCAGTTTTTACTTTGTTAATAGTTTTTATTGTTTGCCTGATGATAAATCGGTAATTATTGGTGAAACTGAATACGGAATTAATTATTGTTCTGTTTTGATTAAAAAAAACATAACAGCGACTCAATTTCACCCGGAAAAAAGTGGCGAAATCGGTCAACAATTTATTAAAAATTGGGTAAAACTAATATGATCACAAAAAGAATCATCCCTTGTCTTGATATGACTGAGGGAAAAGTTGTTAAAGGTATCCAGTTTGTCAACTTTAGAGATGCCGGCAATCCTGTTGTTTTAGCTAAACAGTATGATAAACAGGGAGCTGATGAGTTGGTATTTTTAGATATTACCGCAACCACGGAAAACAGAAATATTTTATTGGATGTTGTCAAAAGAACCGCACAAAGCATCTCAATTCCATTTTCGGTCGGTGGAGGAATTAGATCTGTTGAGGATATGAGATTGGTTTTGGAAAACGGTGCTGATAAAGTAGCTGTCAACACGGGAGCTTTTAATAATCCTAGGCTTATTACCGACTGCGCAAATTATTTTGGCAGCCAATGTGTTGTCCTCTCACTAGATGCTCGACAGGTTAAAAAAGGTCGTTGGAATGTCTTTATCAATGGCGGAACAACTGATACTGGAGTTTCTGCTATTAAGTGGGCAAAAAAAGCAGTTTCACTTGGTGCCGGCGAAATACTTTTAACAAGTATTGATACTGACGGGATGAAAAAAGGCTTTGATGTTGAGTTGACAAAAATTGTTTCAAAAAATGTCAACGTTCCCATTATTGCCTCAGGTGGAGCCGGAAAAATAAAGGACTTTTATGAAATATTTGAAAAGGGAAAGGCTGATGCAGCTCTTGCCGCTTCCCTTTTTCACTTTGGAGATTTAACGATCAAAAAGGTTAAAAATTATCTCAAGGATAGAAATATTCCTGTCAGAATATGAGTAAGTTAATACCAACCATTATTCAAGATTACAAATCAAAAGCAGTTTATATGCTTGGATATTCCAGTGTTAAATCTTTAAAAAAAACTAATGAAACAGGATTCGTCTGGTTTTGGAGCCGGAGTCGCAAAAAATTATGGATGAAAGGTGAGGAATCAGGAAACCAACTTAAAGTTATCAAAATCTTTTTCGATTGTGACAAAGATGCCATATTAATAAAAGTAAAGTTCATAGGAAAAAATGTCTGTCACACCGGAAATTTAACTTGTTTTTTTAATTTACCAAAATAAATATGAATATCAAAAAACTTTATAGAATAATAGAGGATCGAAAGCTTAAAATGCCCAAAGACTCTTACGTGGCTTCCCTATTTAGATTAGGTGAGGATCGAATTATCCAAAAAGTTGGTGAAGAAGCAATAGAAGTTGTCATCGCAGCAAAAAATACAAATAAAAAAAGAATTATTTCTGAAGTGGCAGATTTATTATTTCACCTATTGATTTTATTAATAATGAAAAATATTACTCTATCAAATATCGAAAAAGAGTTGGAAAGTCGAAATTGAAGGTCCTTCGTCAAAAATATCTTTCTCTAATACTCCAAATTTGATGTTTTGTAGGTTATAAGCGGTGGACAAAGAAATATCAAAGTGTAAAGATTAAATATCAAAGACAAATTAAGATTAAAAGCTTTAAACCTTTAACTTGTTTTTGATCTTTGAGATTTGATATTTGAGATTAAATTGAAAGGAGGTGATATTAATCATGGATACCAAACCACAACCAAAACCTAAATTAGACTCTAAGATTCTAAAATGTCCGAACAAAACAATTTTCTTTGATACTTATGAAGCAAAAAATAAGAATAAATATTTAAAGATTACCGAATCACGATTTAATAAAGAAACTAAACAAAGCGTTAGATACTCAATAATTCTATTTAAGGAAGATATGGAAGGATTTAGGAAAACGCTTGGAGAAATTGATTTGAAATAGTGTACCAAAGCATTGTCCGCGGCATTGCTTTGTAATATTTATTTAAGAATTTCATTTCTATTTCTTTGTCCTTTTTCCCTATTTCGCGTAGCGCCCAACCAACCGCTTTGTGGATCAGATCATGTTTGTCGTTGAGGAGCGTTCTTGATATTTCTAACGTGTCAACAAATTGATTTTCCCGAATAAATGCAAATGTGGAAATTATTGAGATTCTTCTTTCCCAAAAATTCTCTGAATTTACTAGTTTATATAAAATTCTTCTGTCTTTATCCAATAACCAATTTCCTAAAATATAATGACATGATAGATCAACCAGATCCCAATTGTTAATATTTTTTGTATTTTTTAAATAAAATCGTACAATTGCGCTTTGATCTTTGATATTTGAACTTTGATATTTGAAGCGCATGATCATTAGCGCTGATAACCGGTGTTCATGAATTTTGCTATTGAGAAGTTTTTGTAAATCATCAAGATCAAGGTTTTGATATTTTTTACTGATTGAACGAAGAATCGGAGCTGTTATTCCTAAAAAGCTATCTCCTTCTCCATACTCCCCTTTTCCAGTTTTAAAAAACCATCTCAAATTTTTTGCTTTTTCCGGATCAGCTGACTGTTCTAATTCTTTAAGAAGTTTCTCCAACTTAATTTCCATAAAATTCATCTATCTAACAAACCACTAACCACTAGTCACTGATCACTCTTTTTTTATTTCCCAAAAATCGGCTCCGGCCGCATCCCATTTCAATCTTTTTTCATCAGGATCGGAGAAATTAAACTGTTCATTGACAAAATAAAGAATCGTTCCCGGTTTTTTTGATACATTGACAACGCCATGAGCAACTCCTCTTGGTAGCAACACTAATTTGGAACTTCCATTCCCTAAAACCAACTTCATTTTAATATCCTTTGTGTCAGAATCATTCCTCAAATCCCACATCCCCAAAATCATATGATCTTCCGGTGGGACATACCAAACATCTTCCTGTTTATAATGTAAATGCCACGCTTTAATACTTCCGGCAAGCAATTTTGACTTATTTATTTGCCTTATTTTAAAATCAGGAAATTCTTGCATCCCGCCATTTTCATTAATTCTTGTCAACTCTTCAAAAGTTCCATCTTCACCAACAAATCTTTTGACTTCAACTATCTTAACCCCGTCAATCATCTTTTTTTTTGAATAATCCTGAATATAAACTTCCTGCTTTAATCGAACTAAAACGTCGTCTAAACTCAAGTTTTTCATATAGTTATATAATAATTTCTAATATCTAGTGCCATTATAGTATAATTTAACAAATAAAAGCTATCGTAGCTCAGCGGTAGAGCACCCGTTTCATAAGCGGGACGTCACAGGTCCGAATCCTGTCGATAGCACCTTAGTCCCGATTTGTCAGACGGCGGTTTCAGACGCTCCGGCGGTTTTCAACCCCCCCCAGTTTTGGGAACGGCTTTTTTTATATATATATTCAATTTGAGATATACTTTAACTATGAACGGATTATTAATCAATTACTTACTTTTCGTTTTCATTTTTCTGTTTATTTCAAATTGGTCTCAGATAATTAGTTTTTCCAGTTTGTTTGTTGGACCAAAGATTAAGACAAGTACAATTAAAGACGAGTGGATAAAAAACGTTGTTAAGAAAAAAACAGGACTAAAACTTCTAGATATAACTTTATTTCATGATAAAAAAATGTATGGAATGATGGCAGGGTTGCCTTTCTGGCCGAAGATGATCCTTTCAACAGGGCTGTATGAATCATTGAACAAAGATGAGCTTGAATGGGTTATTCTTCACGAGGCCGGACATTGTGTTATGTGGCATAATCTACAATCCTTTTTGATAGAAATGATTATGATGACTGTTGGTATTCATCTGATTAAAATTAGCAATTTTAGTTTATTTTATATTCCTGTCCACGCAATATTTTTGAGTATCGTCGCCATTCATTTAATCAGATGGACGACAGAATATGTAGCTGACAAATACTCAATAAATTTAGTCGATAATCCAAATGGAGCAATAACTGCTCAAAAAAAATTCAGAAAAAATTATTCTAAAAACTTTATGAATGATGAAAAAAGTATTTTCCGATTTTTGTTTCATTGGAATATATACCCGTCCCAAAGAATTGAAATGGCGAAGAAAAGATTGACAGAGTAATTATTTATAATCTTTCGCTGAAGGAATAATTCCATCTAAAGCATCGAATTTTATTGACTCTGATTGATAACATGCATCGTAAATACTTTCCTGAACAGCATTAGCAGCTGCTTGGCCAATAATATCAACATCAAGATTATTCCAATTACTTCCTCTAGCAATTTGACCACCAAGCGGGGTTAAAAAATCTTTTTTTTCTTCATTTGAAAAGACAAATACAGTATCGCCATCAAGAGAAGTATTAACAGGGTTGATCGCCCTTGTTTGACCCTGTGTTGCTAAGTGGGCTACTCGTTCATAATTTTCACGAATTTTCAGATCGACATTCAAGCCAACAATTGATATGGTTGTGTTTGATTTTTCTTGTGTCAAAAATTGTGAAAATCCACCAAAAGTTTTATATTTTTCTCCCTTAACATCGCTTCTGTTACCGGCCAGAATTTTTCCATCAGGTAAGATAACGTTTCCGAGAGCATTTAAAACGGTCATAGCACTGACAATAACTCCATTGCCTAAATCAATTCTTGCACAGCCAACACCAGTTTTCATTCCAGAAAATATTTCTCCATTGTGTTGATATTGAAACTTACCTACAGAAGTACCAGTACCTGCACCAACATTTCCACGCTTGACTGGTTCACTAGATAAATTATCAAAAGCTTCTCTCGCATATTTTGGATCATACTGTTCTATTCGCGTTCCCAAGTCAAAAACGATCGCGCCTGTCACATTTGGATTGACGATTTTATAACTCTTAAAACCAATTTTATTTTCAATTAACTTGATCACGATCTCCCCACCAGCTCGAAGTCCAGACCAGCTACCGCCGGAAATAAACATCGCATGACCACGAAAATCAGATTTTCCATTGGTTAACGTATCAGTGTTATAAGTACCTGGACTACCTCCATAGGTTTTATAAGCCATTGGATAATCTTTATCAAACAAAACAACTGTTGTTCCTGTAAGTTTATCTAAATGAGTTGAATGACCAACCTTTACGCCTTTTAAAGAAGTCAAAGTAATATTTTTCATAATAATAGTTTATCAAATTAAAGTTCTTTTAAAATACTTTTTAATTAATCCCTTTAACTCATTGCTAATTCTCCATTGCTTTTGATATTTGATTTTGAAGTCAATATGGTTTGATAAGACAGCGGCACGACTTCCGGTAATACCCATAATTTTTCCAATATCCTTGAAGGTCAATCCTTGTTGCCTCAGTTCCCAAGCTTGATAATATCTTTTAATATTCCTTGCCATAGGTCTATATAACAAACAAAGCTCCCCGCTATTTGATTTAATCTTTCGAAAAAATCCATAAACCTTTCGATTTATGACCTACAGAAGGTTAATAGACGAGGAGCTCTCGTTTCTTCTGTAGGTTTATTACCATGTCCCGACTAAGTCGGGATTTAGGCAAACGAATTGTTACCTTAAATTATAATCTAAAAGGTAAGAAAAGTGATAAAATATAGACATGCTCGACTCAATCTACAAATCTCAAAAGGAAGAAGCAAAGTCTGAAGCAACTTCTGGCGTCTTTGATCGAGGTAAGAAAAAAATTTATTTAACTGATAACGAAATACGGGACATCAGAAAATATTTAGAATCAGGAATACCACTTCCGGACAAATATCGTTTTCTGCTTTTTGAAGATAAGCGTGAAGTAGAGTTAGTCTGGAATGGAAAATCAAATGAAGTAACAAATATTGTCTTACCTTTTCAAACGATTGAACATATTGATGAACCAAGAGCGGAAAAAGATGTAAAACTTCAAATGGGACTTTTTGATTATGATGAACGAGGACGTCAAATTAAAGGTTGGACAAACAAACTTATTTGGGGAGATAATAAATTAATTCTTTCCAGTCTCAAAAACGGACCGCTACGGGAAGAAATAGAAGCGCAAGGCGGAATAAAACTTATTTATATCGATCCTCCGTTTGACGTTGGCGCTGACTTTTCAATGGATATTGAAATCGGCGACGAACAACTCCACAAACAACCATCAGTCCTCGAAGAACTTGCCTACCGTGACACCTGGGGCAAAGGCGCAGACAGTTTTATAGCAATGATTTATGAAAGGTTAATTTTAATGAAAGATTTATTGGCAAATGATGGAAGTATTTATGTTCATTGTGATTGGAGAATGGAGGCTTATGTTAGATTAGTTTTAGATGAAATCTTTGGAAAAGATAACTTTATGAATACTTTAGTTTGGAAAAGAGATTCGGCTGCTAAAGGTGCAAAAAAATTTGCAAGTCAGTGGTCAAGAGAAGGCGATTCAATAATTGTTTTTGCAAAAAGTAAAAATAAAGTTTTTAACACAGTTTTTATGAAGGAATTGACAGAAACACAATTAAGAGAATATATTTATAAAGATCCGAATGGACGAAAATTTAAAAAAGTACAACTTGGTGATTATTCGCAAAAATCTATAGAAGAGTTTAGGAAACAAAATTTAATTTACAAGACAAGTTCTGGTAGAGAATATAAAAAATATTATTTGGATGAGGCGCAATTTGCAATTGGTTCAATTTGGACAGATGTTGTTAATTTGTCTAAAGGACAACATGAGCAAGTTGGATATCCTACTCAAAAGCCAGAAGAACTTTTAGAAAGAGTTATTTTAGCTTCTTCAAACGAAGATGACATTGTTTGTGATTTTTTCTGTGGATCTGGAACGACCGGAGCAGTGGCGGAAAAACTTAACCGAAAGTGGATTATGTCTGACTTAGGAAAGTTTGCTATAAATACCTCAAGAAAGCGATTGATAAATATTCAAAGAGAATTAAAAAATAACAAAAAAAACTATCGAGCTTTTGAAATTCTGAATCTAGGTAAATATGAAAGACAGCATTATATAGGAGTTAATCCAAATCTTCGAGAAGTTGAGAAAAATAAACAATTGGAAGAAAAGGAAAAGGATTTTGTTAATTTAATCTTAAAAGCTTACAAAGCAGAACCTGCCTCAGGTTTCAAAATATTTCACGGGAAAAAATCAGCGAGATTAGTAGCGATTGGACCAATAAATTTACCGGTAACAAGAAATTTTGTTCATGAAGTTCTAACTGAATGTATCACAAAATTTATCACTAAAGTAGATATTCTTGGATTTGAATTTGAAATGGGACTGGTACCAAATGTAGTTGACGAAGCAAAAGAAAAAGGCGTTGATCTAGCACTAAAATATATCCCCCGCGATGTCTTTGACAAACGGGCAATAGAAAAAAACCAGGTAGTCTTTTATGATGTCTCCTACATCGAAGTCAAGCCATATATTAAAGGAAAATCTGCGAGTGTTGAGCTGATAGATTTCTCCGTATTTTATAATCAGGATACAATCGCCAATGTTGTTGAGCAACTTAAAAACGGAAGTAATAAAATAATTGTTGAAAATGGCAAGATAATAAAAGTGACAAAAGATAAAGACGGAATTGTGAACAGTGAAATATTAACTAAAAAATGGACGGATTGGATTGATTATTGGTCAGTGGACTTTAACTATGAAAGTAAAAAAGAAATTATGAGAAGAAAAAAAGATAATAATAAAGAAGTTGAAGAAATATGGACAGGAGATTATATCTTTGAAAACGAATGGCAATCTTTCCGAACAAAAACAGATAGAAATATAGAATTAAAAACCATACTTCACGAATATCCAGGAAAAGGTAGATATAAAATCGCCGTTAAAGTTGTAGATATTTTTGGTAATGATACGATGAAAGTTATTGAGGCAAATATATGAATATTAATAAAAAAAATTCTGAAATTTATTTAGAAAAGGCAAAAATAGTTGCGAGCATAATGAATTTGGCAGATTTTATGTATGAAAAAAATGATCTATCTAGTAGAACTGCGGCAATCTTAATTTATTTTAATTTAATTGAGTACCTTTTATGTTTCATGGTGAGAAATATAAAAATTAATATTCAAACCAATGAATTTGAAAAAGAAGCCCTTGGAGGAAAAATAAAATTATTAAATTCAGAAAAAATTAATTTCTATGAAAAAGAAAAATTAATCGATGTATTAAATAAATTTAATGTTCATAGGATTAAAATAACTCACTACATAGTAGATGCTATTTTTGACAAAAAAATGACAGAGCACTTAATCCAAATAAAACAAAACTTTGATGAACTCAATAAAATTATTGTTTCAATTGTAAAAAATTATAACATCACATAAAAATTTCCCAAAAATCATAATGTATAGAAAAAAGACCGAAGAAATATGATGTTAGGATCTATTAAATAGAGCTTTAATACAATGTAAAGACATATATAGATCTTTTTAATATAATTATATATATAGATTATGCAAACAATAAATTGGCAACAATTTGGTTTAAAGAAAGACCCTTACGATACATTACCTTTGATTGAAGGTGGTGACTTAAATATAAAAGACGCCTTTATTGGGCGGGAGAAAGAAAGGAATTTCCTAGACAGCATATTTAATTCGAGTAAAAATATTTGTTTAACAATATGCGGAGATGTTGGAGTTGGAAAAACTAGCTTAACTAATTTTCATAAATTTATTTGGAAATATAATATTACGCAAAAAAATAAATTACTTTTTTCTTTTAGAAGAGAAATTGAAGCAACTAAATATTTACTAAATAAACAAAGCTTTATTTTGGAAATTATTGCCTCTGTCTTGCGAGAAATTAAATTACTTTCTCCGGAGTTAATTAAAAACCCGCTACTTAGTAAACTTAACAAAATAATTGATTTTACTCAATCATTAACAATCAACGCTGGAATTTCTGCTTTGGGTTTCGGCGGTGATATAGGGGTACAAAAAATCACAGAACAACCAATGAGATTTACCACTGCAACTTTAGAGGAATACTTTTCGGAATTACTTAAATTTATTAAAAGTAATAAAATTAACGGGCTTAACTATGAAGGATTAATCATCCATGTAAATAATTTTGACGTTGTTTTAAATAATCCTGAAGATAAAAAACAAACTATAGCGTTTTTTAATGAAATTAGAGATATGCTTCAAATTCCTGACGTATACTATCTATTTCTTGGGCCTAATAATTTTTTTAAAGATATTATTAGTACACAACAAAGAGTAAAAAGTATTTTTTATCAAACTCCTTTAAAAATTTCTGCTTTAAGTAAAACAGAAATATTACAAGCCTTTGAAAAACGAATGAATTTATTAAAATCAGAAGATGTGAAAGATTTTATCAAACCCGTTGATGATGACGTTATTTTTAAATTATATGATCTTTATTCTGGAGATATTAGATCTATTATGTCAGCAATTCGATCGATTCTTGGACAGTATTCTGATCAAGTTGCCAGAACATTATCTGTAAATGAAGCGATGGTTTTATTAGGAAAGGAAAGATGGGAAAATATAGAGCGAATGCAACTTACTACAGAACAAAAACAATTATTAAAATTTTTAGCTTCTTCTGATAAATTTTTAAGTCAAAAAAACGTTGCTAGTTTATTAAATAAAGCTCGACCAAATATCTCTCAATATTATTTTAAGCCACTTGTTCAAAATAATATTATTGAGGTTAAGGAGGAAAAACAAAGAACACCCTATTATGGTTTAACAACTGATTTTTTTCCAATAAAATGGATCATTGAATCTCAAAAAAGATTAGTAACTAAAATAAACGAAAAATCTAATCAACTATTGTTATTTTCTAAAAAATAAATTATGGCATTACATCCTAATTTTCCAAAATCACCGTATGAAATATTAGAACCGTCGATTAGATGGTTTCCTGGAGATGAAGAACTGAGAACTGAAAAGATTCAAAATCTATTGCCACCGTTAGTCACCGAACTTAGAAAAAAAATTAAAGAGTGGAGAGATAAAGATTATGAAGGTGCAAGCAATACTTCAAAAGCCCTCCTTGAATGGTGGTTTAAAAAACAAAGACCTGATTTTCAATATTATTTTGCCCAACGCGAAGCCGTTGAAACAATAATTTATTTATTCGAAGTTATAAAAATAAAAGATAAATATGACCTCATCAGATATGACGCAACCGGTCGAGTATCTCCTGCAATGTTTGATGAAACATGGAAAAGATTTATTATAAAAATGGCAACTGGAAGTGGTAAGACAAAAGTATTAAGCCTTATTTTAGCCTGGTGTTATTTCCATAAACAATATGAGGAAGATTCAACCTTAGCACAGAACTTTCTTATTATTGCTCCAAATATAATTGTTCTTGATCGACTGCGAACCGATTTTGAAGGATTAAAAATATTTTCGTCTGATCCTATTATTCCTGACAATGGATATGAGGGTCAAGATTGGAAAAGTGATTTCCAACTAACTCTTCATATCCAAGATCAAATAGGAACGGTAAGAAAAACCGGAAATATATTTCTAACCAATATTCACCGAGTCTATGATAATACTAATAAACAAGCGTCTTTTGAGGACGATGATTTGTCTAACTATTTTTTAGGTAATAAACCGGTGACGAAAACTAATGAGTCGTTGGTTGACTTAGGACAGATTATTCGAGATATTGATGAATTGGTTATTTTAAACGATGAAGCTCACCATATCCATGATGAAAAAATGGCTTGGTTCAAATCACTTGAGGATATTCATAACCGTTTGAAAATGAAAGGTGGGCAACTGGCTTTACAAGTTGATGTTACAGCCACCCCGAAACATAATAACGGATCGATATTTGTCCAGACTGTAAGCGATTATCCACTGGTCGAAGCAATTTATCAAGATGTTGTTAAACATCCTGTACTTCCCGATTCGGCTAGTCGGGCAAAATTAGTCGAAAAGAAAAGTTCAAAATACAGTGAAAAATATGAAGACTATTTAGAGCTTGGATATCTTGAATGGAAAAAAGCATCAGAAGAACACAAAAAAATGGGAAAGAAAGCAGTTCTTTTTGTAATGACTGATGATACTAAAAACTGTGACGAGGTAACTGAATATCTTGAAAATCATTATTCAGATTTAAAAGGAACAGTTCTAACTATTCATACAAAAAACAACGGAGAGATTTCAGAAAATGTCACCGGAAAAACAAAAGAGGAGTTAGAAACTTTAAGAAAAGCGGCTAATGAGATAGACAAGGCAGATAATAAATATAAAGCCATTGTTTCGGTCTTAATGTTGAAGGAGGGTTGGGATGTAAAAAATGTAACAACAATAGTTGGTCTTCGTGCTTATTCTTCAAAAGCTCAAATTCTACCAGAACAAACTTTGGGAAGAGGTCTAAGACGAATGTACTTTGATCAAAATATTCCAGAAAAAGTTAGTGTGGTTGGGACTGAAGCTTTTATGGATTTTGTTGAATCGATAAAAAGTGAAGGAGTGCAACTTGAATACAAAAAAATGGATCTTAATTCAAAAGCTAATACACCGATGATCGTTGAGATAGATCAACAAAATGTCAAAAAAGATATTGCAAAATTGGATATAGAAATTCCTGTTTTGACTCCAAGAATTTACCGAGAATATAAAAATTTATCGGGACTCGATTTAAATAAATTTAATCATAAAAAAATAACATTAAAACAATTCTCCAAAGAACAGCAAAGAGAAATTGTTTTTAAAGATATAACAACCGGGGAAATAACCCATAAAACAAAAATGAATAGCGACCTTGTACCCGACTATCAAAGTGTAATAGGATATTTTACCCAGACGATAATGAAAGAATTAAGACTGGTAAGCGGATACGATATTTTGTATGGAAAGGTAAAGGAATTTATTAAAGGTGATTTGTTTACAAGCGAAGTTAACATAGAAGATTTAAATACTTTAAGAAATTTATCAGAGTTGGAAGTGACAAAAACTGTCATTGAAAACTTTAAAAAAGAAATAAATGATTTAACTATTTTAGATAAAGGCGAAGCGTTGATTGATACCTATATAAAGATAAGTAAGTGCCGACCGTTCTTAGTGAAAGATCAATCGTTTTTAATACCTAAAAAAAGTCCGTTTAATAAAATTTTTGGAGATAGTCATCTTGAGCTTGAATTTGCCTCATTTCTTGAAAACTGCGACGACATAATTTCTTATGTAAAAAATTATTTTGCCGTTCAATTTAAAATAGATTACCGAAATGCGACCGGCGAAATAAGTAATTTCTTTCCAGATTTTATAATCAAGAAGTCAGAAAAGGAAATGTATATAGTTGAAACAAAAGGAAGAGAAGATTTGGACGATCCTTTAAAGATAAAAAGATTAGCTCAATGGTGCGAAGATATAAATCAGAATCAGAATAAAGTGAAGTTTAATTGGCTTTATATTAAGGAGGATGAGTTTAAAAAAGATAAAATAAGAAGTTTTAATGATTTAATAAAATTATTTATAATAATATGAATACTATGATTAATGTAGAGTGGGTAAAAAATCCTGACAACAATCAATGGTTTGATTTACTTAGGTTAAATTTAGAGTCGCCGTATTTTCAAAATAAAGAAGGTGTTTATGTTATTTGGTATGCGTCACCAAGTGAAGCAAAAGTAATTAGAGTTGGACAAGGAATAATTGGTGAAAGGCTAAAGGAACATAGAAATAATTTTCAAATAACCCAATACTCCCAATATGGCCAACTCAAAGTTACATGGGCTATTTTCAATAAAGCATATTTAAATGGAGTTGAAGCATATTTATTTGATTATTACAAACCTTTGGTAGGCGAAAGGGCACCTGTAGTTGCTCCTATTAGCGTCAATCCACTATGAATATTTTAACCCCTGATACTTATAATCTAATAGGAAATATTCTTGGTCCACTTTTGATTGGTTTAATTTTATGGATTTTAGGTGAAAGAACAATTGATAAACGAATGAAAAATGAAGCGGTAAGAGATCTTATGACCTTTAGAGGAGATTATGCTTCGACTGAATTTAGAAGAGCGTTAAATAGAATATCTGTTACTTTTCATAAAGATAGCGCTATAAGAAAAGAGATAAGAGAACTTTATGAAATAATAAATAATCCCACAAATCTTGAAACTAATATAAACAGAAAAATTGTTGGTCTCATATACAATTTATGTCACAAAAACGGATTTGAAGGAATAACTGAATATGATATTGATCAAGCATTTCCGGAAACAAAACAATCACCAAATAAATCTCCTTTTGAATCATTAGAAAAAACTGAACTAAAAAATAATAAAGAAGTTATTAATCAAACAACTAAAAAAGGGAAAATAAAAAAAATTAAATAAGAAATATTATTTCCAAATCCCCAAACTCAAATCTTTAGCAGAATTTTGCGAAAATAATAAACTTGCTTTTTTTAAAATTCAAATTGAAGAACATCAATCTATAGTATATAATAGGTCATGTCAGAAAATCCTTATAGATGGTCGATGGGTATAGACGATGCTATTAAATCAGGAAATCCTTTAAAAGCAGGAGCAACCGCTTTTACTAATTATTTTCCCGGTACA
>Ga0210057_1006947_pt1 | contig 13923 bp, 8 predicted proteins | sample CryGeyCG2114_010_2_FD_183968 | JGI IMG/M metagenome (GOLD analysis project Ga0210057, IMG submission 183968) | Groundwater microbial communities from aquifer - Crystal Geyser CG10_big_fil_rev_8/21/14_0.10 (SPAdes) (version 2) | ecosystem: Environmental > Aquatic > Deep subsurface > Groundwater ... | reverse complement strand
CGCATTGAGCTTGACGAACCTTATCAAGAACGTAAGGACTTGGCCTTTCCAAGGTATAGCCATGGCAACTTAAATAATCAGGCGATTGCCGTAAATAAGCTAAGTTATTGCTTCCATAATTTTTATAACTCGAATAATTGCCATTGAAATCAACCGGCTCAAGCTGGACATTGTCTAAATAAATATCGCCATTACCGATGTTGACAAAAGCCAATTCAAAATTCTGACCGACAGCCGGAATGGAAATTTCATCCATAACAAACCGCTGCCAATCACCGGATAATTTAATCTGATCGGAATTGGCCATGGTCAAACTGCTAGAGCCATCAACCCAACGAAACGAGCTGCTTAAGGTTCCACCACTGGCGGAATTGGCCTTAGCGTAAAAAGATACAAAATAAGAATTACCAAGACGAACTGCTGATAAAGTTGTATTACCTTGATAATCTTCGGTTCTAATCTGACCGTCTTGGGCTAATTGCAAACCGAAATCATCAGCAAAACTATTGCCGGCGGATGCTTTACTGAAACCACTGCCCTGCCAACCGGCGACTTTATTAGCATCATCCCAAATTTCAAATCCGCTATTAGGAATAATATTAGTGCCTAAATTTTCTTTAAGCCTAACGAATTGTGAACAACCGGCTGATTGCTGGTCACACTCTTTGGCATCACGGTCAAAATGAAGCTTACTCTGGTCTTGATCAATCGCGCCGGTTAAAGTTAAGGTGACAGGGTTAGTAATACAACTTTCTGAAATTCTAAAATTATCAAACCAGGCAATACCGCTGACTTGGCCGTCACTACCAGACGAAACCGTAACGGAAATCATCACATTGCCTGAACTGCCGACGGTGAAATCACTGCCGACTTCTTCCCAACTATTATTAACCGAGCTCATAATACCGGTTCTAACATTAGACACATCACCAGTTATTTTAATTTCGATTTGTCCGGCATTTAAACGATTATAAACTAAACCGGAAAAAGTATAATCTTTTCCGGTTGGTAAATTAAAACTAGCGTGAAAATCCGTGGCTAACGGACCTCCGACGTTATAAAATCTAATACTATTATTTCCGTCATAAATTCTCTCAGTTCCTCCGCTTACCCGATTAAAATAACCGGCATCAGTAGCTATCCAGCTATCCGCCAAACCGCCCACCTCTTTGGCGGCAGTTTCAAAACTATAATTTGGTAATAAATTAGTTAATTTTTCACAACCGTTATCGGTACAAGAAACCCCATCTTTTTCAACTTGACAAGCTAAAGATACCCGACAATTATCCCCGTCCCACCATTTAGAACCGGCTGTACACGGAGAACTAATAGTCAAGCTGGCATTATTAACTTCATCAAGACAAAAATTTTCACCCGTAGCAATATCGCAAGCCGCCGACAAATTACAGCCGCCGACGTTAGTGCATGACTTCAACACCTGCTCACCATCGTTAAGGCAAATCCAAACATCATCCACGATATTAAAATCTTGGCAGTACCACCGACAACCGGCATTATCAATATTACAACTGTTATAAACTAAAGTGTCTTTTAAATAAGACGCGGTATTACCATCACGGGAAGTAAATGTTTGGCAAGTATTGAAATAATCAGGACATTCATCACCCTGCAAATCCCAAATTCTTTTTTCTTCGGTACAATAACCGTAAATACAATTACCCTGTTGATCACGGTCAATACAAGACTGATAATCAGCACAATAAGTAGACCGGCTAATAAACGAACTTGGTGAAGATTCTCCGCTGTCCTTATAATCGCCGTCTTTATTGAGATCTACGCCACCGGTGACATCCTCGGTTACTTTAATCGGGCCATAACCTTCGGCATTGCAATAATGATCAGGTATTTTTAAAACCCATTTTTCGTCAATTAAATGATAAAAAGGGCTATTGCTATTGTCATATTCGGCGATCAAATTGTTAAGACTGTAAATTTTTTGTTCAACAAACCCACGATTAATAATCTCAGCAGCGATTTCCCAAGTAACCGGAATAACTCGATGCGCTCTTAATATCAGTAGGCTCCGATATGGATAACCTTCCAAATAAGACGGTTGAAAACCCGGGGCGGTAAAACCGAAAGGCGCATTGCCATCTAAAAATCCTTTTTTCAGCGCTTCTTTCACGGTCACTTGTTGTTCAATAGCCAATCTAAATTCCTGATTAAGCACACACTCTTCCGGGCTTGGCTGATTTGGGGAAGTACAAATAGTTAATTTATTTAAAACATCATAAGGCCCGCTTGACACCATCCCGGCTGACAAAAAGTCAACAAAACGGGCTTGAGCCGCCTGCGTGCCGGCATACTGGCTGGCAGTACCGGCGTATTCTGAATAAATATCTTCATAATTACTATCGTCATCATCACTACTGGAACTGGAACTGCTGCCGGACAAAGCCGCCAAACCTTCATTAAAAACCCGTTGAATTATCTTATAGGCTAGAGTGTCTATAAATGTGCCTAACGCATAACCGAAAATACTGCCGTAAGTCACTTCATTCCAATCCGGCTTTGTTGATTCCAGCATCGCCCAGGCCCGGGCGTCAACAAACTTGGCCGGTGTAAGTTTTTGAAGAATCTTCATTCCATTGACCACGCCGTTTATCGTCTTATAGCCTAAACCTGATTCAACGGCCTTAATTCCATCTGCCTCGGTTCTTTCTTTTTCCGCAGCTTTTTCATTTTTACTTATGAGAACTTGATAATCATCTAATAACTTAAAAGCAACCAAAATATCATTTTGAGTGGGATCAAATTCGGTACTAAATTTATCCAAAAAATTATCGGCGTTGACGAAGTTGCTCCAATTTTTAATCAGCTCCTTAAAAGTACAATCAGGCTTTTTTGGGGCTTTAATTTGCCGCAACGCCAACCCGATATTAATTATAAACTTTCCGTTAGGTTCACAAACATTTAATCCAACCAAGTCGCTACCCAACTGCTCTATAAACGCCCCAGCGGCAATATCGGCGGCATCTTCCAAATAGGTGCCCCAACCATCAGTATAAAACATCGGGCCTTCACCCTCCGCTCCGCTGGCCAACCAAGTGGCGGTATCGTACGCCATTTGATTCAACATATTATACATGGCTTTTTTTCCGGCATTCCAGGCGGCATCCTTCAAACTTTCAAATAATTTTTTAAGGGCTTCGTCAAGCTTCCAAATACTAGATTTAGCAGCCAACTCGGTATCCTGCTTCCCCTGAACCAGGGTATCAGTAACTGGCACTGATGCACCAACAGCCTGGGCCGTGACTTTTTTTGGAAAAAATATTATCGGCGCCAATAAAAGGAAAATAAAACTAAAAAACAATATCGCGGAAATAATTTTTTTGCCGATATTAATTTTGTCTTTTTGCTTATTAGCCATGGTTTTATTTATCCTAATATTCTTGTAAAGTTTCTTTAACTAATCCCATTAAATCCGCATCACTTATTTGAACCAATGTTTGTTCAGAGACTCCCTTATCCCGTAAAAGCTGACGAAGCTGCTGAGGAGTAAGATTGGCGATATCATCAACCGGCAATTCCACCGACTGAGACGAACCGGCCGAGGTACCGGCTAAATTTTCAGCTACCGCCCCCTGATACATTGCCATCAATTCTTCGTCGCTGATGCTATTCAAAGTCTTTTGATCCACTCCCGACTGACTTAGTAATGACCGTAATTCATCGGCACTAAACTGACTTATTGAATTAATATTTCCCGATACCGCTTCAAGGGTGCTAGTACCATCAGGCTGGCTAGTTTCTGAAAATATAAAACAATTTTTTCCTTGAGGACAATTAGGGTCGGTATTATTAACAATCTCTTTTGAATCTGACACCCGATCAGAATCTGAATCTGCTAAATAAGGGCTGGTACCGTAGACATTAAGCTCGTCATAATCAGATAAGCCGTCCTGATCAGTATCCTTTTGTCTCAAGCCCAATAAATCATCCGGGCAATTTCCATTAAGGCAATCACTAACCGGCTGGTCAGCCTTGATGATAGATTTTAAAAAAGGAGTTCTTAGCTGTTGGTTAAAATGAAAAAAACCAAAGATTACTCCAAATATTCCAAAAAATAAAATAGCACCGGTCAACCATCTGTCTACTTTACCAGGGTCGCTAAAATGCTGTTTAGCTGAATCAACTAGGCTTTTTTTATCTTCTTTTTTTTCTGACTTATCTTCATTATAACTATAAATGTCGGCTAAAACTTTTAAATTCTGATTTTTTTTGCCTGGTTTGGCCATTTTTTGTTTGATTTATTCTATTATTTCTTTCCTTAAAAAATTCTAATCAGCCGACAATAACTTTGCTACTATTATAACAAAAATTAAAAAAGCAAACAAGTTTTAATTAAGATATATTCGCAGATTTTTAGCAAGTGCCAACCAATCGTCAACTGACAGCCGTTGAGCCCTGACGTCCGAATCGATATTCATGCCAGTTAAAATATTTTTAACTAATTTCTGCTCAACTTTTAATCCGGCTGCTAAGTTATTAGACAGCTGCTTTCGCCGGGCGGAAAAACCGACTTTGACCACTCGCCAAAATTGTTTAACGGAAATATCACCGAGATAAACATCAACCTCTTTATCCGACTTAATATTGGATATTTTTAAAATAGCGGAATTAACCTGCGGTTCCGGCCAAAAATCACTATTGGGCACCAAGTCAATAATTTCCGGCGAGCCATATAATTGAACAGAAACCGCCAGTAAGCTCATTTTACCGGCTTGGCAGCAAATTCGTTCAGCAACTTCTTTTTGTAATAATAAAATCATCGCACTTGGCTTTGGATCTTTTGATAAAAATTCCCGCAAAAAAATTGAAGTAATGTTATAAGGCAAGTTGGCAACAATTTTATAGTTTAAATCAAAAGCGTTGCTATTAGTGGTCCGCCATTTTAAAATATCTTGATTAATTAATTCTAGATTGCCAGCTCCTTTAAATTTTATTTTAAGAAAATCAAAAAGATTTTTATCCAGCTCAATACTTAAAACCTTTTTGGCTTTTTTGATCAACGCCTCGGTCAAAATTCCCAGTCCCGGCCCAACCTCTAAAATAATATCTTCCGGCAAAATCCCGGCAGCAGCGATAATTTTTTCAATGACTTCTTGATTAATCAAAAAATTCTGGCCCTTATCGCGCTGAGGTTTTATACCGTATAATTGGCAAATCGCTTTTATTTTTTTTATCATAAGTAATAAATTATATTTAGATTAAACTTGCCGATGCCAACTGAATGTACTATAATAACAATATATGATAATTGAGGGAATGATGCATAAAAAAATCAAATGGTGGTTAGCTACGTTGGCCATCTTAATAATTTCTATTATCGCCGCTTATGCGATTTTTTAAACAGAAAATTATAATTGGAAAAAAGGGAAAATTTCTAGAAAAACACTGGAAAAGCTTATTAATCAGCTTGATCTTTATTGTAATCGTCGGCTTGGGAACGGCGGGCTTTTTTATTTTTAATCCTCGTGACATTCAAGCGGCCGGAATCCAATCAATTATTCCCAACAAGACTACCGGCCCATTTGGCGGCCAGATAAATTTTACCTTGGACTGTAGCAGTAAATCAACTTGCCTTCAGAATCCGATTTGCACCATTGTAAATTGTATTTTACAAACGCCGTTTACGCTTCATATCTTCCAAAATTATGTGCAATCCAAGAAAGACGCCTTTAGCACGTTAAGAGACAACGTATTGGAACCCCAGGAACTAAAAAATTGCATGCCGATAATGCTTTCCTACGCCCCACTAATGTGTCCCCTAATTAATATTGCTGCAATTGTCGGACCGTCAAGCCTGTTTGTTGAATGTGGTTGCACTAGCGTAAATTGTAAAACACTCTGTCCAGGTTTTATGGCAATCCTTCAAGCGGCCAACGTTTCTCCGGCCGGATTAAAAGTTAAAGCCTTACAACAAGTAACGTCGGGCGGAAAACCCGGAATTGTATTGGTATTATATCCTAATCAAGGAATGCCGGCATGCAACGGCCAAGGATTTGTGATCGGTACCGGTTACGGCCAGGGCTTATATTTCACTTTCCCAAACATCCATTCGGTTGGCGACAGCTGCCGCGGGTCTTATTACTAAATTTTAACCGCTCCCTGACGCAAAACTTCAATTTTATCAGCCCTAACCTGAACTAATGTTGAGGTTTTTATTTTTTTCAACCGGCCAGCATCTAATATCAATGCTGGTTGATTTTTTTTATCAGTAAATTGATCAATAATTTCTTGAGCACTATAAGGCGACTGTTGACCGGAAATATTAGCTGATGTAGCGATTAAAGGTCGACCGACTCGACGACACAACGCAATAGCAATTTTACTATTAGGTACCCGAACGGCAAAACGACTAGAAACGACTATTGATAACGGACCGGGCCAAAATTTTTTAGCCAACTCAATCTCTATCTGATTAAGCCGAAAAAACTTTTTAACCTGATATAGACTGGAGGCCACAATGGTAAATTTTTCATCCTGGCGATTTTTAATCCGTAAAATGTCTTTAGTCACTTTAACTGAATTAAAAATTCCACCTAGACCATAAGCGGTATCGGTTGGATAGGCCACAACTTGGCCTTTTTTCAGTCGGGCAACCGCCGAGCTAATTCCACTTTTATCCGCTTTAACAATTATCATATCCTAAAGTAAATTAATAAATAAAATTACAACCGCCGCCAAAATAAATGCGGAATTTAAGCTGGCAAAACTAAATAAGATCATTAAAAGTAATATTGCCGTAATCCGGCCCAAGCTTAACGACATATCTCTCAGTACGGTGTATTCATCAACGTAATGGCCGGCATCGGCCGCTTTTTCATACATTAAAGCATTATAAGGCGTCCTCATTGCAATCGACGAAAAGTTATGATAAGTGGAAATGGCAAAAACCTGAAAACCGGTTTGGACAAACATTTTAACCAGCCAGCCAAAAGAATAAAATATGGTTCCATATTTGAGTAATTTTTTCTTACTGAATTTATCGACATAATTTCCGAGTATCAATCTGATAAAAATTGTCGCTAAAATTATTAAAGAAGAAACTACACCAACGGCCCGATAATCACCACGAAGAATTTGAAATAGAAAAATTGGCCAAACAACACCGGCAATAACATTTTCCGCGCCGTCCGCCATATAAGTAAAAAGAATCCGGCGATCTCGCGGATGAAACAAAATTTTCCAAGTTTGGCGGATACCAAAAGTGAATTGCTCAGAAATTTCCGGCAGCACAAAAAATGGAATAACCGAACTGGCATACACTACGATGACAATTAAAAATAAAGCGCGAAAGCCAGATTGAGCAATGATAAACCCAGCTAATATCGGAACGGCGATCCCGACCAAAGAGCCGACTGAATTCAATAAACCAATGACCCGGCCCCGAGTTTTTTTATCGGTTAATTTGGCAAAATCCGAATGATACGGTGTCCAATAAAGCATGCGGTCGTAATTAATAAAAATCAGCGCTAAAATTGAAAATAAAATAATATTATAATCGAAAAAATAAAAGCAGATATAATACCCAACACCGCCGGCGACACTAAAAATGAGCGCCTTTTTAAAACCGATTCTTGACGCAATCATCGCTCCCGGTGCGGAAAGGAAAAGAATCAACAAGTAACTGAAAAGGTAGAATAGCAAAACCTTATTTATTGACTGATATTTTTCAAACAAAAAAACCGGAAAAAAAAGTCCGAGCAGGCCGTCGGCAATTTCTTGAATCATCCGGTTAGAATATAAAGCAACTACCCCGCCGGAAAGTGAAGAATTAAATTTTGAAAAAGTATTTTTTAATCTCACTCCTTTATTTGCTTAATAAACTTATAAGTCGCAAAAATTATTGGGTTAAAAATTAACTCAAAACCGCCGATATATTCTTTTGGCTTTACCTCCTCGGCAAATCCGGTTTTAAATCTGGTAATCCCATGCCATTTATTGCCATATTTCCCATCAATATCCACACCGCCGAAATCATAATATTGACAACCCAAAATTCTGGCTTCATTGATCGCCTCCCATTGCAACAGATAAGGCGCCATGGTCTCTCTATACATATCCGACGAAGCACCGTGTAAGTAAGTGCCAACTTGGCCAAAGAAAGATACTAAATTAGCGGCGATAATTTTATGATCATATTCTGCCAAAAAAAGCTTCATAGTTCCGTCTTCTTTCAGGATTTCAAACATCTTTTTATAATGCTCTTTATGATGAGAAGAAAATCCATCCCGTTTGGCCGTTTGCTTGGTTAACTGCCAAAAACTTTCTAAATCAACAATATTATCGCTAATCCGGACCGTCACGCCTTTCTTTTTAGCCAAGCCGATATTATATCGAGTTTTTTGTTTCATCTGGCCTAAAATATCTTGCTGATCAGAAGTTATATCAATTATAAAATTACATTTCGGCTGGACTTCATAATCGCTTTTACGAAAATCGACATCTAAAATTCTTTTTTCGTTGCCAAGAACCCACGGCGGATCTACTCGGACCATAAAACTTTTTTCCTCCTGAGCAATACTTTTAATCTCAGCAAATAAAGAATTTAAATGTTCTACTTCCAAAATATTAATAATCGGCCCTCGGGGACAATAAAGATAATTGTATTCAAATGGCAACTCATGCTTAATAATCAAGAGCACGGCTTGAATTTGTCCGCCGCCGTTAATTAAGGCTAGGCGAAAAATTTTATTATCAAGTGATTTTTGAAAATCACCCCACGCCCATGATTGTAACAATCCACCGTCGGCAGCATTAGTTTTTACAAAACTATCCCAATGCTGTTTTAAATTTTCAGAAACTTGAATTATTTGCATAATATTTACTTATTCAATTACGATATTAATTAATCGGCCGGGAACAAAAATTATATTTTTAATATTTTTTCCTTCAATATACTTTTTAACATTACCGCTCTCTTTGGCTAATTTTTCCGCCGACTGCTCATTAATATCGCCGACGACTTTTATTTTATCTCGCAATTTACCATTAACTTGAATAATTAATTCCACCTCTTTATTTTGCGCCAAAATTTCATCATACTCTGGCCATTTTTGACCAAAAATTGAATTCTTTTTTCCCAGTCCAGACCATAACTCCTCACAAACATGCGGTGCAAACGGCGATAAAATTTTAAGAAATATTTCTCGAGTATTTGAACTGATTGATTTTATTTCCAACATTTTATTAAGTAAAATCATCATGGCTGAAATAGCGGTATTGTAATTTTGTGTTTCAATATCATCGCCCACTTTTTTTATAGTCCGATGCAACAAAGAAATAAAATTCTGATCTTCCAACCCAGATTTAACTGCCGCCGACTGAAAAAGATTCCACACTTTGTCCAAAAATCGTCTAACACCCTTAACGCCCTTGGTATCCCAAGGGATAGCTTGATCAAAAGGACCCATAAACATTTCATACATCCTCAGTGTATCAGCGCCATATTCTTTAATAATATCATCGGGATTAATCACGTTGCCTTTAGATTTTGACATTTTTTCTCCACCTTCGCCTAAAATCATGCCGTGCGATGTTCGCTTTTTGTATGGTTCAGGTCCACACTCCTGAGGCACAGCGCCGATATCGTATAAAAATTTATAAACAAATCGTGAATATAAAAGATGTAAGGTGGTATGCTCCATTCCACCATTATACCAATCAACCGGCAGCCAATACTTCAACTTATCTTCGCTAGCTAAATGCCGATGGTTTTTCGGATCAAGATAGCGTAAAAAATACCAATTAGAACCCGCCCAATTCGGCATGGTGTCAGTCTCCCTTTTAGCCTCTGACTTACAGACAGGACACGGGACATTAACCCAATTTTTGATTTCCGCCAACGGCGAATCGCCATTGTCGGTAGGTTCATACTTTTTTATTTCTGGTAAAACAATTGGCAATTGACTTTGAGGGACAGGAATAATGGCATAATCTACATCATCAATTACGGCATAGTCCACCCCCTCAACGGCTTGCGACTTAAACTCCTTGTTCTGTTTTTCCCAACAATGACAGCAATAAACGATTGGGATCGGCTCTCCCCAATACCGCTGGCGAGAAAAAACCCAATCACGCAATTTATAATTAACGGTTGCCTGGCCCAACTCCGCTGTCTGTAACCAATCAATTATATCAACAATACATTTTTTAACAGCTAGGCCATCAAATCGACCGGAATTGACCATCGTCCCTTCGGCAATATTTTCATAAGCCGACTGATTAACATTACCACCGGCTATTACTTCGATAATCGGTAGCTTATACTTTTTGGCGAAATCCCAATCACGCTGGTCATGCGCCGGTACCGCCATAATCGCACCAGTACCATAAGAAGCTAAAACATAATCGGCAATCCAAATCGGGATTTTTTTATTATTAACCGGATTAATCGCATAAGCACCGGAAAATACTCCTGTCTTATCTTTAGCCAACTCGGTCCGTTCTAAATCACTTTTTTTAGCTGCCTGACCAACATACTCTTCCACTAATGATGCTTGCGACTGAGAAGTGATACTTTTAACCAACTCATGTTCAGGCGCCAACACCATAAACGTAGCCCCAAATAAAGTATCGGGTCGGGTGGTATAAACTCTAAGTTGTTGATTAACGCCATCTACTTTAAAATTAATCTCCGCTCCCTCACTCCGACCGATCCAATTAATCTGCTGATTTTTAATTCGATCCGGATAATCGACTAATTCTAAATCGTCAATTAATTTTTCAGCGTATTCCGTAATCCTTAATAACCACTGCTCTTTATCACGCTTTTCCACTTGACCGCTGCAACGTTCGCATTTGCCATTAACCACTTCTTCGTTAGCCAAGCCGATCTTGCACGACAAGCACCAATTAATTGAAATTTTAGATTTATAAGCCAGGCCATTCTCATACATTTTTAAAAATATCCATTGCGTCCATTTATAATAATCCGGGTCAGTAGTGGTTACCTGACGAGACCAATCAAAAGAAAATCCCAGCGATTTTAATTGCCGGGTAAATGTCTTAATATTTTTTTCCGTGGTAATAGCCGGATGAATTCCGGTTTTAATGGCATAATTTTCTGATGGCAAGCCAAAAGCATCAAAACCAATCGGATATAAAACATTATAACCCTGCATTCTCCGTTTGCGGGCCAAAATATCTAAAGCCGTATAGCTGCGGGGATGCCCGACATGTAAACCATCGCCGGACGGATAAGGAAATTCAATCAGACAATAAAATTTATTTTTATCGGATTTGTCTTTGGCGGCGAAAACCTTTTTCTTCTCCCAATATTTCTGCCATTTCGGCTCAATTTTTTTATGGTCGTAATCTTTCTGCATAATGAGTTTAAATTAACACAAAAAGGCGTTTATTTCAAGCCAGATTTCTGTTTATACAAAAGTTATTTTAAAAATAAAACGGCCTTGCATTTTACAATAAAAAATACTAAACTGCCATATACGGCAATAAATAGAACTTTAATGTTCCTTAAAAATAAAACTGGAGGAAAAATGATGAAAAATACTACAAGGAAAGCAATAGTAGACGAGATAAAGATTATTTTGGAAAGATTAACAAAAAAAGCTGAGCCACGGATAAACAAAATAAAAAATGACGGGGAACAGCTAGCCAGAAAAGACCAGCTAGGGATAGAAACCATAGGCGACTTATCACGCATAGCCAAGGAATATTTCAAAATTAGAACCGACCAAGCGCCTCAAGAGACAAAAAAACTTGCTGACCTCTACCGAGCCATAATTGATTCAATTATTGACATTGAAGACAGTTTGGCGTTATTACCGGAGATCATTTCTGAACTGCAAGAAACACCGTCAGAAGGGATGTTGGAAATAATAAATAAGGCGCTGAAACTAATGGATAATACCGATGCTGAAATGCTACCAAAAGAGGAAACTGTAAGAACCCAAAAATTAATTCAAACAATTGCCTCAAATTTTCGGGAAATAAAAATGCTAATTGATAAAATTTCAGTCATCAGGGAAATTGTTCGTCAGGCACGGGGAAAGAAAATCGGTGATACGGCTAATCGCCAAGAAATAGTAATTAAATCAAGCGCCCTAAATCAAGAAGCTATAAACCAATTGGTGGCAGCTATAACACAAAACAATTCGGCTGATAATATTCAGAGAATGATTGAAACGTTAGAATCCAGTGTAAAACATCAGCTGCAAGAAATGCAAAAACCAACGGGCCAATTAGCGGAGTTAATGGCTGGCAATTCCATTGGACTGGGAGAAAAACTCAGAAAGCTGCCTAAAAATGTTATCGGCTATATTCTTCAAAATAAAGCCTTTGATTTTTCTCCGACAAGCATACAATTACTGGTATTAATTTCCATACTCAATAAAAAACAGCTGGAAAAAATGGTTAGCTACAAAAATCAAAGGTCTAATAACACTGACGAGAATCAAGACAATACACAAGCGACTAAAACTCCCATCGTCAAATCTATTATCAATGTTCCCGGTGAATTCTTAATCCAAAAAAGGCTGCGGGAAGAAAAAGGATTTGAAATATTAAAAAATGAACAGCTGATTTTTAACGAATTAGCGATTAAGTCGGAATTCAATAAGATAAAAATGCCGCCGGCCAATTACATCAGGAGTTTATTTCTTGATCTGCCCCAACTCCAAGCCGCACTCAACCTTCTTAAAGCATTAGGAAAAACAGAAGGACATGGGTCAGAAAATTTGGACGAACTTGGTCAACCAATTGAAGTCTAATTAAAATCTAAAACTCACAAAACAAAGGCTAATCTAAATCAAAGATTAACCTTTTTTATATAATATTTTAACAATTAATATCTCTACTTTAAAATTTCTTTCAAATATTTTCCGGTATAACTTTTAGTGCATTTAACAATATCTTTCGGCGTCCCTTGAGCCACTATATATCCGCCCTTGTCTCCGCCTTCAGGGCCCATATCAATCACCCAGTCAGCACATTTAATCACATCCAGATTATGTTCAATAATCAAAACTGTATTACCCTTATCAACTAACTTATTTAAAACTTGCAGCAGCCGTTTGATATCCTCAAAATGCAGACCGGTCGTCGGCTCGTCTAAAATATACAATGTCTTGCCGGTTGACCGGCGCGACAATTCCGTCGCCAATTTCACTCTTTGAGCTTCACCGCCAGACAATGTCGTGGCTGACTGGCCGAGCTTAACATAGCCTAAGCCAACATCGTATAAGGTCTTTAATTTATTATGAATAATTGAATGCTGACGAAAAAATCTCATTGCTTCCTCAACTGACATATCTAAAATATCGGCGATATTTTTGCCTTGATAATGAACTTCTAAGACTTCGGATTTATATCGCTTGCCATGACATTCTTCGCACTGAATATAAACATCCGGTAAAAATTGCATTTCAATTCTAACTAACCCTTCACCAGCGCAAGTACTACAACGACCCTCCTTGGCATTAAAGCTGAATTTACCCACTTTATAACCCCGCATATTCGCCTCTTTCGTCTGCGTAAATAAATCACGGATGTAAGTAAATACGCCGGTATAAGTCGCCGGATTTGATCGTGGAGTCCGGCCGATCGGCGATTGATCAATGGCAATAACTTTATCAATATTTTCAATCCCTTTAATTTCTTTATGCTGGCCAGGGATCGCTTTTGAACGATAAAATTTTTGAGTCAACGCTTTAACTAAAATTTCAACTAACAGAGTAGATTTGCCAGAACCGGATACCCCGGTTAAGGAAATAAGTTTTCCCAATGGAATCTTGGCGTCAACATTTTTCAAATTAAATTCAGTCGCACCGATAATTTCAATTGACTTGCCATTGCCTCGGCGATAAACAGTCGGCGGTTGAATTTCCAACTTACCGGACAAATATTGGCCAGTCAGTGAATTTTTATTTTTAATTA
>Ga0210057_1006946_pt1 | contig 13927 bp, 18 predicted proteins | sample CryGeyCG2114_010_2_FD_183968 | JGI IMG/M metagenome (GOLD analysis project Ga0210057, IMG submission 183968) | Groundwater microbial communities from aquifer - Crystal Geyser CG10_big_fil_rev_8/21/14_0.10 (SPAdes) (version 2) | ecosystem: Environmental > Aquatic > Deep subsurface > Groundwater ... | reverse complement strand
CCGCCAGTCTAGTCTCATGTGTAACCACTATCTATAAGGCTTCATAGATTATTTGGCCGAGCGTACAAGAATCGAACTTGTAATACAGAATTCGGAGTTCTGCGTGATTATCCTTTTCACTAACGCCCGAAATAATATTTGACTAACTTAGAGCGGGTACTGAGAATCAAACTCAGATCCTTTGGGTGGAAACCAAACATAATATCATTATACCATACCCGCAAATTTATATTATTCGTCTTTTCTTTTCTACCTCATCAAAATCATTCCAAGAATATAAATCAAAATTAAATTCTTGCGCCTTTTCTAGTTTTCTAACTTCGTATTTGTCAAATTCCCATCTAAAAAGATAGAGCAAATTTCAAATCCCGCTGTTCGTAAAAAGGGATTTAAAAAAACCTGTAAAGCTGAACGATGATCTACTACCTTCCCATTTTTATAAAGAATACCTAAATTTAATTTTTTCATAAACCTCTAAATGCTAAATTTTAGCTTTGTGTCACATGCCAAAAAAAAGACCGCTAAAAATACGTTGTTGATGTATATAATACTTGTTTCCTTCACAGATTGTAATAATGCTCATAGCCTACAAAATTTGGTACACGACACAGGAATTGAACCTGTCTAATCCTCCATGTCGAGAAGGTGCCTAATCCCAGCCAGCCCATCGTGCATACAGTGCGGAATATTGGTATCGAATCAATCTCCCTGCTGTGGTTTTATTGGTAGGCAAAGACAGGATTGAACTGCCGTTTCCTCCATGTAAAAGAGGCACTCTGCCACTGAGTTATTTGCCCATGAAATATGAGTTACATACTTATTTGAAGAGGCTGGAAGAACAAGAGTGGAGTACCAGATAATGTCGTAAGAAACACCTCAAGCAGGACTAAGCCATTCAATTAATACCGCAAAACTATTTTTTGGAGCCTTTGGAGAGTATCGATCTCTCGTTTCTTACATACCAGGCAAGTGTAATACCATTATACTACAAAGGCAAATATTTTGGCGGGATTCGAACCCGGCCGAGACCTCGCCTACCAGCCCTATATGTCTCAAGATTATAGAGCTACCAAAATATTTGTTAAATTATTTCATTGTTTCTACAAAAACTTTATGCACTTCCGCTCTTTCTATCAAAGGTTCTTAACCCCTGGTGAACAATTCTCCGTCCTGTGGATTAAAAGTAAATGGATGGGTTTTTAACGCCCAGCCTTGTAAACTAATTTAGTATATTTTTCTGTATACGTTTGGCGCATCCGGCAGGATTCGAACCTACATGAACTGGTTTCGTAGACCAGTGCCCTTCCATTAGACCACGGATGCATTTTTTTAACTTAGAGCCCTGTGTCGGTAACGATCCGACGTTCCTCGTTTACGGGGCGAGGGTAATACCATTATACTAACAGGGCGTTTTCTACAATATAGTAGAATTTTTTGGAGCCTCATTTCGGAATCGAACCGAATTTTCCGGTTTACAAAGCCGGTGCATCACCATTTATGCTTATGAGGCGAGGGTCAGCGGTAGGACTTGCCCTATGTGCTCAAGGCTCGCTGACATATTTCACTCTAAAACTTTGTCTAACCCTTGTGCAGCTAAATATCCTCTTTCAATATTTGTTCTGACCCTCTCAGGGTTAAAATCTAAAGTGTCACTTAACAAAGCTTGTTTTGGACGAATAACTGTAACCTTTATTATCTTTTTATCTCCCGCCATTGGACTATCAGATTTTATTAAAGCATTATATAATTCAACAATTTTCAAATCCCATTTTTCTATTTCAACCCCACTTGCGTCTATTGTCCGAAATGCTATATCAAGCCCTGATGGCTTCTTAGCTAAATTTCCTATTACATTGTATGGGCTACAAGCAATTACAACAATATCTGTAGCACCAGCTTTTATTGCAGCTTCTATTGGCACTATTTCTCGTGCGCCTGCGTCCAAATATCTCATTCCATTGATTTCTACCGGAGCAAAAGCAGGAGGAAAAGAAGAACTTGCTAAAACTGCTTTTTTGAGCAGGTCAAAATCTTCATCAAACACTTCTAATTCACCAGTATCTATGTTTATTGTATTAATTCGGAGTTTATGTCCTGAACTTCTAACTCTTTCCAAATCCAAAAGTCCACTGATATTGTTTTCTAATGGTTTTGTGGTAAACATGCTTTTCTTTCCACCTAGCCATCTTGGCATAAGAAATGGAGCTTTGCCAAGAATACCAAAATACCATTTCTTATAGATTTTTTTATCTTCGATTTTTTCCCAAAGAGATATTAACTCCTGTGATGCTTTGGCTTCGTCACCTAAAACATACTGAGCCAGGAAAGACCCGTTCAAAGCGCCTACAGACGTACCAGAGATGATTTCAAACTTTTCTCCCTGTTCGGCTAGGTATTTAAAAACTCCAGCCTGAAATGCGCCCTTAGCGCCTCCTCCACCTAAAACTAATGCACGCATATTTTTTTCCATTCAGCCTAATATTAGGCAATCTATAATACTTATTCATGTGGCTATGGTGAATTACCCTCCCACGACAGTATAGCTGACGTGGATAAGTTTCGAAGGTCTTAGACTCACCTAGTGACAACACCTTATTCCGTTTTTGTTTATTTGGCTGAATGTTATTCCACTTGACGCAACATTTCGTCATTATAACACTCCAAATAAATGATTTTTTCCCCATACAAGAACTTGTAAAGAAGTATTTCTATTTTATCACCAAATAGAGTAGGTAAATATTTGTTTTCAACAACGTTTTGTTGTATTTCGACAAACAATAAAATTTCCCCTATAGGAATTTCTTCTGTTATTCGATATAATTGATACTTGAATGATGAACTGACGTAACTTTCTAAATTTGGAACAAACTCTGCTGGACCAACCACTTTGTATAATTTTCCAGCTTTAGGTGTTGTTTCCATAGATTTTATTTATTCCTGTTTTGGTACCCAAGGTGAGAGTCGAACTCACAACCACTTTTTTTTGAGAAAAGCCGCACTGCCTTTAGCGTACTTGGGCATGTTTCGAAAATAAACCAATTTAGTGACTGTGACGCCATTATATTTATGAAACCTTGGTGTGTCCAAGCGGATTTGAACCGCTAACTGCCGGGTCACAACCGACCATGTTCACCGTTTACACTATGGACACCATGAATTTATCTTATACCTGAAAATTGTGTGAAAAAACATTTGTACCGACGGCGAGACTTGAACTCGCACACAGCTTTCGCTATACTAGCTTCTTAGACTAGCGGGTCTGCCATTCCCCCACGTCGGTATAAATTTCGCATGAGAACCATCAACTCTCAAATAATTCAAAGTCATTGCCTGGATTTTAGCTTGCGAAATTTGGTGTCGATGACAGGACTTGAACCTGCACTCCCTTTCGGGAACTAGCTTCTGAGACTAGCGGGTCTGCCATTCCCCCACATCGACATATTGTTTATTCTTTTACTCTTCCTGCTATCTGGAAGCCATCTTGACGAACCACTAACCTAGCTGGCACTTCTAAACTGCGGATAGTGGAGGTTATGGGTTACGATCCCATGACTCATACTTGCGAAGCATGTATTTTCCCGATTAAATTAAACCCCCCCCATTTATCACCTAGTAGACTGCCCATAAAGAAGAAGAGAGCAAAAAAATTGATGGGTCGGGCTTCTTCTTCTTTTTCTTCTTCGGTCGTCACAGACCCACCTAAAATAAATGGTAAAATCGCAGGATTCAATCTGCGACGCAGCTTATTATCAATAGTATAATAGGTGAAAAGATTTTGGTCAGTCAGGCGAGATTCGAACTCACACGTCTTCCGCAATCCGAATGCGGTTGCCTACCTCATGGCACTCTGACTGATGATAAAAAAATTTGGCGCATCTGGAAGGACTCGAACCTTCATTCCGGGTTTAGGAAACCCGTGCTCTGTCCTTTGAACTACAGACGCAAAATTAAAAATTATCCTAAAACCATCCTTGTTAGGACCACAATACTCACCACCGGATTTAATTTTGGTCGGCGTGGAGGGATTTGAACCCACGACCTCCTGCTCCCAAAGCAGGTGCCCTAAACCAAACTGGGCTACACGCCGTAAAAATAACATATTTTGAGAGTAATCCAGATTTTAAATCTTCTAGACATTTATGTCGCAACAGAGTTGCGTAACACGTGAATGTTTCAAACAAAGGAATATTATTTGAACACAAACTCAAACCTTCTAACCGTTTACATACCGGATGACCGGACTACATAAATGATTCCAAGCAAAGCAAAGCTATTTTAGATCGGGATGCTAGAATCGAACTAACATTCATAGGTTCAAAGCCTATAGTCTTGCCTTTAGACGAATCCCGAATATTACATTAAGTGAAAATATTTATCTTCCGCTGTACTAAACAAATACTGGTCCGGGGGCTAGGATTCGAACCTAGATAAGGAGATTCAGAGTCTCCGGTCCTGCCATTGAACGATCCCCGAATATTATTTATATTTTACCTGTGACACTGGCACTGTTGCTTTTATAAGAGACACATTGGTATACTGGCTCAGGGTGTGAGGATCGAACTCACCTTGACTCGCTTAACAGGCGAGTGCTTTCACCAGATGGCTAACCCTGAATGAATTAGGACTAGGATTTGACCTAGAACTTCTATTATACGACAATAGGCTTTATTTAAGCTACCCTAATTATGAATTATTAAATATTTGCTAGTGTTTTTCTAACTTCTTGTTCTATTAGAGTTTCTACCCAAGTTTGTGCAGTATACTCTATTCCTTCAAATTTAAAATATTTTGGACTAGCTAATTTAGATTTTATTAGTTCCGAATAGGCTTGTCCCAAAGTTTGGGGTTTGAAAGAACCAATTTCCATTGACTCGCCGCCTTTGAATAATAAAACGACTTTACCTTTAGATTCAGGTCCAGCAAAAATATAAGCATCTTGTTTATATTGATTTGATAACATCTCTGCTTGTTCTTGTTTTATTCCAATAATAAACAGTGATGGTTCAATTGCATCTACTAATTCTTCTTCTGGACAATTTTCGTACGGAACAGAGTCGTTTTGGCACTCTCTCCAGTGCCCTCTTATTTGGACGAACCCCAAACCGAGACCTCGCACCGCAGCTTTTAAATCTTGAAACTGTTTTTGGTTTTGTTTCTTGTTGTTTGCTGCTCGCCATGAAGTAAGTATAGCAATTGATTTTTCATCTGCTTCAACAACATGTTGCCAAATTCTACCAAGACTCGCCTCATATAATTTTTTGTTATCGTTAGTTGCCTTTGCAGTAGCAATGTTTTTGAAATTATTCATTTAATGACCTATACACAGTAAATATATAACACAGTGTTATTTATCTTTTCAGTGTTTGGTGGGTCCCGAGGGATTCGAACCCTCAACCTGTGGCTTAAAAGGCCATTGCACTGCCGTTGTGCTAGAGACCCATGCGCAGTCTATGCTGCATAGTGGTTACTTCGTTCTTTTACCATGGTGGTCTATGGGTTTAAACTCTTTTCCGCTCATATGATTTTTAATTTGTTCATATGAGACTGGTGTATATTCCCAAATATCCACTCCTACATCAACTCTCGCTTGGAAATTTGTACTAGGAAAAGTACCATGGCAATGCCCGTGTAAATGCCAAGCACCGTGATAACACTTGTTCCAAGATTCTATCGGATAATGAAACATTACAATTGATTGTTTCTGTTTACTGTTTTTTGTAGAAACTTTTATTTCGCAATATTGTTGATAACTTGCGAAAGAATCTTGTATTGTTTTGTTAGAGTTAATAATTTTATCATGATTACCAGTAATAAAGTGTATTTTTCCATTTAGGCGACGTATGATGTTTTTGATAAACGTGTCGTTTCCAAATGCAAAATCTCCTAAATGATAAACATTATCGTTAGGCTTTACTGCTTTATTCCATTGAGAAATTAGATATTCATCGTGTTCCTCAATGTTTGCGAATGGCCTATCACAATATTTCAATATATTAGTATGACCAAAATGAGTATCTGATGTAAACCAGATTTCTTCTATTTTATCTTTCATTTTATCCTATTTTCTATTATTAATTTATTTGGTCCTGCTGCCAAGAGTTGAACTTGGTGCGCCCTCTTTATCAGAGAGGGCAGGTTACACCGAACCGTCCAGCAGGAAATATTCATTTAGTGAGCATGAATCAAACATGTGTTTCCAAGCCCCAGAGTGCCAACATGTGCAAGAATCAAACTTGCATCAGGCCGTTATCTGCGGGTGTTCTACCACTAAACTACCACTAAATGATATTAGCACGTCCGGTAGGACTCGAACCTACACACCCCGGCTTAGAAGGCCGATGCCCTTCCATTAGACTACGGACGCAAAATGTTTATTTATTATCTTCTTCTTCTTCTAAAGGAGAAACAGAAAAGTTTTTTACACTGTTATAAGTATTTTCTTGATTTTTGTATGCTTCATTGGCAGCTTTTTGCATTACTGGAGGAACTAGATTTTTTTTAATATCAATTAATAATCTAATTTTATTTTCTAAAACAGTAAGACGACCATTTGCAATGAATAGATCCCAAAAGTCCTCTATACATTCTTCTATAGAAGAATATTTTATATCTGTTGAGACCTCAAACTCTACTTTATATTTCATTTGACTCCTTGTAACCTTGAAAAATATTTGGTGGGCCTCCAGAGACTCGAACTCTGACTTTACGGGTTAAGAGCCCGACGTGCTTGTCCATTACACCAAAAGCCCATGCCCCATCATAAAATGGGGGAATTATCATCATCGAGAGCTAAAACCACACATTATAAGCGTCTCGAACTCAATTTTCATGTTATTTTAGGCCAATTTGCCTGTTACTCCATCATGCTGATAATTTAGCAGGACCAGTGGAATTCGAATCCACACATTCTCCCGTGACAGGGGAGAGCACTAGCCAGATTATGCTATGATCCTAAAATATATGGCCTATAGCCAATCAATATTATTGGCCAGACAGATGTTTCCCACCTTTTATCATTATTAGCAGGCTACTAGAGACTCGAACTCTAACTAATGGGTTTGGAATCCATTGTGCTACGCATTACACCAATAACCTGTGAACTACTCACCCACGCTAGGGCGGTGGGTTAGGCTTCGGGTTTCACTACTTTGTGCTTCTTCTTTTGTAAAGAAGAAGTCTTATTTATAGCTCCACACATGTAACCGCCAAGAACTGGCGGTATTATTATTTTATGTCCTTCATAGAAGGAAAAAAATTCCTGCCTGACGGTCTATAGAATGGTAATTCTATTATTCTATTATTCTATTATTTTGGATTTGGTACCAACTCCCGGTTTTGATCCGGGCTACCTCGGGCTTCAACCGAGTGCTTTCACCAGATTAGCTTAGTTGGCAAGTATTAGCGAGAGCGTGGTAAACTGAATGATTTACAAACGCTAACTCGCCTTTACAGTTGTCTGTTTACTGGTGTTAGTACAGACAAACTAATAAAGACGTATTCTGTTTTCAGAGAACATTGACTCACAACCTCTAAAAGAGTTGTGACAAATTTTACTATTTTGGTGACCCTAGGGGGAATTGAACCCTCCGTTAGCCACTTGAGAGGCGGCTGTTCTACCATTAAACTATAGGGCCAAAAATAACTATAAAAAGTAGTTTGTTAAATCAGTATAGCAGATCCTAAGTATGTTGTAAACTTCTTTTTTACTAATCGAGTAATCTATTTTTTTAATTATCTAATACTGTCCCAGAACCAGTAGCATTTTCATTATCTATCCACTCGATAATCGTACGTCCAGAATGTCCGTGTATATGTAATAATTCAACAGTACTGTGATATATTCCCATACTACTTGTATCTGTGAGCCAGGTAATTACACAATTTCCATTAGAAAATTTAATTCCTTCGGATACGTATCCCGTACCTGACACTCCTGATTCGTCTTCAATACGCTTTAGTCTAAATCTACGCATTTCTGTTTTTCGTTTAAGTTCTGTCATTTTGACCTATACTTTATACTAGCACACATACCCAAACATGTGAACCTAATAAAAATTCTAATGATTTCATATGTTTACGAAAATTACAACTTCTGTGAGCAAAAATATGACTAAAGCGAAATATCCCAAAAAACTCGCAAATAATCCAATCGTGGCAAAACTGTTTTTTCTGAGGCGATAAAGAAACACTGCCGCAAAAGAAGAAAAAGTAATTTTGGTTACAAAGAATAAAATTGGGGAAGTTTCCAATAAGCTTCTCATAAATGGGTTAGCCTCACGTGCAATTTTTACTACACAAATTGCCCAATATGAAACTCCAGCATCGACAATATTGAACACAACTAATAGAACTGCTATAACGATCAAAAATTTTTGATTAGCCAGCAATTTACTAATTTTATTCACCTAGGCAGCGCCTACTCCTGCGGCGCCGACCGCTGTTTGTGCGCCAGGCATTGGCGCTGATTGTTGTGGGGCTCCGTCTTGTGAAGTTGGTTGCCCACTCGGACCTTGTTTCCCCTCTTCTTCTTCTTTTTCTTCGATTCCTGTAACCAAACCTGCTATTTGTGTCAATAAATTCTCTAGAACAACACGTTGTTCGTCAGAAGTATTCTTGAAAAAAGTAACAAGCTTTCCGTAAACTTCAGGGTCTGAAAATGACCTACCACCTCGAACAACATTAAGTGCTTCTATCAAATCATCTACAGAAAAATTTTGTTCCGCCTGAACGGTTTTCTGCGCTTGATTTTGCGGAGTAGCCACGGGAGGAGGCAATGCTTCCGGTTGTGTTGCCTGTAACTGATTTTCTTGTTCAGCTATAACATTAACAATCGCTTCTTCAATCAAATTTTTAATATATCTGGAACGACGTTCTTTAACAAGGTCGTGTTCTTTTCTTGGGCTAGTCTTTTTAGTCATTATAAAATCCTTGTGTATAATTAGGAACCAACATCAGTAAATAATACTAAAATTTACTTTTACAAATATATCTTTATGATCTAAATCTTGCATACTACAATTAGTAATAATGCATTTGTCCTCTAAATGTAATACACACTCTTGATTAAGATAAAAACTTTTATATTTTTTCAGGAATATTTTATTTCCAGCAAATGTATCTTTCGCAAAATTATTAACAATTTCACAAGCTTGCTCTCTATTAAGCAATAAATAGAAATGAGTTATATCTTTTGATATATGTATCGTTTCCAAAATTCCGGTATAGTTTTTTTCTTCCTCCGAGGAAAATTCAATAACTACTTCAAGCCATATTCTTTCTTCAATTGAATCAGGATTGTCAATAACAAGTTCTTCGTTATCATTGGTGTCATTAGTGTCATTAGAGTAAGAAATTTTGACATTTGTAACATGCTCACTATTATCGACCATGTTTTCTAAGTCAATGTCGTTGAAATCAATTTCTTCACTTACTATATAAGTTTCACCATCAATTTCTTTTTTATTTTTACCCATTATACTAATTTAGTATTTTTGTAATAATTGTATATGTCCTCAATATTTTTGATAATTTTTTTAACTTTTTTTTGACAGTTATTTTCAGAAATAATGGATACTTCAACAATCTTAGTAAACTCATTTGGGGTAACCGATATTTCAATTTTAGACGAACACTTCATTGACAAAATTTTTAAAGAAAATCCTGACATGTCGTATATGTTGTCAAACTCATATATTTTTAAACATTGAAGGGTGCGCATCAACTGCCACCCCTCTAGTTCCAAATTATTGGAAATCTGTGTGAACACTAGTCTACTACCTTTTTAGGTCTTCCTCGTTTACCAGCCGGGAAAATTTTCCTATAGACAGCAGACTGGTACGACTTGAATAAATTATCATCTTCTTCGATATCCTGAATCAAAATAAGCTTGGCTCGCTCAGGATCTTTTTCTTTAAGAATTTCTAATCCATCTAGTTCTTCTGGCGTAATAGTTTTGAGATCCATTGGAGACAAAACCATATTGCGTTTTAGGGTGTCCAAGAATTCTTCTACAGAGGCAGAGTTATGCAATAACTCTGCAAACTCCTCAGCGGCGTCATGTCTCGCCTGTTCTGTTTGTTCAAACTGTTGATTTTTTTCTGCGGGAGTTAGTGTTTCTGGTCTTTTGCCAAAATTTAAAGTTTTGAAATCTTCCATAGCTTTGGCCCCAAGCTTATTTATCATGGTAGGGGTGACTCCACCAAGCTCCTGGCCAATATCTCTCAGAGATACTTCTCCAGTTTTATATTTTACTTTGTCTTCGTCACTAGAAGAATCTGCTTTAGCTGCTTTTCTGGCTGCTGTTTTTTCTTCACGGTCCATTTCACCCATAGCTTTATTTAATTGTCCCTTCATATTCCAAGTAGACACTAAAGCTTTTGGAGTAGCCGGAAAGACTCCTTTTTGTGTAAGTTCAGAAATCTTTTCTAACACATTAGTTTCATTTACCGATGGGTCATACCAAATTTTGGTTCTACTTTTATGTGAAAAAAATTGTCTTACCAGCCAGGCAGAAAACTCTTTTTTGTTATAAACCTTCCTAAATTGAGGGTTAATATCTTCTCGGAGCGCCGCAGCGACCTCCTCTTTTACTAAGGTACGGATGCGTTTTTGTAGTTCTGGTACTGATTTTATATTTGCCATATTATACTTTCCATCTTAGGAGCTAATAGTCTAACACGTGAACTACCCACCTACAACTTAGTCGTGGGATGGGTTTCGGAGGTCGCAGACTTACCCTAATGGCAACGCCTTATTCCGTTTTTGTTTAGTGTCCGACTCAGTTCCTGAACCAGACAGTTTTTTTAAAATATTGTTTTCTAAATCTTGATTTTTAATATTTATTATCTTTGATGTTTTTATATTTATTTATGTAAAAATTATGAATGGGTTTTATATTCCTTTTGTTGTAAATATAACGTTGTGAACTGCTTTTAACTTAAAAAGTATTTTTCAAGTTTCTGGTGGCGTAGGGGCCTCTAAATTAATCTCAGCCGCTTTATCACCATTTTTAATTTTGGCAGTATATCTTCTACCAAAATACAAAGTCAAAATTGGCATTAAATAGGTCATTGCAGTTCCAGCATCAAATTCTGGAATAGCGGCTCCAAGGGGAGTGGCTATTAACCATATCAATAGCCATAATGTGACAACAAGAAATGCTATCAAAGCCATTGTCAAAGATGCAGAAGGCTCACCAGCGGTGTTTTTAAAAAAGGGTATTTTCATAATTTCTCACAGATAAGTAGTCACAATAATGGATTGTTTGTCAGCAAAAATGTTATTTGCTAAACTATTTGAACATGTTATTGGTAAATAATGAAATGTCAAATTTTCAAAATGTCCGTTTGCTTTAAATTCATTAGCTTCTGCTAAAAATCTTTGTTGTAATCCTAAAACTGCTCTTGAATATCTACGTGGTCCGTCACAACGACCTGAATTATACATTCGTAGTCCGCCCTGGATTGACCCACAGATAGATATTGTTTTTCTGGTCCAATATATGGATCTTTCTATAATTTCTCGCTGACATGAACCCAACTCATTTCTACAACGAGTCCTATATTGTGGATTATGAACAAACCGTAATCCTGAAGACCATCTAGACCTTCTTAGCATTTGGAGAATACCAAAAGCATTTTCGTTTGACACCGCAAATGGATTAAATCTAGATTCATGCCATGCCATTGCTGCAACAAGCCAAGGATCAAATTTTTGTATTCGAGCTTCATCAAAAATATATCCAACAAACGCTTCTACTTGTCGCTCACAGCCAAATCTCAAATTCCTACAAGACCACGCATAAACTGGTTCATTATCCTCACGTCTGACCCAGACAGTTAGCCGCCTAAGAATTATTTCCTTCATAATTTCTCTATCGTTAGGCTCCTCAATTGGAAAAGAAACAATATTTCTTCCATTATTAACATCTGAATTAACATTTGCTCTCGCTGGTATTGCCTCAAATAACGGTAAAACCAACAAACTTAATGGTACCAATATTTTCTTATAATTCATCTATTCCCTAACATATTTTGTTGATTTGATACGCAAGTTTCAATTCTTGAATTCATTGAATATACCCATTGGTTAGCCCCAGAATAAGTAAAATGAACTCCATCAGCAGTTCTTCCAAAATTTCCGGTGATATCACTTGACAGAATAAAATGTTCCTGACCAACTATCTGTCTTATAGTTTCTGACACAAAGTCTCTTTTTGGCTGCATAATTGCCGCTCTTGGCCCAACTACTCTTGGAGGTCCAATCCAACATACACGCATATCGTTATTTTCAGCAATAAGATTCAAAACAATATAACTCCAAAATTGATTTACCAGTTGTATATAATCTTGACTACTAACTCTACTCCAATCATTTCCACCTAATATAATTAATAATACGTCTACGTGATATTGCAATACCATTAACTCAATTTGAGAGCGAATATCATACCACTGTCTCACTCCCCATCCTGAATGTCCACTCCGGTAAAAATAGGATGCGCCGACTGTTATAAGATAATTTTGTAAAGCTCTCCCAGGTGCGCCTGCGACTTGTGAATCACCAATTAACAAAATACGTTTGTTGTGCAAGACTGACGTAGGATTAGTTGAATAATCAGCTAAAACACTATTTGTCTGTTGTCTATATTGAACAATTTGTGCATTGTCAACATCTTCAATAACTTGTTTTTGTTGATTTGTCGAAAATATAACAAATGCCAATATAGACAAAAACATTCCGACCATCAATTTATATTGAATCTTCATCTACCAACCTTTTCATGTGATTTAAGTGTATAAATTATAAATTAAAAATCTAGATATAAAACACTATTTTCGTCAGAAACAACTACTTCAAATTGCCCTGCATCTAAATTAACTGATATTTCTACTGGAACACCCCAAACTGGGTTTGTTTCTCTTGTTTGTTGTAGTTTTTGAAGTTCAAACAAATTTCTTCTAATTACTTCAATTCTAGCAGCAGTCAAAAATGTGTTTACGTGATTTCTATACAGTTCATTTGTATACCAAGCTAATGCCATTTTCATATGTGATTTGTACGTCCGAATTTTCATTTTATTTTATTTTCTCTCTCTTCTTTAAGAAATAGCCACATATTGGCAGTTAGCCCAATGAAAAAACAAAATCCAGAAAGAACAAATATTTCCATAAATTCTTTGTGAAGTCCAAGTAGCACAGAGATAATAGCTAAAACCACATTTAATAGAACTCCAAATAAGTTAACTTTAAACATTCTTTTTGGGTGGAAAATATTTTTAAATTTTTTTGTTAATTTCATGATTATTAAAATAACACATAAAACATTATTGTAAACCTAAATTTCGCAAATAAATATTTTTTTACTTTGAAAATGTCCAAACAAAAGCTGCAATATGCAGGAGAATGTCATCTCTAAGTCTAAAATCAAACTTGATCTTTTGGATGTCAGGGTGCTTCATCCAAAAGTCTTGAGCAACTCCTTGACGGTGGGCAAAATGTGCAGACTTTAACAAGGCTTCTCTAGCTCTAGCTTTTTGCTTAAAATCATTTTCGGAGTTCATACCAAATCCATAAATAAAGAGTTTTCACGACGTTCTAGTTCTTGGCCTAGTTCTCTACCTTTAAGTCCTAAATCTAATAAATCTTGTCCACTGACAGATAGATCATATTTTGTAAAAGCACTTACTAATTTCATATCAATATTTTTATTTTCTTCCCCAAATTCCAGAAGGTCTGAGTTTGTAAGTCTTGTAGAAGAAAATAACTTTTTAAGTTGATAAGCATTAGTGAGCGATATTTCTTGAAACATAACTAAAAATACCACTTGTTTTGTTTCAACAACACTATACACTAACTTATTTAAGTTTTTACCTAAATTTTTAGGATTGTTTTCTCGTAACAATAAAGCTAAAAGCACAGGTATATTT
>Ga0210057_1006945_pt1 | contig 13927 bp, 8 predicted proteins | sample CryGeyCG2114_010_2_FD_183968 | JGI IMG/M metagenome (GOLD analysis project Ga0210057, IMG submission 183968) | Groundwater microbial communities from aquifer - Crystal Geyser CG10_big_fil_rev_8/21/14_0.10 (SPAdes) (version 2) | ecosystem: Environmental > Aquatic > Deep subsurface > Groundwater ... | reverse complement strand
CCAATCAACCGCAGCGCGTTGAGGTGATGAGATATCGTCAACCAAGACAATTGGCTCAGTCGCCCGAGGAGGCGGTTTATAGAATGCTGTTCCCTGGTCGAAACTATGAGGCCAGAACAAATGAACAGATGGATGAAGTTCAGGCATGGATAGAAAAGAACTCTCCAGGTTGGAATTCTAAGGAATAAAGACATAAATGGAAGCAATTACCAAAACATTCAGAGGGTTGTTAAGATCTGGCTGGGGACATACCGTTAGTCTCGGGGGCAATGATGTGCCCTCTGTATTCTCGAAACCAATCTACGGTTGGTATCATGGAGATAGGGAAGTCATTTCCGAAAACAGACTCCCGGCTATAGCCATTGATGGTGAAAGCATAGGTATTGAATGGCTTGGACTTCAAACACAAGTCCGAGAATACAACTTTGATGTGTTATGTTATGTTCGCGAAGACGATATGGATGCTAGCACTAGCGCTATATATGAAATGGTGCGTCTTGTCGAGGCTACAGCAAGAGAACTTAGCCATTGGTGGGTCTTTGATTTATGTTATTTTGACAGGCAGTATTTTATAGATCCACAATATTTGATTAGCAATTACACAACAGAACTTCAGCCATACGCAAACACAATTCTGGCCGATGATGCCGCCGATTGGACTACTTCTCATGGCTCTGGTACTGAGCCCTATGAGGCTCCCAGAACTAAAGATCTCTTCGTTGCTGCTTATTTGAAATGCTTCGAAGAAGATCCTTTGACAGACGCTTGGGCTACTACGCCTTTCAATTACACAATCGGTAACATCACGTATACAACAACTGCTGGGGATCTAGTTACAGCAGCAAGGGCTAAAAATCAAGTCCCAGCACGTTTTGTCTACGATTTCAGAATCAAGGATATTTCCCTTGGATTTGTGGCCAAGGGAGCACAATTGTTGAGAGCCGCCTCCGTGCGCTGTTATGCCAAAGAAGCCCAAAGCATTACGGAATTCGGGCCACTTTAAGATATGATCGAATCATGAGCAACTTCACTCGACAATCTCTAATAGATTTTGATTCGCTCAATGCTAAGATCTTCACCAAAATACGCAAATTCACAGAGGGTTCGCTTGAAGAGGGGGAAGTCGGTGTTGAATATCTCATCAATTCCCTCATTCTTTTCCTGACTGGTTCGCTCGATTACTACAATAACCTTCTTGGACAGAGCAACTATTTCTCTCAGGCAAAAAGACCATTGACGCTTGAGTTCATTGAAGACGAGATTGACTACGGCTACATCGACGCTGCCCTGGAAGTGCTCGAAGCGAACGATGACGTTCGCTCTTCTATTATTGAAAACGTGTCGGAAGCATTGTCCCTCAACAGCGCTAAATGGTGGCATATCGATGCCCCACCTCCAGCAGTTCCTCTTTATCTCAGCGCTCGGCCTTCTTTTACTGAAGTGGCTCCCGAAGACATTCAGTATTTCCAGAATTTGAGCATTGAATATCCAGAATGGAAGGGCTGGCCGACCTACGATGAGGTATCAGTCGCAAATACGTTCCCTTCAACTTCCGGGGTCCAGATGCCAGTGTTTTATTGTGGCCAGTATTTCACCGTGACCAACAATGACAATTCAACTGATCTTGTTGCCGATGTAGCGGTCAATATTTCCCTACCAAATGCCATCAGTGAATCATATTGGCTAGATTATGAAGACATTAGGATTTATCGTTTGACGACTTATCAAGACGGTATTCCAAAGATTCTGAATACAGATCCTTCGGGGACGATGGTTGAAATAGCCAGGGAGATCGATCCGGCGAATGGCATCGTAACGATTTACACAGATACGACCATAGCGAAACAGGGCGGTACATTTACATACATCGTCTACTGGAAGAGTCCTGATGTTTATCTCAACGATTTGGCACTTCCTCCTGTCCCTGGATCTCCTGTCGTATCAAGCGTAACTCCGACAATCAACATTGGAAGGGTTTTCAACTATTTCTTCAAGGACAGGAAAGATTACATCAACTATTCAACAGAAGTACCAATTTTGAAAGCTTTGAATAGGACCAATTATAGCACTAACGAACTTGATGAGAATGTTTACGATCCTTATGACCCAGAGTTCTATCCACTGGCCTACTTGCTGAGTTCCCTCGACGAAAAGTATCAAGCCTTGAGCGATGAGTTTTTCTTTGGAGAATCCTTCCCGTTTGGACAGGAAGAGCCTCAATATGGTCTGGGCTTTAGTGCAAACTATAGAGATACCGATGGGGAATATCCAGATCAGGGTGCAGTTTTTGGAGTTGTCATCGGAGTCAAGACTTATGCGGACTTAGGACAATCCATTCACCATCGAAAGACTCTCTATGAATTTAATCGCGGCCCCGATATCTTCCCAGATATGTTCCCGGATAAATGGGAGAATTTCGAGTATTATCCAGGGTCTTCCGAAGATTATGTGCCTTATGTCAAGTTGATTGTTGAACAAAAACGCCCAGGATATAGAAGTGGAGATAGTCCAAGAGCGATTGTCATTCATCTTGAATACACAGAAGAATATGCTACAAGGGGCGTCAATAACTTGGATCTGGTGACGGCTTTCAGCGAGGAACTGTCCACGCTCAATAACGTGATGAAATCTTCCAAGCCGTCCGTGGCCGCTGCAAACTTCTTGTTCTCTTCATACATCAGACTTTTGGCATACCAGATCAATGAAATACTGATCAATCATAGTGCATATCAGGTCGATGAATCCCACAACAAGTATTCAAACAGCGGAGACTATGGAAAGAAAGATTCATATTCCAGCGTCAAAGAGGGGCTATCTGTCACTATCAATAACCTGTTGTACTCCAGCGATACGACAGATGTTAGATCAAAAGATATTATCACCAGCGATGAAACCGGATCTACAGATGTTAGCTTGCAGCCTTGGTTCAAAAATGTGTACTATTGGAAGAATCCATCTGATTTCGGCATCTCCCATTTAGACTTTTCTCCAGACACCAATTGGATTGTGGCAAAATCTAGGCAAATGGATATGTCTAGAATCTATGCCAGATATTCTCCGGGAGTTAGCGCTTCTGATCATGATACCTCTTTGCCGGATTATGATCCCGATATTCCAACAACGACCAAGCAAAGACTTGAAGATACTAATCAAACAGGACTTTCTTTGACTGGGAATACCATTGAGAATGTCTCGGATTTAGAAATCTACTTTCCACCGCCTGATGATTACAGCGATGATTCGAATGCCAACAGCATCAATCAGGATTACACAATTAGATTAACTCTCATTGATGACGGTCGGAATAGAATCGTCAAAGAGTTCTTTATCCCCAATGCTAACTATTTCGTCTCAGATTACGACTATGAACAGCGGCAGACGGATGGATTGACCGTCGATGGGTACTTATCTCCATCCATCATTCTTGAAAGCAAAGTCTATCAGGAATATGGCGACGCGGTGCTCATCCCCAACTGTAGCAACGGTCAAGCCTATAGAATTTGGATGAGGGTTTTCGATCCAGACGACCCAACACTGAAAACCTACGATGAATGGTTGACCGAATTAACAGCGGGAAATGAAGATCTGCTTAACAGCGGGACTGATGCTGGCAGGGTTTTGTGGGAAGATATCATTGACCAATTAAACGTCATCGGAGAAACCGAAGGTTTTGATACTGTTGATCTTCGAACGATCAGCAATCATGTTCGTGGAATTGAGAAAATGTGGCTGGGCCTTTCGACGTACACGATGGGAACGAGATATTGGCGTTTCAATTATGGCTTCGTCGGCGGTGAGATAGACTTGGTAGATTCAGAGTTAGCTCTAAAGACGCGATGGGGATACAAGGTCAATGGTTCCTGGCGATATCAGAATTTCACTAAACAAACAGTCATCGATGATCGAACGGATTATTCACAGACTCACATCAACATTCCTTACATCGTCAAGGATTCAAAGAATCATGCAGTTTTGAGAGATGATGATTTCTCTTTGAATGGAGAAAACATCTTCCTGGCTCAGACATTTACATCTGACTTCCTGGTGTCTCATCTTTTTAACAAGGTTGACCTTTGGATTGAGCGAGTTGGCAATGCGACCATTGAAACCGTTCTCAGGATTTACAATTTGACAGATAATCGGCCCGCCGGACTTGCTATTGCCGAAAGTAATGGTATCGCGTTCAACGAAATCCCCGACGATGGCGGTGGATGGGTTTCATTCGAGTTCATTGAACCAATTCCTTTTGACCAGACCTCCCCAAAGAAATACGGTATGGTTCTGACAACTATAGAAAATCCAGTTGGCACCCTAGATTCTAGCAATAAGCTGAGATGGTATTTTGCGAATCAGAACGAATATGCCTACGGCTTTAGTGGCATTCTGACCTATCTCAGTGAATCTGTTTCTGAGGGAGACACTTCCATTGTCGTAGATGATGTCTCAATCTTTCCGGCTGCTCCTTTCTTCATTAACATAGATGGAGATTTGTACTACGTCATTTCGGTAGACAGCAGCACAAATACTCTCTATCTTTCCTCTTATGAATACGATGGAGACTACTATATCGATGGAGAGGATTATCAGGACTACTATTGGCATGTCCATCCCGTATCATCATCGTATAGTTCTGGGCTTCCAGTAACTTTTGTCAGTTTCATACCTTACGATCCAGAAAACAGATTCTACATCGAGCGATTGAACACGAATGGTACAAATCTAAGCCAATGGCTTTTGCCTTGGGAGTCGAATCTGGATGCCAGTTATCGCATTTATGCTGATCCTGATTCCATCGGAATTGTTGAGCAAGCTCCATTTGAAGAGTGGTTCGGAACCGACCTAGAGGAGGATTACGATGCTTACGCAGATTCCTTCTATATCGTCAATAGCTCTGCCGCCTATGATTCTTCTGAAACTTGGCTCAATGCCAACGGTCAGAATTTGACAGGAACCGTTGGCACATATTCTTATGGTCTGCGAGATGATGCCCCAATAATCGGCACAATTTTGGGCGGATTCAACGTCACTGGAGTCGGAGATTTCCCAAGCCCGAATACTTCTCGCGTGGGAGTCTCCAGCAAGGTTGACGGTTTTTGGTCATGGAATACAGATCGTCTGGTCGAACAGGACAAGATTTCGATCTTGCCTCAAGCAAAGATAGATTCAGAAGGGACGATAACATACTTGCCATTCTACCGCAATATGTTCGTCACTATGGGCCTAGTCCGTTCTGATGGAAGTCGAAAGGTTGTCAACAAGATTTTGTACGGGTTCAACCACGATGCCGGAATTGTTGAAGAGATCGTGGTTGACAACCAGTTCAAACTGCGCTCGACCATTCTGAATAACGCAGCCTATGTTGATTACTGGCCAGCAGTCGAAACCCTACAATGGGTTGGGAAAACCATCAAATTCCTTGACGGAAATGCTTCGGGAACAACGGGATATATCACCGCGAACACCGATAGTGTAACGGGCGATACCATTTACACGGTCACTTTGCTCGAAGACCTCTCCGTTTTGCCTAGCGTCGGCGATCCGTATGTTATCCCGTTCACCTCAACCGACGCAGTTGATAGCGGCGATCTGGAATTTGTCAGTTATGACTCTTCAACGATAACAGTCTTCGACAACGACAAGACCTGGACGGATAATCAGTTGGCTGGATATGTTATTTGGTTTACGAGCGGTAATTTAATGGGAGAAATGATAACCATCGATGGGAACACGAACAACACTATCAGCTTCACCTTACAGCCAGCCGTCCCAGGAGTAGGAGACACTTATGTCGTGATTGATACAAACTCAGACATTGCAGGCGCATACTGTACGGATGTTTCTGACCCTGACAATCTCGACAGCAATTTGATCATGGATAATGAAGAGTACATCGGCATTGACCATGTTTATATCGACGCTAATGCTTTTCCATCTGATTATTGGGGAGGTCTTGGCTATACTGACGCATTCTTGATTAGAGGAACATTCGATGTCACAAGATAGAATCGAATATTGGTGGAAATTCATCACAGACTTAGAAACGCTGTATCTTCTGGCGCTCAACAAAGTTGACAATGTTGAGACAAGCGAGTTCTATGCTGATATCAAGCGTGCGATGGATTACATTTATGGTTTCAATCAATTGGACTACGATCAGGGGATTGTCTACGGCCATAGCCCACTGCCTTCCGCTCAGTATATCTTCAATGGGTATTATGATGCTGGCGACGGAGATACAGATAGGACAGCACCAGCTATCAACTATAATACCAAATGCGTCAATGTAGAATACAGTTCAGCCCCGAATGGAGGAATGCTCGTCAATCCAGGGAGTTTGTTTTTTGGCGGAAAAATCCAGGGCAACATGAGTATCAATGTTCAAAGCATTGATAACTCAGATGGGCTTGTTGTTGCCGAAGGATCAGAGGAATCAACGAGCAGCCAGTTTGTCTATCCTCCAGATGATCTCTACAATGCAATCGTAACCAGCAATCTGTATATTAGTTCGTCAGGCCAATTCATCAATAAGTTTCTGAGAGGGGCTTATCCAGATGGCCCCTACATTACAACCTATTCTTCTATAGAGCTAACCGAAGCATATGTTGATACCTTTGGGTATCGGAAGAATTTGTTGAATGAAGACTTTTTCTACCAAACCCCTTCTGGGGGGATTGATGTGGCCAAGATTGTTTGGAGGGTGGGCGACACAACTGATAGCGACCGTGGCAACCATTCTTACGAATACTATATAATAGATGACAGGAAATTCTACGGCTACTACGGCTGGAAACAAGTTCCAGCGATAAGCACAATAGCCGAAGTCAATTCAACCATAACAGAAGTGTCTCAATATGATATGTTGATTGTGGCAAAGAAAATGTTCAACATTGTTTTCAAGGAAATGGAATGGGGCATCCCATCTGATTTCATTACTTATTGGGAAGCTGTCCCAAAAGATATCAGTGATACCATCAGGGATTTGTATGATGAATTGGAAAATATCCCCATAGGAAGCGAGGTCTAGAATGTACGTTACTGACGAAAATATGCAAACCCTTACAGATTTGTTGGGGAACATCTATCTCAATTGGCTGGACACTTTTGATAGTGATAGCACAAAAAGAGATTCGTATGCTTTCCTGAGAAAAAGACTCGCAGACTATGTTGATAATAAGACTCTTCATTACTCTGTTTACACTGGAGCCAATCTTCTTCCGTCAGAAAAAGTAGGCGTTACAGACATGATCACCATCGCAGATGGTTATGCGGTAGATTCTGACAATGCAAATGTTTTTGTCACAGAACATGATGTTACAGTGACAAAAGCTTTTGGTTACAATTATCCTTCAAGCGGTTATTATGGTGTCCTGATCGGAATGTACCATGATGATATTGACAACGCCGCGAACACAAAGTTGGTTGAGCTTGATGAAGATATCAGCGCGGTTCAGCCTGATAATGAGATCCTTCTTCGAGATGCGTCTTCATTGTCTGATTTGACGGCTCCGCTGATTCTTCACGTCGGAGGAGAAGACATCCTGATCTCAAGTTTCAGCGTCGTAAACAAGAAGCTCTATATCAATAGCGATTATAACGGCGGCCGACCTGTATCGTCTCATAGCGATGGGGATAAAGGCTTCGTCTACAAAGCTCTCTTCGCAAAGGCCATCTGTGGAGCACCTGTAGCTGCCGAATATGTGCCTGTTGTTTCAGCGGCAAGCTTTGCTTACTATCCAACCGTTCCAGATGATTTCATGCTTTTGAGCAGGGTCTTAGTTTCCAGCCCGATTACTCCAGCAACACCGGCCGCAACACCGACCATTGAGTCTTACACAGATGAGCGATTCATCGGCGATGTGTCTCAGGACCTTCCATTTACATCGGATGAATCCCGACTGTTGAATGAACACTTCGAAGTTTTGAATATCTTGGAAGATAGTTTGTCTTACAGGACTATTTTGGATGCTTTCATTCAAGAGCTTTCCATAACAAACTTCAGAACATCAAGTGACAGTTCTCTGACTGAAGTTGATTTTGAAACATATTGGAATGCCAGACCCCTCCAGAGAGACAGCACTTTCAAGCATGGAGTTCAGTGGGAAGGGTTTGAAAGATTCGAATTCAACAATGGTTTCAAGAAGCTATGGTATGAAAACTCTGGGAATCAACTATTGACAACCCTGGCTCTTTTCAGCGGTGATCTGTTGGACAATTCGAACACCTCCGGTGTTGATATCCCTGAGATTTCAAGCGGTGAAGCAATTGAAGTCGTCTCAGCAGACCTGGGCGCGATTACTCCTGGTATTGTCAGCTATGCAGTAACAGCGGTCACAAGCAGCGGTGAAAGCCCGCTCTCCGATTTTGAAACAATCACGGTGCCCGTGCTTCAACCATACAATAAAATTAGGCTCACATGGCCGCATATCGCCGGGGTTGATTACTACCATGTCTACAAAAAGAGTTCGAATTTCTCGACCATCAATGACCTCCGTTTGACTGATGATGATGAGGTTACATACGCGCTCAATGGCTCGGGTGCGAACATTGTTTATGACGACCTGGGAACAATCGCTGGCAAGACGACAAGAAGAGGTGTCGTCATTACTGACAACACCATTTTCTCAAGCGACGGATTGGCTCTATATGCCTACGTCCCAATCATCAGTGATGTTGGGGCCTTGTGGCCGATTTCGAGATTGGAAGACAGTTTGATCACGGACGATGCTTTGACAACGGCCGATCCCCTGGAAAGGACAACGGCAAACGAATTCACGGCTGCGCTGACACTGGAACTGCCTGATGGTTCAACCGAGCAACAAACAGTTGTCATTCCTCAGGGAACATTAGCAGGAACTTCCTTCGAAATCGGAGAAGGAAAGTTATACACTGCTGTCCTCGACATGAGCATCCGTATCAGCGAAGACAGTTCAAAGATCACAAAAGTTGGAAACAGAATAGATTGGAGCATTCAGGATGTGGTATTCATCCAGAATGTTTCGTGACCTCAATAGAGGATCTGGCGTTCGAGAGCAATAAATAGAGAACGTCTGGAGGAAAAACATGGCAATTATCACTACAGCAGAAATGAACTATCTCGCAGGGCTTCTTGCTGACGCCTATCAAGATGGTTTGGATAGTTATGGCGATGCTGACACGCCAGATACCGTCAATTATGACGTATCAAGAGCCAAAGTATATGTTCGAGGTGGAACGGAAGCTCGTAATGGCATCAGGGCGACCACCCTTGATAGCAATGATGATGCTCTGGATCTACAGCCATCTGTCAGTACCACGACCGTCACTGTTCGTCGAGGTCGTTTCTATATCGCTGATTATCTGAATGAACTCTACAATGATAGAAGTTTCAGTTTTGCCTTCGACGATGACTTCTGGATGAGTGCTGGTCTTACCGAAGCTACTTGGGATGAACTTCAGGCAGATCTTGCCGCAAATGTCGCCAAGGTTATTACCCAGCGCAGAGCCAAAGCCCTCATCTATGCGTCGGATGAACCAATCAGTGATGCAACAACTGATGAGATGGAATCTTACACCGTCTTCGACACGACTCATGCTGACTTAAGAATCAATGCTTCCACGGATTGGTTTGCGGCAGAATTCAAGCCAACTGCAAACACTATGAGCCGCTATCTCGATAAGGTGAAGCTCTATGTCAGTTCTACTGGATCTCCAAATACAGGCTTGGTTTGCGATGTCTATGCTAATAACGCTGGTGCTCCAGATACCGGCAGCGATCCTGTTTTTTCTTCCTTCCAAGTCGATACTGAAATAGATTCAGACGGCGGATGGGTTGATTTCGTTTTCGAAGATCCAACAGTTTTGACAGGAGGCAATGTTTACTGGCTAGTTGTTCGTCCAGGAACCCCAAGCGGCGGGGCAGCTTCTAATCTTGCCGCTGGCGTTTATTATAGTTGGCATTTTGATGGGACACTATATGCCAATGGAACCAATGATGATCTTCTCCCATCCACGGACTCGGGATCGACTTGGGGAGCAGACATTGGTGCCGCAGGCGCAGGAGGAACAGGTATTACCCCTGCTGTTCAGTTCATCACTTATCTTAAGGTACTTTACACTGGAATCATATCAGACTTCGATTCTACGACAACTGGACATCCGAGTAGTTCGGATATAACCAATACTCTAATCGCTCCAGTGCCAAGTGCAATTGACTATGCTAATGTTTGTGAAGTTACGCTAGTTACCAATAACGGAACCTATGCAGATACAACTTTGCCTATCACGACAACAGTTAGTATTTCTGACACTAGAAGAACTGTTGCCTTCGAGGGGCTTGAGGATGACGATAAGATGTCAGTCATCTTCCCAGGTCTTGACACAACAGAAAATGAAATCCTGAAGGTTTCGACCGGAGCAAATACAAGCCCATTGGCAACATCTTTTGCAGCAACCGTTTCTGCTCTGGGAACCCATATTTCTAGCCTGAGTTCTGGAGATACTTTCAAGACTTATTGGCGAGATGCTGAAAACTATTTCGATAGAGCATTCAGGCAGATCTGGTATGCGAATGCCAGGGAAGAATTAGTGATAGACTTTGGAACATTTGTTGCGGATGGTACTGATGCCGATGAATACACTAATGGTAGCGATAACTGGACATCTACGGATGAGTGGGTTGTCAATATGAGCACTGGTGTTAATCTTGAAGTATATAATCCAGATGTTACAATTGGCGCTATTTTATTGAAAGTCTTTGGTATCACCACAACCTATACAACACTAACTTCAGACGCGGCATCTGGTTCCGCCATAGACTTCCTTAGTGTTGCAGATCCTTCTTTATTTGCTGCTAATGACTATCTATGGATACAAAAATGGAATGGGACGACTTTCAATGGAGATCTTGTAAAGGTCCTTGCTATATCAGGAAATCTTATAACGATAGGGTCTGGTGAGTTTGGTGTCTGCAATGGTTATGTAACCTATGACCATTCTGTCGGAGATAGAGTTTACTTGGTTGACGATGTAGCACTCACGATAGCCACTGCAACAGCGGCTGGAACTAGAACCACCGTCACTCCAACAACCACAGGCACAAAATATCTAGGAGTGGCTTTTATGCAGCCAACTTATAGTGGAACCTTCTATGGTGGTGTAGGTGATACATTCGTGGCTCGAAGCGTCTAAAACAAAACAAGAAGGTGACTGATGTCTGTGATAACATCACCTGAGCAATTTGTAGCTCGGCTGGGATATGCCGAGCTACTGCTTTTTTCAGATGATTTCTTTGATGACCCTGAGTTTACGGGCATGACTCCGAAAAACATCATCAGGGCCAAAGGATATGATTTGATGCCTCGTTTTGAAGCGGATATGGATGAAGACATCATCATCGGCTTACCTGAGCGCGTCCTGTTCGGAGTTAAGCCTGTCCGGCTTGATGGAAAAATTCTGATCGACTTTGCGGCGACCCCCTATGGAAGACTTGAATATCCTACTGCTATGTTGTTCGACAAGCTTCGCCAAGCCTGGGTAGGCTATCGAGACAACGGAGATATTATGTCTCCCAGGGATGATCTGAAAGGCGTCAATTGCCCTCTGTTTGCTTTAGGGTCAGCAACTCATGGATCATTTATTCAATGCCTCGTTGATAGCTTCAATATCAGTATCACGAATTCAGACGAACCAATCGAGGCGGAATTTGGAATCAAGAGTATCAACTATGATCCAACCGATGATGACACGATTCAATCCTGGCAGAGTTTGATCTACGACATAACAGAAGAAAAGTATCGATTACACGCTAGAAGATTAATCATGGGCAAGGATTGCACGATCACGACTGGAGACAGTGCGGTTGTCGGAACATTCGGAATGCCAGCCAGTAGTAACAGCATTTTCGCTGGTGGCCCAAATAAACCAGATAGCACAATCTCTAACGTTGTCAGCTTCAGTTTATCCATTGAAAACCATATGGAGCCAGTGTACACAATGCGGAGCCATGAGGAAGACGATCAGGTCGCTCGCTTCCAGGAGAACATCTTCCCAGATAGTTACGGAATGTCTGCCCCCAGAATTGTAACCGGTTCGCTTGAATGGTTTGGAAATGTCCAGCCCTTGACTTCCCTCGAAAGAATTACCGGCCCAACTAGCGTTCAAAATGAAGACTCTCTTATAATTGACATGAGGCATTTCAGGATAGAATTGAAAGAGCCAGTCTGGAGTCTCTCAGAAAAACGCATCGGCCTGGATTTGGTCAAAAGAACGGCCAAATTCACCATCGCTTCTGACGGAGACATTATTGTTCCAGGCTACACAACCAATTATTCGTAAGGAGCATATATGGGAGTTTTAGTAGATAAAAGCGCAACTTTTGAGGTGTCGTTTCATTATCGCTTGATTAAAAATGAAGAAGGGGAGACGGTAGGTGTTGCTTTCGCTGATGACGAAGGATGGGGAGGAGGCGAATACATAGAGTTCAAAAGTCTATGGGTTCCAGCAACCCATGAAGAAATGACCTTCATTCGAGAGGAATCCTCCGTCATCAATCACATCAATGAAAAGGCGATCTTGTTGCTTAAAGAATTCAGGCCCAGATTGATCTGCTCTTTTTGTCGAGAATGGAATCTGACCGACGACGAGGGTTATCCCCTGCCAATTACCAGAGAAGTTATTGCCAACATGTTTGAACTTTTCGTCATCAATATCGTTGAGGGATGGAAGAAAGCAACAGGGGTGCCAGAAAAGATTCCTCAAGACAATTCTTGGGAGAATATCACAAAAGATATATTCAAAGAATTTCTCAAGCTGATGACTGAACATTTTCAGCAGGAAGGGTGATCGATGGATTACTTCCATACTAAAAATGGCATCATAAAGATTGGAAGATATGACTTGAAAGAAGGTTACAAGGTCTATAAGGATCCTCTTGGAAGTTCAACACTCGGCGCTGATAGTGAAAGTAGAATCCGTCCAAATAGTGCTCTTTTGGCTTATAGTACCGAGCATTTGAAAAATAAGGCTCCAGCAAGTATTTCGTCTAGAAACATCCCAACGTCCAGTATTACAGTCCATACCGAGGAAGCTTGGGACTATGTTCCAAACTATCAACAGAACTCATTTGAAGCAACTCGTTTTACTTATGAAAAGCCTTCAAACAAGACTATTTCATTGAATGGAAACTATCTAGCATCTTCGACCAATAACAATCCAGATGAAAATTTGCTGGACACTTTCTATATGTTCAACACATTCGTCTACGAATTCAAGAATATGTATTCCAGTCCGGCTGCGTACTCTTTCTCGTTCGAAGACACAATGCATGACAAAGAGATTTTTTTGGGAAGAGGAATGCTGCCAGAAAGCTTCAATCTCAGCATCAACGGCATTAATGAAGTCCAAGATGCCACTTGGTCTGCTAGATTTATCGGCCCATATGATTTCGGTGATACCGAGTCATATAGCCAGAATGTGCCAGATTTCACCAGGGGCAATCTGGGCCTAAGGGCGATGAACACAAGGGATTTCGTCCTCGGCACTTCAAACAATGATATCTTCTCTGCCCTGATCAGCTTTGATCTTTCATTGAAAATCGATTGGGAAAAGAAAGCGACCTTCATCAGTTATTTGGGAAAAAACGCTCCAAATTGGAGGTGGTGGGGGATGAATGATATCACAGGAGAATGCAACATCAAAATGATCCTTCCTCAAAAGGCTGTTCAATCCCAGAACGTCGGCACAGGCAAATCATACTCTTGGCCAGTTGGTAAACTTGTCTGGAACGACCCTACAATACATTCTTTAATGGATAACCTTGACACACTTTCTCTGCCTGATTTTTATTGGCAAACACCATCCATAGATTTTCAGGCAGAGAATTTGACTATTCTAAGCTATAAAGGAGTCTTACACAATGGAACAGTTATTTCATAAGCTCTATGGCATAGAA
>Ga0210057_1006944_pt1 | contig 13928 bp, 10 predicted proteins | sample CryGeyCG2114_010_2_FD_183968 | JGI IMG/M metagenome (GOLD analysis project Ga0210057, IMG submission 183968) | Groundwater microbial communities from aquifer - Crystal Geyser CG10_big_fil_rev_8/21/14_0.10 (SPAdes) (version 2) | ecosystem: Environmental > Aquatic > Deep subsurface > Groundwater ... | reverse complement strand
GGTCAGTTCCTGAGGGGCTGTAGGCATAGACCTTTACTGCATCAAGTGTTCCTGTAGTTATTGGGGATATTTTTACTGCCTGATAATTATAAACAGGATTCATTAATTCCGCAGAACCATCATCGTATGAAATTTCGCTTGCTGCGAAAGAAACGGTTGCGATTAATATCAAAAATAATACAACGATTACTCTTGCTTTTAGATTGTTCAAATTTTATCCCCCACTAATATACTATTCTTTTATTACTTTTAGATTACTACTTTTATTACTTTTAGATTACTAGGATTTTTAAACTTATTTTATATGTTAAATCCTCTTTACTTCTAATTCCTTACTATTCTGCCTCTTTTTCCCTTCTCCTATTCACGCTAATTTTTTCTAGTTATATTGTTAATACTGATTAACTCTTTTTAACTCTTGCTGTGTTATTTGCCGTTCTTTTTCTTTTGCATTGCAATTGACGCAATTTTTTTCCGGAACACAAATGCAAGAATTATCAGGATTATTCCCGCGCCCCCGACAAGAAGGAAAGGATCGGGTGTATTATTAATCGGAGTTTTCACAGGAACGCTGATTACTTCCTGTTGTGTCCTTACAGTATCATCAACAAAACTCTTTATTTCAAGTTCAAGGAGGTAATTCTGGATGCTTGCATCATCCTTTATTCTGAAAAGAAGAGTCGCTTCCCCTTCCTGTCCCGGCTCAAGTTTTGGTGCAACAAAATCAAATGCCTTATCAAATTCAAATGGCTGTTCACTTTTTTCAAAAACCTTTACCCTTACCGATTCACCGTTTGCTTCGCCTATGTTTTTTATTTTAATTTTCAAACTAACATTCCTGTTGCCCGCCTGCAAATCAGCAGGGTTAGTTGTTACCTCAACAACCTCGAATCTTGGAACAGGTTTTACAATAAGGTCAAAACTAAGCTCCTTTTCAAGGAAATTATTTGCGCCTGAATTGTTTAATGTGTATTGGGTAAGCACTTTCAATGTATAGGTGCCACTTTTTGTTTCTTCAGGAACATCAATGAAAAAAACAGATTCAGCTGACGAATTGCCATTCAGGTTTCCTAAAAGTGAAATGTTCGAAAAGCTATCCGCGACCTCTAAGTCCTCAGGCAAAACCAACGTGGCTTTGAGATTTTCAGCAACATCCTCGCCTGTATTGAGCAATGTTACAGTAAGCTGAACATCATCCGTATCTGGAAGAATTTTTCTAGGATCGGATTCTATGCCCCCAATTTCAATATTCGGAAGTTTATTATCAACATCAATGCTCAAATCAAATCTCTGATCCGGTTTTCCAGATTCCCTTACAACAAACTCCATTATGTTGTCCCCATCAATCGCTTCCCTTGTTACCTCAAGCCTGTATTTAACAACAGCTGATTTGAATCCTGGCAATATTCCAAGATTTTTCACGGCTTCCTGTCCATAAGCAAGCCTTAAACTGTCCTTTGGAATAAGCTCGGCTTTCAGGTTTCCTGTATCCCCTTTTGAATTATTCTCTATTGAAATGAAAACATCCACAAAGTCACCTGCTTTTGCAGGAAGCGGATCATATTCCAGAACGCTTGTCCTGAGTGCAAATGTATTCATTGCTAGTAAAATCATAATGCCTAACACAAGAATTTTTTTCATCAAACCAATCACCTATTGTTTACTATTTGAGCCAGTGGTTCTCTTAAAAAGCTTTTCCTGAAGCACCAGTACAGGCGGTACAATAACCATGCACCCGATAAAAATGTAAATAACTGAAAGGGTCATTGTAAGCCCAAGCCTTTGTGTTATAAGAAGCGATGCAAGCATTAATGAAAGGAAACCTATTGCGGTTGTTATTGTCGACGCGAAAATTGCTTCGCCAACCTCATCCATTGTTTCGATAACCGCATGTTCTATTGTTTGCCCTTCTTTTTGCAGGTGCTTAATGCTATGTATAAGGTGTATGCTGAAGTCTATTCCAAGACCCATTACAAGAGGAATGAATCCGCTTGTAAGCATTGTGAAAGGCAGGTTAATGTAACCCATGGTGCCTATTGTCCAGACAAGCGAAATCATTATTGGCACAATTGACATTATTCCTGAAACAATGGATCTGTAAAATAAAATTATCAAAAATAAAATAATCAAGAAAGAAAGAATTGAAGTAAATCCTAAATTTGATCCGAGGTTTTCGTTAAGCTCAATAAACTGCACAAGATTTCCCCAAAGCTTTGCAGTAACTCCATCAGGAAGAGCCACAGATTCAATGTGCTTGCGAAGCTCATTGTAATTCCTTGTCTGCTCCGCATCGCTTCCGCCAAAACTAGTTGAATTGACATAAATCCTCATTATCGAAAAATCCTTGTTGTAAAAGCGCTTTATTTTCGGGTTATCCTCAATTATTCTTTTGATTGATACAATATTATTAGGCAATACTCCGTTATTGGTGGCGCGTATTTCATCAACTGCGCTCACAGTCTCATCGATGTATCCTATTTCCCCGATTATTTTTGCCATCTGATCCGTTTTGATGAGAAATTCAGGATTCCTTAAATCAATTGATTTTTCCCTGCCCCCCGTTTCATTGAAGAAAAGTATCTGTATACTGTTCAAACCCGAAAATTCTGTGCCCACAACAAAAAGGCTTTCAACAACAGGATCATTTTCCGGCAAAAAGTTTTCGTTACTTGTATCAAAATAAAGAAGCGTAAATCCGGGGAGTATAAGTAATGTGAATATAACTGCGGCAACGAGTACAGCAACAGGTCTTTTTGTCTGAAATTCCCCTAATTTCCTTGTAATTTTTCTGAGCGAATCTACTTCCATCTTTGATCACCGTGTTCTTCACGAAGAATTTCAATTTTAAGCTTTAAAAGTACCGGAATAAGTATCATTGTTGTCGTAAAAGCAAAAATTACCCCAAGTGCAAGTGTCAATCCCTGCACCCTGATTGCCTCTGTAGAACCAAGAAGGTTAACCGAAAATCCCACGAGTGTTGTCAAAAAGGAAATGGATAATGCGCTTCCAACAACCTTTGCGGTTTCAGTTATTGGCTTTGAACTGTTTTTTTTGATTTTTGCATCAAAGCTATTCACAAAATGAATCGCATAATCAACCCCCAAACCTATCACCATTGCCGCAACAGTGGCATTCGCAACAGATAATTTTATTCCTAGTAAAGTCATTGTCCCGGCAAGCCATATGACCGCGACAATTACAGGGGCAATTGTTATTAGTGTTAAAGAAAGTTTTCTGAAAAGGAAAAGCAATATTGCAAAAACAAAAAGCAGGGCAATTGCCATTGTTTCAACAGAATCCCTTATCATTAAATTTATTATTTCATTAAGCAGTTTCGGAAAACCCGTTACCGCCGCATTGATTCCCAATGGAAAAGGCGCATCCGAAACCTTTTTCTCCATCCTTGCCTCAACATCATCTCTGGCGCCTGCCTTTTTCGGAATATTGACACTTACATTCATTATTGTTGCCGAAGCATCATTGTTGAAAAATGCGTCTGCATCTTTTCCCAGCATTCTTTGCCATTCTTTTGATTCTTCCAATGATTCAGGAAGCCGGCCAAAAACGCTTTTGAAAACAGTAGCAATGCTTGTCGCATTTTTAACTTCAGGCTCATTTTCAAGTGTTTTTTCAAGCGAATCAAGGGCATGCAAAACCTCCGGGTCTCTTAAATCATTCACCGTATCCTTATCCGGATTGCTTTTGTCCACTGTAACAACAACAAAAAAAGCGTCGCTTTCATCAAACTCATTCTGAATAACTTTTTTCAGGCTCAGGTAATCATCTTCGGGCTTGAGCTGCTGATCCAGGGTAGAGTCAACCTCCAGCCTCATTGCATAAAAGAGCATTGTGCCTGTCACAATAAGCATTATGAAAAGTATTGCCCAAACATTCCTTTTCTGGAATTCAACCAAAGAGGCATAAAATCCCCTTAAACCATCCTGCATTAGGACTTTGCGATTGAAAAGTTATTTAAACCAATTATTAGCGGAAGTCAAACAGGCTTTTTTTGCTTCAACAGTTTCCCCACAATAGGACTTCGCTTTTCGTTTGGAGCAACTGCTGTTTGCCTAAAAATCAAACAAGCTTTTCTGTTGCTTCGGCTCCGAAAAATTGCTTACCCTTATGCCGAATCTTCTTGCAACAAATTCAGGGTTTTCGGTGAAAAATTCCCTGAAAAGTTCCTCCACAATTTTCATTATTTCTTCGCTTTTCCCTGATTCAACTTGAATTGTCCTGCTTCTTGTAACCGATTCAAGCCTATCCGAAATAATTAATGTTGAAATAGTCCTGAAAAAAACATTCATTTCAAGCGCCTTTTTTGCAAGCGAATCAGCAAGCTCTTTTGATTCCGAGACAAGCACATCAGGATTTTGAGTATTTTCCTTAAGTGTCTTTATTCTGGATAATTGCTGTTTTTCCCTTTCCTCAACAACACTTTCGTCAATCCCGAGTGACTTTTCATGAATCAATACCCCCTTGTTTTTTCCGAACATTTCCTGCAGAAAAGTAACATCAGTTTCCGCAAGTTTTGGTATTGTGCTTATCCCTTTTTCTTTCAGCATTTCAAAAGTTTTCGAGCCAATGCCATGCAGATCCGAAATCCGTTTCCCGCGCAAAAATTCTTTGACCTCATTGGGAGTTACAAGTGTAATGCCGTCAGGTTTGTTTGTGGATGACGCCATTTTTGCAATAAGTTTGTTTGGCCCGATGCCTATTGAGCATGTAAGTTTTTCTTCATCCATTAATTTTTTCTTTATTTCAACACAAAGCTTCCTTGCCTCGGCATAGCTTCCATGCACTCTTTCCGAAACATCCATGTACGCCTCATCAATGCTCATCTGCTCGAACGCATCCGCAAATTCCCTGAAAAGAATCATTATCCTCTCGGAAACATCATTGTAATATTCCCTGTCCGCGGGCAGAATAATAAGTTCCCTGCTTTTGCTTTTTGCAAAAGCAATAGGCATTCCTGCCCTTACCCCAAAATCCCTTGCCGCATAGTTTGATGTTGCAATCGCCCCTGATTCCGCTGTCCTGCCTGAAAACATTCCAACGCAAACGGGCTTTCCTTTCAATTCAGGTTTTCTTTGCTCCTCAAGCTGTACATAAAAGTAGTCAAGATCAACGTGCAATATCACACGATTCATTTTTAAGACCTGAAAAATTTAACCGCTTCCGGAAAAGTTGTCCACATCGCCGGCTTTGCCGCAAGTTTCCCAATAAACCTGCTTGGCTTGTCCATGTCACCGTACTCGCTGAGGAATTCCCCTATGTTTGCCCTAATGAGTTTCTTGAAAAATTTATCAAGCTGTTCCTCGTTCATGCTGTTCATAAATTTCCTTATTTTCCAATGCAATTCCAGCTCCTTGTTTATTCCTGCGCAGTTTTTTTCATAGCTCTGCAGGGGCGTTCCATCCTTGAAATAATTATGCACAGATTCCGAAAGAACCCTTGCCGCATTTACTCCTGTGAGTATTCCCCCGCCTGTTGTTGCCTTTGTCTGAAAAGCAGCATCTCCGACAATCATCATGTTTTCGCTTACAAGTTTCTTAAGTGGATTTCCGACTGGGATAAGCGAACTGCACTTATCACAAAATTCACCCTTAATGTTTTTTTCATTTATAAAAAAATTGAAATCTTTTCTGATATTTCCTGATGTGCTAGCCAACCCTATCCTTGCACTCCCCTCGTTTTCAGGCACAATCCACGCAAAAAAATTTCTCGAGTAATCCCCGAAATAAACCTGCACAAAATCAGGGTCAAAAGAGCCTTTTGCCACAACCTGATAAGCATGCACATAATCCTTTATTGTTGTTTCAATTCCCGCAAGTTTCCTTATCCTTGAATTCACCCCATCGGCGCCGACAACAAGTTTTGATTTTATTATTTCTCCTCTTCCCTTATAATCGACAAAAATTGTTTCATTTCTCACATCAATCATTTTTGTGTTGAGCCTGATTTCAACTCCCGTTTCCTGCGCTTCCCTTGCAAGCACCCTGTCAAGCCCGCCTCTGTCAACCACATATGCGACAGGCCCGCTTTTTCTGATTTCAATCATTTCATGGTTAGGTGAAAAAATTTGTGCTCCCCTGACCTTGTTCATGAGAACCTCTTCAACCTGCTTCTGCAGGCGTGCTTCCCTTGTTCCGGTAACGCTTACAATGCCTGTGCAGTTAACAGGGTTGCCTATAATATTATGTTCCTCAAGCAAGACGGTTTTCCAGCCCCTTTCCTGAATTTCTTTGGCCGCAACCGACCCTGCAGGACCCGCCCCGACAACTGTAACCATGTTCATTTCAAAGACACTCTCTTATGCATTCAGTGGAAAAAAGTTTAATTAGTGTTGCTTTGTGCCTTTTTAAAAAAAAAGGTATCGGGGAAACTATTTTCCCCTGTAAGCGAATTTTCCAAGCCCTTTTTCGGCATTTCTTTTCTTGATCATTTTATGCGCGAGAAATGCGCCTCCGCCGAAAAGCAGCATAATAATCAGTGCCATGATTATCAGTATCACTATTACGAATACAATCCACACGCTGTCCGGTATCGGCGAGAACTGAATTGGATTTGCCGGATTCGATTCAAGTATTATAGGCGGTGCTGCAAAAGACTGGAATTCCCTTTGTATTCTGTTGCCCTCTTCCTCTGTAAGAGCCTTCCCTACAGCGTACTCGAACACTATTTCCTGCCCAGCATCAACGCTGCCCAAATCAAATTTGATTGCAGGGTCGCTTTGAAGAACAATAAATGTTTTGTCGCTTGTTATTGCAGAAGCGCTCTGAACAACGCCCTTAGGAATAACCTCGACAATCTGGATACTGTTCTTTGCCTCATTGTTCACAAAACTTATTTTTATTTTTGCCTCAAGGCCGGAAGCAACCCGTCTTATTTCAAGCTCTCTTGTTGGCTGGTTTGAATTTGTAAGCCTTATTGCCTCAGCCATTGCCTTATCCGTTACGCCCGCATTTTTCAGCAGCTGTTCAAGCTTAGAAATATCATACACGTATGTTTCCGCTGCAAAGAGCGTTTCATCAATGTTATTTACTTTAATTGTGAAAAGCCTGCTTGCCTCATTGCCTGCGTTATCTGTTGCGACAATTTTAAGTGAATAAGATCCATTGGCTTTTGAATTGCTGTTCCACTCAAATGAGTATGTCCCGTTTTTCTGCTCAAGCCTTCCAATGCTTGCATCATTTATGAATGCCTCAACAAAAGCAATTCCTGTTCCGTCATCATTCACGCTGGCTGAAATTGTTGCTTTGTCCTTGACAATTGCGCCTTCACTTGGAGTAACTCCTGAAATTGTTGGCTTTACCGAATCAATGTCAAATTCAAGAAGCTCATCACAAGCTTTGTCATTTTCATCTTTTCCTTCAACAAGCACCGCGCCTTTTCCCGAAATATTTGCAGGTATGTCGAAGCTTGTCTTTATTTCAGTTCCGTTTTTTCCTGAAACAAGAGTTGCATAGGCTCCATTAGGTAGCTTTGCCTTGACCTTTCCGTTAAGCAGATCCCCGCCTGCAACAGTCACAAGAATTTCGGCGCTTCCTTCAGAAGCCGGTTCCTCAACTGTGATGTTGATTGCCACTCCGCATGCGTTTCCTGAATTAAGCACGCGTTTTATGCTGCTTAAAGCCCCCTTGTTTCCCGCTTTGTCCACTGCCTGAACCTTGTAGTAATATGCGATTCCCTGGGTAAGGCCATCCTTATCAGTATAATTTGTTTTTGTTATGTTGGTGAATTCCCTTACCCCAGGATCTGAAGCCACAAAATCCCTGTTGTTCACCTTGTCCCTAATGTTCCTGTAAATTATATAATAATCTACACCAGAATTTCCATTATCCGGCTGGTCATCAGGTTCATCCCATGAAAGGTAAATGCTGCTGTTGCTCTGGCTCAAACCAAAAACATTTGCCGGCACTTCAGGACCTGTATTGTCAACCCTTATCCTGAAATGATCTGTCGGTCCGCAGCCATTGCTGTTGCATGCCGCCACGTGGAACCATCTTTCTCCATCATCAATGTGTGAATAATTTTTTCCCCTGCTTGTAGTACTCTCATCATCGCTGTCAATGACATAATTGTCCGTTGTGTTAAGTGCGTACCTGTAATTATCCGCATTGCTTACAGAACTCCAGGTAAATTCAGGGTCATCGCTTTCTTTCCAGTCATCCTCATTATGCGTTTCAGATGATATTGTTGGTGTGCCTGTCGGAGCGCCTGATGATGCTGCCTGCGGTTGCGCATTAACCTGATCCGATGTTTCCCCGAAATTTCCAGATGTGTCATTTGACCTAACTTTGAAATAGTATGTTGTTCCATTGCTTAATCCTGTTTTGGTAAAGCTTGTTGATGTTGTTGTGCCAATGTATGTGCTTCCGTCAGGGGTAAATCCTGAGCTTGTTGACATATACACAAAATAAGCATTCAAATCAGCTGCTGATACAGCTGTCCACGAAAGTACAATCTGCACATCTCCTGATGTTGCAGTAAGACCAGTGACTTTTCCCGGGACATCGCTGTCAAGGAAAGTGAAATCCGAATCAGCCTGTGCAGCGGCATTTCCAGCAAAATCTGATGCATTCACCCTTATCGTGTATGCTGTTCCGCTTATGGTGATATTTGATTCATTGTATTCACAATGATAATTGCCATTTGTTTGTGTACAGCTTGAATTTGAAAAACTGCTGCTGTTTCCGACAAGTGTAACAGCAATGCTTGATTTGTTTACCGGGCTTCCGTTCCTGTTCACATCAAAGCTTACAAGAGTTGAGGTGTACGATGTGTTGCCGTCCTGCGGTCTGTAAATTGTTATTGTTGGCAATGCATTATCAATCATGAATGAATCGCCTGAACCTGTTGCATTGTCCGCATTGCTAAGGTCCCTTGCTTTTACATCAATGAAATAATTGCCATCAGATACTCCTGAAAGGCTCCAGGTGTATGTGCATGTTGCCCCTGTTGAAAAGTCTGTTGTTGTACAGCTTCCCGCAAGCAAATTAAGGTCAGCTTTAATTAGATTTTGTAATCCGCCTGCAGTTGTACTGTAATAAATGTCGGCATTCACGTCCATTGGCGCATCGGCATCGGTTACTGTAAACGCAATTGAGTGTGAACCATCCTTGAGATAACTTCCTGAACCAGGGCTTGTGACAGAAACAGTTGGGTCCGCGGCAAAAGCCAGGCCTGTGATAAATAATACTGCTAATAGTAATGCGCTGATATTCTTGTTCAAGTTGATTTCACCCCTACAGAAATTTTTCTGCAATACTATTTTTTCCTTAGTAACTTCTTTTAAAAACAACCTGCTGATTATCATTAACGTGTTTATTTATGGCATTATTTGAGGGGTTAATTCTCTGGACAAAGGAAACCTTCGGCTCATTCGGGCCGGCAGGATTGTTCATTCTTGCCTTCGCAGAAAGCAGTTTCTTTCCCGTGCCGCCGGACATTCTGATAATTGCCTTTTCCCTTGCCGCGCCATCACAGGCATTCTTTTTTGCATTAATCGCAACCATTGGAAGCGTTCTTGGCGCATTATTCGGTTATTTTCTTGGCCAAAAATTCGGCGAGCCTCTTCTTCTCAAGTTTGCAAAAAAACAGCAGGTTGAACACGTGCAGAAACTCTACAAAGATTTAGGGTTTTGGGCGGTTGTTGCAGCTGGATTTTCTCCGATTCCGTTCAAAATTTTTACAATACTCTCAGGCATAATGGAGCTTGAAAAGAAAAAATTTGTTATAGCTTGTATTGTTTCAAGAGCAGGCAGATTTTTCCTCGTGGCAGGCGTAATTTATTTCTTTGGTGCGGAAATAAACACTTTTCTGAACCAGTATTTTGAAATCCTGACTCTTGCAATATCGCTTCCTGTAATAATTTTTGTTTCATGGAAATTCTACAGGCACAGGATGCAGACACACGGAAAAATAATATGAAAAAACCGTTTTTATTTTCTTTTATTTATTAATATATTAATCTTCGGATGGGCTTGGGTTATTTTGTTTTTTTAATCCATCTTCTGCTTTTTCCAGTCTTTCAATCGCCGTTTGCGTCCGGCGGTAACGCATGCCATTTTCGTTTGGACTCAATGCCCTTTTGTTTATTTTATTTTCCTTTCCGCATTTTTAAGTCTTTCAATTGTATCTGTGGTAAACCGCCGCAGGCCCGCGGCGGTAGGGCGTTCTATCTTCGCTGGTGTTCGATAGAACTTAATCGGGTTTCCGCATTTTTCAGTCTTTCAATTGTATCTGTGGTAAACCAATAACCTTTATGCTCAATCCAACCGAGTTCCTTTTTTTCTGCAAGTGCAGGAAAAAGCGTTTTTTCAATAAGGTTAAATCCTTTGGGCAGTAAATCAAGCGCTTTTTTTTCAATGAGATAGCAACCAGCATTCGCCAGATTGCTTGGTGCATTTTCAGGCAAAGGTTTTTCAACAAAATCAATTATTTTTTTCCCGTTTATTTTTGCAACACCAAAGCTTGAAACATCATTGACTTTCTGCAGCGCAAGTGTCGCACTGCATCCATTTTTATTATGTGCCTTTTCAATCGCACTTAAATCAAAATCTGCAATATTATCCCCATTCAACATAAAGAATCTATTATGTAGCAGTTCTTCTGCTTTTTTCAGTGCACCTCCTGTTCCAAGCGGTTCCGTTTCCACCGAAAAAGAAATTTCCATTCCTCTTTTATGATGCTCAGCACTCTCAAAATAATCTTCAATCTTTTCATGCATATGCCCTGAAGCAACAATAACTTCAGTAACTCCATATGCAAGGAGATTATCAATACAGTATTCCAGTATCGGTTTTCCTTTTACCTTCACAAGTGGTTTTGGGATATTGTCCGTAAGCGGCCTCAGCCTTTCACCCTTGCCACCCGCAAGAATAAATGCCTGTTTTACATTCATGTATCAAATAACCCTTAGGTAGTTTAAATTTTTTATCAATTTTTCGAAATTGTGTTTTGAACCAATCTCTTTTAAAATAACCTGAACACATTATTGCATACTGATTTTGCATTTTTTGCAAATTTTAATTTTAAGTGATTTAATGAAAATAGCGGTAATAGGAACCGGTTATGTTGGCCTTGTTGCAGGAGCGTGTCTCGCGGATCTTGGAAATCAAGTTATCTGCGTTGACATTGATGAAAGCAAAATAACCTCGCTGGAAAAAGGAATAATACCAATTTATGAGCCAGGTCTTGAGGAAGTTGTAAAAAGAAATGTCCTTGAAAAAAGGCTTTCATTCACAACAGATTCCGCAAAGGCAATCAGTGATTCCAAAATAATTTTTATCGCTGTCGGTACTCCGCAGGGCGATGACGGCAAGGCTGAATTGAAATATGTTTATGCCGTTGCGGAAACAATCGGAAAAAATGCGAATGAGCCAAAAATAATTGTTGATAAAAGCACAGTTCCTGTTGGCACCTCGCGAAAGGTTAAGGAGCTTGCGGAAAAATTTTCAGAACACCGAATAGAGGTTGTTTCAAACCCTGAGTTTTTGAGGGAAGGTTCTGCGGTAAAGGATTTCCTTGAGCCTGACCGTGTTGTAATAGGCTCGGATAATTCCGAAGCGGCAAAAGCAATTGAAGATTTATACAAGCCGCTTGGAAAAGAAATTCTAATTACAAACCCTGAAAGCGCCGAACTCATAAAATACGCTTCGAACGCTTTCCTTGCGACAAAAATTTCGTTCATAAATGAAATTGCCGCAATTGCCGACCGCGTGAATGCCGATGTTTCTGAAGTTGCAAAAGGCATGGGGCTTGATGCGCGAATCGGAAAGCAGTTTCTCAATGCGGGCTGTGGTTATGGTGGCAGTTGTTTTCCTAAAGATGTCAAGGCTCTTCAAAAAATTGCCCTTGATTGCGGATACAAACTTGATATTTTAAGGGAAGTTGAAAAAGTCAATGAGTACCAAAAAATGCTGCCTGTTGAAAAACTGAAAAAAGAACTTGGTTCTCTTTCAGGGAAAAAAATCTGTGTTCTTGGTCTTGCTTTCAAGCCAAATACAGATGATATGCGCGAAGCAAGTTCAATCAAAATAATTCACGCACTTGTAAAAGAAAAAGCACAGGTTGTTGCGGTTGATCCGATAGCGGAGGAAAACGCAAAACAGTTCCTGCCAAAAATACATTACGAAAAATCGCCTTATGCCGCGGCAAAAGGATGCGATGCAGTTATGCTTGTTACTGAGTGGAATGAGTTTTTAGAGCTCGATTTCGCAAAAATCGGTGCGGAAATGAACTCAAAAATAATTGTCGACGGAAGAAACGCCTATGACAGGGAAAAACTCGTGGCAATGGGCTTCAAATACATTGGGATTGGAAGGTGATATTTTTTGAAGGCACTTATTTTAGCAGCAGGTTACGCAAAAAGATTATGGCCACTTACAAAAAACAAACCAAAGCCGCTTTTGGAAGTTAAGGGCAAAACAATCGTCGGTCACATTCTTGAGAACATGAAATCAGTAAAGGAAATTGACGAGGTTCTTATTGTTACAAATGAAAAATTCGCAATGGAATTTGAATATTGGGTAAAGGACTTTGAATATCCAAAGCCGATAAAAATTGTCAACGATATGACATCATCCAATGATGACAGGCGCGGAGCTGTCGGGGACATTGATTTCACTATAAAGGACCTGAAGCTGGATGATGAACTAATGATTATTGCGGGCGACAATCTTTTCGAATACAAAATTTCGGATTTTTACAATTTTTACAAAAAAAAAGGGACAAGCATTGTCGCATGCCGTGACATGAAAGACAAGGAACTTGTGAAAGAGCGCTTTGGTGTTGTTGAAATTGATAAGGAAAAAAAAGTAGTTGGTTTTGAGGAAAAGCCAGTTGAACCAAAAAGCACACTTGCGGCAACAGCCTGTTACATTTTCACAAAGACTGATGTAAAGGAAATAGACCTTTACCTTCAGCCTGGAAATTCACCGGACAATGCGGGTGATTTTGTTGCATGGCTTTCAAGGCACAAGCCAGTGCATGCATTCATTTTCACAGAAAACTGGTTTGACATAGGTTCTTTTGAAAACCTCGGAAAGGCAAGAGAGGAATTCAATGGCTAAAATCATTGTTGCCGGAGGTGCAGGATTTATAGGATCACATCTTTGTGATTTTCTTATCACCAAGGGCGAAGATGTTGTTGCAATTGACAACCTTGTTACAGGAAACAAAAACAACATTGCGCACTTAATGGATAACAAAAAATTTTCTTTCATTGAGCAGGACATTTCAAAGGAATTTTCAGTTGCTTTTGAAGTAAAACAAATTTATAATCTTGCTTCTCCGGCATCGCCAGTCGATTATCAGGAAAAGCCCCTTGAAACACTTGATGCCGGTTCGCTTGGAGTAAGGAATCTGCTTGCCATTGCAAAAGAAAAAAATGCCTCTTTGTTATTTGCCTCAACATCAGAAGTTTACGGCAATCCATTGGAGCATCCGCAAAAAGAAACATACTGGGGAAACGTAAATCCTGTCGGACCGCGTTCATGCTATGATGAGGCAAAAAGATTCGGTGAGGCGTATTGTGTTTCTTTCAGAAAAATGAATAATTCTAATGTGAAGATTGCAAGAATATTCAACACTTACGGTCCAAGAATGAGAGGCAATGATGGCAGGGTCGTACCTAACTTCATAAACCAGGCACTTGCAGGCGAATCCATTACGGTTTATGGCAAAGGCGACCAGACAAGAAGCTTTTGTTACGTTGATGACATGGTTACGGGCCTCTATTCCTTAATGAATTCTCCTGAAAAAGGGCCGGTGAATATAGGCAATCCTGTTGAAACAACAATCCTCGAACTTGCACAGAAAATTATTTCACTTACCAAAAGCAAATCAAAAATTTCCTTTAAGGGTCTTCCTGTGGATGATCCTGAAAGAAGGCTTCCGGACATTTCACTTGCACGCGAAAAACT
>Ga0210057_1006943_pt1 | contig 13933 bp, 11 predicted proteins | sample CryGeyCG2114_010_2_FD_183968 | JGI IMG/M metagenome (GOLD analysis project Ga0210057, IMG submission 183968) | Groundwater microbial communities from aquifer - Crystal Geyser CG10_big_fil_rev_8/21/14_0.10 (SPAdes) (version 2) | ecosystem: Environmental > Aquatic > Deep subsurface > Groundwater ... | reverse complement strand
ACTGGTTGTGGACGCCAATGCGACCGCAGCGAAGTGGTGTGATGATCTTAGTTTGGGCGGCTTCACGGATTGGTATCTGCCCGCTTATGACGAACTTGCGCAGCTCTATGCTAACAAAGCTGCCATCGGTGGATTTAAGACCATCGGAACAAGCTACTATTGGTCATCTACACAGGTGGATACCAGCGATGGGAACCGTCAAAAATTTGCCGATGGGACCTGGTCGAGCGGAACGAAATCTAGTTCCTACTATGTCCGTTGTGTACGCCGATATGGTGGCTCCCTCACTGCTTCTCCGAGCTCAGTATCTGGACTTACCATGGTTCTACCGGGGGATACTGCATCAGCATGGACAACTGTCACCGTTACAAACCCATTTGCAACCACCACGGGTGCATTAACAACGACGGTCAGCAACAGCAGTTTTGAAATCAACGGATCTAACAACAACTGTACTGGCCAAACCTTGGCACAAAATGCGACTTGTACCTTGCAGGTCCGATTGACCGGAAGCTCAACCTCATTGTCGGTCACCGGTAACCTGAAAGTTTTTGATACCACTGGATATTCTTTAACAGTGGCCTTAAGCGGTGCGATTACCAAAGACTGTACTACTGGTACACCCACCGTCGGTGACATTTGTTCTGGAGTCAATCTCTACGCTGGAACTTACAACTATGGTGGCTCGATTGGAACACTCGGATTGATGCTAACGCCGTCTGGCTGTTCGGGTGATACAGCCTCTCCAACATGTTCAGGAGCAACGGACTCACAAACTGCATCATGGGGCTCCAGTGGTGTTGATCATGGTGTCACCAGCACCACCGATGGTGTGACTAATACGGGAACTCTGGTGGGCGGAACCTGGTCGAACACACTGGCTGCTAAGTACTGCGCCAATTTAAATTATGGTGGATATACAGATTGGTACTTGCCCGCATCTGCCGAGCTTGCTTCATTGTATGCCAGCAAAACGGCCCTCAACATTGGACCCTACAATTACTGGGCATCGGATCAGGCCAGCACCACCAATGCGTCCTATGTAAAAATGAATACGGGAGCGACCTTAAACTCTTCAAAAACAGGAACAAACTGGTATCGTTGTATAAGACGAATTGGACCCGTACTCAGCACCGACAAATCTGTTGGATTTTCGTTCACATCTGGTGCTGGTGTTTCTTCATGGACGACTTTAACAGTCACCAACAATGGAACAGTAAATACCGGAATCTTGAGCTCCTCTTTAGTTGGGTCAAGTGCCGAGATTAACGGTGGAACCGATGCTTGTACGGGCTCGACCTTGAGTGCCGGTGCGAACTGCACGATGCAAGTCCGAGGAACTGGTGGATCCGCGGGACTGATCAATACCAAATTGATCATCACTGGTGCTGCCGGCGGCCGTGCTGTTGTGCAGCTCTCTGGTGTGGTTGACGGAACAGATTGCTCAATCGGAACACCAAGTACCGGAGTATTGTGCGGCAACGGGATTGTCAATGCTGGGAACTTTGCCTATGGCGGGGCCATCGGAACAAAACGTTTGTACACTCTGCCGGCTGGTTGTGATTATATGAGCAAAACACCAGCATGTTTAGGAGCAACCACCGACGTGGTCACTTCCACATGGGGTCCAGGGGCAACTAACCATGGAACTACGGAGACGAAAGACGGACAGGCCAACACAACAACACTCAGCTCTCTTGCGAACACCAATGCGGCCAAGTACTGTGAAAATCTTGAGTTCGCTGGATATACGGATTGGTATCTCCCCGCGAAAGATGAGATGGCTCAGCTTTACACGAACCGAGTTGCCATTGGTGGTTTTGACACCGATGCAACCACGGGTTTCTATTGGACCTCGACCCAGTCAGACAACGACAAAGCTTACCTTCGATATTTTAACTCGAGTTTAGAGTTATCGATCAACAAGGTCTCCACCTATCACGTTCGTTGCGTTCGCCGAGATCCTTAGTGTTTAGTTTGTAATGGGGTCGCCTGAATCTAGAATCAAAGCACCAAGGCGACCCAGCGCTCCGGCACAATACCCATTCCAAAGCGGAGGCCTTCCGAGGCTCTCCGGTTGATGGTGAATCCTGGCACTAAAATTTCATGGTTCCTCCTTTGTGTTGTTAACAATACTTTCCGGAGGAATCTATGCGATCTAGAATACCAAACACCCAACGGCTGGCTAAATCTTTGACACCCAAATCACAAATCACCCCGGCACTTCTGGCGTTGACTCTGGCCTTGGCAAGCTCCGTCAGTCTGGCCGCACCCAAAAAAGATGGATCAAATATTTTACCCAAGCCTGTTGCTCAGAAGAAATCAGTGGTGTTGAGTGTTGAGCCCATTTGGTTATTGGTCAGCGGACTTGGAGCAAAGGTCGACTATTTTGTAACTGACAAGGTCTCTCTGGGTTTGGGTGGAAATTATATTCCGGACCACAAAGTCGAGAACACATCAAAGAATGAAAACAGCTCTATCAATTCAAACTTCAATTGGTCGCACAGTGAGCTCAACCTAGGAACAAACATCATGTTGACCGGAACCCTGTCCTCGTCCGGTGTTTATATAAACCCGACCGTAGGCTATCAAAAGACAGAAATCACTCATTACAGTTCATATGATCTTCAGGGCTCATTAGCCACCCCTCAGGCCTCTGCCACCGGAGGATATCAGTGGGTCAACAATGGTTTCAGAATTGGCGCCGGAGCTGGGTACAAGGTCCTTGCGGACAATGACGTTGTCGTCAAAGACCGCGCAGGAGCAGAGGTCTATCGCGAAAAGGCCTCGAACATGAGGGGTCTTGTGATTGATTTTCAGCTCGGTATTCTGTTTTAGTCCAGCGAGAAAAATTCACTGGTTCTTCCCAATCCACTCCAGACAGCTTGAATCTATTGCTCTTCCCAACCGCGAAGAGCCTAACCCAATGGGTCGCCCTATAGAGACCCAGCTCGCCTTGCGCGAGACTGGTACGGGGTGAGGGATTTGAACCCCCGGTCCGCCGGTTATGAGCCGGCTGCTTTAACCAACTAAGCTAACCCCGCGCCGATTGGATTATGTGTCGATGAAGGTTTTCAATTTGTTGGATCGCGAGGGATGACGAAGCTTACGCAAAGCTTTGGCTTCAATTTGTCGAATCCGCTCACGAGTCACGTTGAAATCCTGACCAACCTCTTCCAAGGTGTGATCGGACTCTTCACCAATACCAAAACGCATACGAAGGACTTTTTCCTCTCGCGGAGTCAGGGTCGACAAAACCCGACGGGTTTGTTCAGCCAGATTTAAGTTCACAATGGCCTCAGCTGGATTGATAACCTTTTTGTCCTCGATAAAATCACCCAAGTGAGAGTCTTCTTCTTCACCCACCGGAGTTTCCAGAGAAATTGGTTCTTTGGCAATTTTCAAAACCTTACGGACCTTGTCCACAGGCATGTCCATTTTCTCGGCGATCTCTTCAGGAATGGGTTCACGACCCAGTTCTTGAACCAAGTATCTGGAAGTTCGCACCAGCTTGTTGATCGTTTCAATCATGTGCACCGGAATACGAATTGTACGGGCCTGATCCGCGATGGCTCGCGTGATGGCCTGTCGAATCCACCAGGTCGCATAAGTTGAGAATTTATATCCACGACGATACTCGAACTTATCCACTGCCTTCATCAAGCCGATATTGCCCTCTTGAATCAGATCCAAGAACTGCAGACCCCGATTGGTGTATTTTTTGGCAATGGAAACAACGAGACGAAGATTCGCTTCAACCAGTTCTGATTTGGCAGCGTCGGCTTCTCGCTCACCTTTCCAGATCGCGGTATAGGTCTCTTTGATCCAGGTGTAATTCATCTCAGTTTCTTTATCCAAACGCTCAAGACGGTTTTTTGCATCCTGAGCTTTGATCGCATAAGAACGGAATCGATTGTAATTCAGACCCGTGTCCCGAGTCATTTTCATCAACTCTTTTTCATTGGACTCGATCAACTTCAATCGCTCCATCATGGCACTGACATCTTTCGAGAAAGTTTTCTCGTTTCCGTCTTTGATTCGACGTCGCAAAGTCGCCATACGATTGACCAAGTTCTTAAACTTGATAACAACGCGATTGATTGTTTTTCGGTTAAAATTGACGCTCTCAAAATTCGCCATCAATTTCTCATTCAAAACCGTGAGGTCTTTCATCACGGCTTCTTTTTGAGAATGAGGAATGGCCTCGTTTCTGAGGGCTTCGAAATCTTTTCCAACTGCTGTTTGATATTCAGTCACCAATCCAATGAGCTCGTGAATCTTGTCGATATACTCTTTTTCGTCGTACTGAGTGTCTTCATCTTCGAGACCACGAAAGATCGATTTTACTTTGATTCTTCCCTGATCCAAACGTCGACCCAGATTAATGATCTCCACAGTTCCGATCGGTGACATCAAAATGGCGCGAACGATTTCTCGCTCCCCTTTTTCAATTCGCCGAGCGATCTCGACCTCACCCTCGCGGGTCAGCAAAGAAACAGATCCCATTTTTCGCAAGTAAAGACGAACTGGGTCGTTGCCTTTAACATCTTCACTTTCTTTTTTCTCTTCTTCGTCGACTTCTTCGTCTTCTTTGTCAGGATCTGCTAAGAAAGCTTCTTTTTCTTCATCATCTGTTTGTTTAAGCTCGGATAGATCCGTGATGACAACACCATTGATCTCAAGAGCCTGCATGAAAGAATCCAGAACAGACGCGGCAACAATTTCAGGAGGCAAAAGCTCGTTGATCTCTTCGATCGTCAAGGTGCCTTTTTCTTTCGCCATTTTTAAGAAACGTTGAATCTCTTCTTTGATCACGGTTTCTTGAGCGGCCAGGGTTAATTCTTTTCCTGGTTCTTCTTTTGAATTTGATTTCATCAGGCTTCCTTTTTCTCTGTCTTTGTCAGTCCATTTTCGCGTATTTTATTTCTTTAACGATCTATACCGACTTTGCGCCGTCCTCTGTCTCTGAGGCCATTTCTGGTGAAACAATAATAAAACCGTTGGCCCGTAAACTCAGTTCTTGTTTTTTCAATTCGGCCAGCTCCAACATCAGTTGATGATGTTTTTCAGAACCAACATGATTTTTCATTTCCTGAGTGAGCTGTTTTCTTTTTTGCAAAATTATCTGCTCTTTCACTTTGCGCATGCAATCCAGTATTACCTTTGAGTCATCACCATCATCCGAACCCGAGCCCATCAACGGAGAGCTTTCAATAAGGAACTCTGGACGGTCGACGAACGAAGCCAAAAGACTGGTTAATTTATCAAACTTTTCAGGGACTTGTCTATACACCTCTGCGGCTCTTTTCAACACTTGCTTCACACCTGGATGGGGAATCTCCTCGAGAAGTTCTCCTCTGAGAAACAGATCAAAGTTGGCATGATTTTTTAATACCATCCCCATCAACAAGACCTCTGCTTGTGAAGCCCCTTTTAATTGTATCTGATCATGAATTTCTTCGGCGATTTGCGGATTTAAAATCGGCCCATTCGTTGCATCAGCTGCATCAGTTGCGTTTGTCGAGGCGTTTTCACCTCTGAAAGATCCCGCAATGCCAGTCTGAAAATTTTTCTGCTGAAAGTCATTTCCGGCCGCGTTTACGCTCTGCTGAGGACCCGGAGCCTGCAATGCCTGTCGAAGCCAACGGTCCTCGACCCCCATCTTCTGGGAAATTTCAGCACAATAAAGCTGTTTTAAGCGAGGATCTTGGATGGCCTGAAAGATCGGTATCAAGCGGTTCGACAGCTTGACCTTCTCGGCGGGCTCCGCCCGATAGCCCTTCATCCACATCTGAAGAATCATCATCATCAGATCCGGCGCCATGGCCATCAGATTTTTCAAAGCCTCTGGCCCCTGCGTTTTCACAAAATCATCTGGATCTTGGTTGTCCGGCAAAACCAAACCTTTTGGAAAAAGTCCCGCCGCCAATAAGATCGGCAAACTTCGCTCCGCTGCTTCCTGACCAGCACTGTCTCCATCAAAAAGAACCACCACATTTTTTGTGATCCGCCCCAAGAGACGACCATGGTCCGAGGTCAAAGCCGTTCCCATGGTGGCTACGACATTTTGAATGCCTGCTTGATACAAAGACACCAAATCCATGTATCCTTCGACAATAACGGCTGAGTCTTCACTGCGAATGAATTTAGCGGTTTGGTAAAGACCATAAAGGACCTTGCCCTTGTGAAAAACAGGGGTCTCTGGAGAGTTTAAGTATTTGGGCTCTCCTTGAAAAATAATTCGACCGCCAAAGGCAATCGGCTCAGCCATGGTCGACACAATTGGAAAAATCAAGCGGTCTCGGAACAAGTCAAAGTACCCCGTCTTACCACCAGAGCGAGCCTTTACCAAACGAGCTTCCTCAGCCAAAGCCATGGATATATTTTTACTTTGCAGATGCTGGACCAAGCCATCCCAGTCGTCACTGGCATAACCAACCTGAAAAGTTTCAATCATTTCCTGAGTGATTTTTCGCTTCTCGGTGTATTGCCGAACGGGATGATCCACCGGCAATCTCAAAAGATTCTCGTGAAAATAGTTGGCGGCCAGCTTATTGACCTGTCCAAGCTGCCGTTTCTTCTGAGTGATTGCATCAAACCGACTGGCCTCTTGTTCATTGACCTGCGGAAGCGCGATCTGCGCTCTTTGTGCCAAAAATTCGACGGCCTCTCGAAAAGACATGCCGTTGTACTGCTGAAGAAAGGTATAGATGTTGCCCTTTTTATGGCAACCGAAACAATGATAAACCTGCTTCGTTTCCGAGACTGAAAAGCTCGGGGTTTTCTCAGGGTGATCCGGAAATGGACAACGCCCCATCAAGCCGCTGCCTGCTGGTTTCAGTTGAGTATGTTGAGAGATAATGTCGACGAGGTTATTGCCCTCAGCGACTCTCTCGATGAACTCGGGGGAAAATTTCATGGATCCCTTTGTTCTTTGGTTTAAGTCAGTTTTGATTTGATAATTTCACTCACCATTTTGTTGTCGGCAGCGCCACCAGTTTTGGCCATCACTGCCTTCATCACCGGCCCCATATCCTTGATGGAAGCGGCCTTCATCTCGGCGATCACCTGAGTCACCAAAGTCTCGACCTGATCTTTGCCCATTTGTGCAGGCAAATAGCCTTCGATCACTTTGAGCTCAGCCATCTCTTTGTCAGCCAGGTCTTGCCGCTGAGCCGCCTGATATTGCTCGATGGATTCTTTTCTTTGCTTCACCAGTTTTTTCAACACACCCAACACATCATCGGCCGTGATGGCTTCGGGCCGAAGTTCAATTTCTCGATTTTTAATCGCCGACTGAAGAAAACGAATTGTATCCAGTTTGATCTGGTTTTTTTCACGCATGGCTGTTTTCATGTCATTCATGATTTTTTCTCTGAGTTCCATCGACAAACCTCACTTGCTCATTGCAGAGCCTAACTAGATTTAAAAACAAAGAGGGAAAGGGTTAAAGCCCAATCCCTCTTGAGATGAATAAAAAATAATTCAATTACTCGCCGTAACTGCGACGCTGTTTTTTAACTGCGCGTTTACGTGCTGAAATCGATTTCTTTTTCAAACGAACACTTGGTTTTTCAAAATGCTCGCGTTTTTTAACTTCGGAAAGAATTCCGGCTTTCTCGCACTGCTTTTTAAAGCGACGGAATGCAGATTCAAAGCTTTCGCCTTCTCTCAATTTGACCATTGCCATAGTAAAATCACCTGCCTTCCGAATAGATTTGTAGAGGTGGGATATAACAAAGTGCTTCCGATTTTTCCAATAGATTTCAGAGCTTGAGCCCTCTACAATGATCTTATGACGCATTCTGATGAATATTGGATGAAAAAAGCCCTGGCCTTGGCGGCCAAAGCAGCGACCAAGGGCGAAGTTCCCGTGGCAGCCCTGGTCATCAAAGACAACCAGTTGGTTTCTACCGGCCAAAATCGCCGGGAAACCCTGAAAACTCCCCTTGGTCATGCGGAATTGATCGCCCTTCAGCGAGCTTCGCAAAAGCTAGGGGCTTGGCGTTTGTTGGGTTGCACCCTCTATGTCACGCTGGAGCCGTGCGTCATGTGTGCCGGTGCTTTGGTTCAAGCCCGGATTTCCAAAGTTGTTTTTGGAGCTATGGACGCCAAAGGAGGAGCCGTGCAAAGTCTCTTCAACATTGGCAAAGATCCGCGGCTCAATCATCGATTTGAAGTTGTCAGCGGAGTTCTGGCAGAGCCCTGCTCTCGCATTTTGAGTGATTTTTTTAAGTCACGCCGAGGATAGCCCCGTCTGGATCTATTTCTCTTCGTCAGTTTCGCCCTTGGCTTTTTTCATACATTGAATTAATTCAGCGCCCTTTTTCCCCTGGTCTTTGCAGATTTTTTTAGCATCCCGAGTGGTTATCTTAGCAGAGGGTGATGGCTTGTCTGAGTTTTCGTCTGTTGATTCTGCGGCGAAAATGCGGCCACTGAGCATCATGATTGTCACTGCAAAGAGCGCAAGCCAGATTGTTGGGTGTTTTGGTTTTTTTAACATCATTACATTCCTTTGTACTTGTAGCCTTTTTTATCAAAAATCGTTTTGATTTGAATTCGTTTGTCGCCCTGAATTTCAATCAGGCCTTCTTTTCCCTCGGTCGAATAGGTACCACCGACACCGCACTTGGTTTTCAGTTCTTTGCAGAGGTCTCTGAGAAAAATTTCCTGTTTTGGGAGCTGATCAATCACGGTGACTGTCTTTCCACCGCGGCCATTTTTCTCTAAACGAAAGACCGCAACCCAATTGGTGCTTTTCACCGTTGAGATCGGCTCGCATTGGCAGTTTTTTTTGAATTCATGGCAGCGGGGACACTTTTGATCTTTCGGATCATCGGACCAAACCAGTCGAGAGTTCGAGCTCATGGCTGCTGATTTCCCCCGGACGGAAGGTCATCCTCGTCGATAGACTTGTTGATTTCATTTTCAGCTTTAATGTCCTCGATCTTTTGCCCGTCAAAGCGGTACAGGTGACCTTCACCATCCATCACTGTGGCCAAATTCACGGGCCTTCCCCAGATTGCATACAGATTTTTAATCGTTTCATTTAAATAGTCTGGCTGCATATCGATACCTTCCCAGACATGACCAATCAACAGCTCTCCCCTGTTTTCAAAATTTCCATCCAAAACCTTGATGATCGGCTGACCAAAATTGGTCATGTGAAAAAGAAGTTTGGCTTTGATGGCCTTAAAATCCCGGGTGTCTATTTCAAATTGGTTTGTGCGCTTATTGAACTTATAGACAAAGAAGCGATTGCGCACACAGAAGTCTTCGGTCAAAAATTCGTCAATAAAGGTCACATCGTTATAGATCTTTCGAACTTCAAATATTTTATCTCTTCCAAGACCCAGCTTTTTATCCCAATTTTTCTTTTCTCGAATATCGTCACACTCTTCCCATTCGCGACCGAAACGCCCCTTGTTCCATCGATCCTCGATCTCTCGCATGAGCTCGATACCGACTTTATAAGGATTATAGCTTTGTGGAGACATGGCCACAGTTCCAGAATGATGGTCGGCGAAATCAATAATTTCAGAGTCGGTCATGATTTTTTCTGTCATTAATTTGGAGTGCCAGTACGAAGCCCAGCCCTCGTTCATTGTTTTGGTCATTCCTTGTGGGGCAAAGTAATAAGCCTCATCCCGAATGATCGACAAAATGTCTTGCTGCCATTCTTCGAGCGGCGCAAAGTGCAACAGAAACTTCAATACATCACGCTCAGGCTCCGGTGGAAATTTTTGTTTTTTTGATGCCGCCTCAGCAATCTTTGCCTTTTGCTCCCGAATAAACTCTGGTGGGTTGATATAATCCCGCATATATTCACGATCATACTTTAAGGTGAATGGCTTCTCGGCCGTCATATCGGGTGTTTTTGTGATACTGGTGGGCGTGTAAACGCTATGCCGATCGATGAGATTTTCAATACTCAAGCATTTATCAATAAAACTCTCGACCACATCCACGCTGTAACGATCCATGTAGCGTCGGATCCTGGTGGCGTGGTTGGCCATGGCATCCATCATTTTACGATTGGTCATTCCAAACCAAGTATTGTTTTTGAAAAAATCGCAATGTCCGTAAACATGGGCCATTACCAACTTTTGATCCATCAAGGCGTTGCCCTCCATCAAATAGGCGTAGCAAGGATCCGTATTGATCACCATTTCATAGATTTTGGACAAACCATACTCATAGGACTTCGAGAGATGCTCGTACTCCATCCCAAATTTCCAGTGGGGATATCGGACCGGAAATCCACCATAGGCAGCAAATTGCGAGATCTGATCGTAGGTGACAAGCTCAAAAACAGTTTCAAAACAATCCAAGCCCGCATCTTTTGCGATCTTACAGATCTTTTTTCTCTCTGCTTCTAGCTCAGGGGTTAAATTTGCCACCAAGAACTCCGTTTGTTTGACTGCCTATTTACCTTTTCCCAAAAAATCCCGAATTGAATCTAAAATTTTGTCTCGATTTTCAATTTGGCTCAGAATAATACGCTCATCTCCACCAAACTCCTTTTGCAGGTCCTTTAAAAATTGACCAGATCCATATTTGCTTTCCACCTGTCCATAACAAAACATATTGCAGTTAGGCAGGAAGAAATCATTCAACATTTTTGTGCATAAACGAGTGTCTTCTCCACTCCAGTTGTCGCCATCACTGAAATGAAACGGATAGACATTCCATTCTTGAGGATTAAATTCAGCTTCGATCATCTCTTGGCAAAGCTTATAGGCGGAACTAATCAAGGTCCCACCGGACTCACTGGTGCGAAAGAAAGTATCCTCGCTGACCTCTTTGGCCGCGGCATCATGAATAATGAAACGAGTTTCCAAGCCTTTATAGTGCTTTCGAAGCCAAGCATTGATCCAAAAACTTTCCAGACGAACGATCTCCTTTTGTTCGTCACCCATTGAACCAGAAACATCCATCATATAGATGACGACGGCTCTTGTTTGCGGCTTCACCACTGTTTTAAAAGTTCGATACTGAAAATCTCGACGAATGGGAATGATGACCTCGTCTGGATCATAAACACCTGACGAGACATATCGTTTCAGAGCTCGTTTATAAGATGATTTAAAATGACGAAGCCCCTCAGGTCCAACCGGCGCAAGGCCTGAATACTTGGTTTTCGAAGTCTCAATATTTTTATGCCCTTTGGGTTTGATATTTGGAAGCTCTAGCTTCTCACCCAGGATCTGAGCCAATTCTTCGATGGACAGCTCGGCTTCGACCATGTGTTCGCCCGGCTGATCACCCGCCTGACCTTGACCATCACCGGGTTCACCCACGCCATCCCCGGGTTTGCCCTCACCCTGACCGACGCCACCTTGTTGTTTGGGTCCGTAACGAAAAGTGGGGATTTCAATATGAGGAAGCGGGATTTTGACATAGTCCTTCTCGCGCTTACCAATCATCTCTCCATGACTGACAAATCGACGGAAGTCTTCTTTGATCTTCCCCTTAACAATGTCTCGAAACCGGTTGTGGTCTTCTTTTATCGACACGGTCTCGCTCCTTATTTATTCTTCACATCACCTCGAGCAAAGATACTGGCGACATAGTGAAGAACGTCGGTCGCCGAGATCTCATCATACCCGAAATCTTTGATCAGTCTGGTTTTGACGATATCAATTTTTTCTTGCGTGTCTTTATCAACCACGGAAGAAACCAATGAGGTCAGCTTAATGCTGTCTTTTTGATCCTCAAACAATTTAAGCTCAAGAGCTTTGTGCAGACGTTCGTTCACCTTGTAGTTGAACTTTTTGCCTTCCAAAGAAAGAGCCCCAATGTAGTTCATGATTTCTCGTCGGAAATCGTCTTTACGAGACTCTGGAATTTCAATCTTCTCTTCAATTGAACGCATCAGTCTTTCATCTGGTTCATCATCCATTCCTGTGAACTGATTGCGCACTTTTTCCTTTTGAGTATAGGCCTTTAAATTGTCGATGTAGTTGGCACACAATCTTTGAAGAGCGCTTTCATCGGCACTGATAGCTCTTTGAACTTCGCCCTTAATGATTTCTTCGTACTCTTGTTTTACCGCACCCAAAAGTTCTCTATAATCGGCCTTGAGCTCCTCATTCGACAATAACGAGTGGTTTTTAAGCCCACTGTCGAGCTCGTTGAGAATCATAAATGGATTCACTGAGCCCCTATTGTTCTGCTGAGCAGCCACAATAGAGTTGGAGAGTTTGTCCTGAATGTACCGCGGAGAAATCCCCTCGAGCCCCTCACGAATTGTTTCTTTGCGAAGCTCTTTGACATTGTCTTCCGTGTAATTGGCCAAGGTTTTTCCATTGTACAATTTCAGCTTTTGCAGCCGAGTAAGATTTGCCTTTTTTGGTTTTTCTAACCTTGTCAGAACAGCCCACATTGCCGCCATTTCAATGGTATGAGGAGCAATGGAAATGCCTCGCATTTTCTGAGAGTTGAAATCTTTTTTGTAGATATTCATCTCATCTTTCCAACGAGTGATATAAGGAATATCGATTTTTACAGTTCGATCTCTTAAAGCTTCCATGAATTCGTTGTCCTGAAGACGGCGGTACTCAGGCTCGTTGGTATGACCGATGATCACCTCATCAATATAAGTCTGCGCAAATTTTTTCGGCTTGATTCGATGCTCTTGAGAAGCTCCCAACAAGTCATACAAAAAGGCCACGTCCAACTTGAGTACCTCGACGAACTCGATCACTCCCCGATTGGCAACATTGAACTCTCCATCGAAATTAAAAGCTCGGGGATCTGAATCAGATCCGTATTCCGCAATCTTTCTGTAATTCAAATCGCCCGTAAGTTCCGTGGAGTCCTGATTTTTTTCATCTTTGGGCTGGAACGTCCCGATCCCAACACGGTCGGCCTCTGACAGACTCATGCGTTTCACCCGAACATGGCTTAATACCTTCATATAATCGCCACCGTATCGGTCCATCAATGCTTTAAAAATATATCGGCTGGGCGGAGAAAGCTCCCCTTCAATATGGATACGAAATGTCCCCTCTTGACCGCGATTCAGCTCTTCACAAACTTGAGAGCGCATTTCTTCCGGAATCAGCCAAAGGGGCTCTTCATTCATCGGAGTTGGAAAGACACGAGCGCCTTTGCCAAAAAGGCCGTCCAGGGTTCCGTCGGTGTCAACCCACTCGAAAGTATACAGGGCTCCACTTTCAGTTTTGGAGTAGGCCTCAAGACCCTTTTTGAGCATGCGACAAATCGTCGACTTGGCACTACCAACCGGTCCGTGCAATAAAATCACCCGTTTTTCTGTTCCGTAACCAAGCGCTGCTGATTTGAGAACATTCACCAATTTCATCAGTGGAACATCCAAACCGAAAACGGCATCTTTGCCGTTGTTCTTGGCATCATCAAAAAACTTGTATCGAATGACTTGCTTCTTGAAGTCTATGTACTCTTCCGTACCCGCTTCTAAAATCATGTCGTACATACGTTGAAAAGCATTACGAGTGATTTTTGGATTGGACTTTACCAACTCCAAATAATCCTGGAAAGTTCCCGTCCACCCAGCATGATAGATGCCATGGCTTGTCTGCCAATTTTTTACGAGGGACGAAAGATCGAATTTAGTGGCCATAGATCTCTCCTTGATGACTGGTCCAAAACGAAATGGCTCTAACTCCATGGAGCCTCCTTCATAGTATAACCCAGATAGAGCTTGGAGGAGTTAATTTTCTCCCAAACTATGTCATTTTGGACGTGAACTTTTATTTGAGCTTATAGCGCTTGTAGCTAGACGGGACCTGCATTGAAAAAACCTTCTCAGGGGCCTCGACCTTGGTCGTGAAATCCTTGACGACCATCTGGAGATCAAACTGATCATTGGCAACTGTGACCCGTTTTTTTTCTCCCTCACGCTCACTCCACGTAATTTTCAGATGATCTTCCAGTCTTTCGCAGGACGCAA
>Ga0210057_1006942_pt1 | contig 13934 bp, 17 predicted proteins | sample CryGeyCG2114_010_2_FD_183968 | JGI IMG/M metagenome (GOLD analysis project Ga0210057, IMG submission 183968) | Groundwater microbial communities from aquifer - Crystal Geyser CG10_big_fil_rev_8/21/14_0.10 (SPAdes) (version 2) | ecosystem: Environmental > Aquatic > Deep subsurface > Groundwater ... | reverse complement strand
AAATGGGAAGCGTCTGTAATTTGCGGCTGATTCCAAGAAACTGCCTTCAACTGCTCCCTCAATTTCTTGTCAGTTATCACGATAAACTTCCAAGGCTGCAAACCAAATGAGCTTGGCGCCAGTCTCCCGGATTCAAGAATTTCATTCAAATCTTCCTCGGAGACCTTCTTTTCAGCATCAAACTTCTTTGTCGCGTATCTCCATTCAAGACTTTCAATAATGTTAGATTTTTGCATTTTATATCTCCTAAGTTCGATGGATTACGAAGTAATCCATCTTGAGTGCTTTTGCTCAAGGTTTTGTAAAACCTTGTAACGGGCTGTGCGGGATTTGAACCCGTGACCACCCGGTTAAGAGCCGGGTGCTCTACCAGACTGAGCTAACAGCCCATAAATAAGTAAAGGATAGAGATGGTTTAAATAGGTTTACTATTAATCCTGCTTATGCAATATATAGTTGCAGACAACTTCGACTTGAAGGCAACACTTGAAAGCGGGCAGTTTTTCCGGTATTTTCCATTTGAGAGAGGTTATAATATAGTCACACGCTCAACTGTGTTTTACATTGCTCAAGACAAGGATAAGCTGTATTTTGACAATATATCGAAAGATTTTGTTTTTTCATTCTTTGGATTAAATGATGATTACCGTATTTTGCTGAAAGACAAAAAAATAAGCAAGATGATGAAAGAACATACTGGTTTGAAATTAATGAAACAAGACCCTTGGGAATGCCTTGTCGCGTTTGTATGCTCACAAATGTCAAACATCAAAAGAATCACCAGTAACTTAAACTCGATTTCAGAACATTTTGGAAAACCAGTGAAATTTAAGAAACACTCAACATACACATTTCCAAATCCTGGCGACATCAATGATGCATCGAAACTTGACAAATGCAAACTCGGATATAGAGCAAAATACTTGCTTGAGTTAAACAACAAAGTGACTGATAAATGGCTTGCTTCATTGAAAAAGAAAAGTTATTATGAAGCTAAATCCGAATTAATGACATTATTTGGCATTGGAGACAAAGTTGCTGATTGTATTTGCTTATTCTCTCTGGGTTTCGGAGAAGCATTTCCAGTTGATGTATGGATTGAACGCGTTATGAAAGAGCAGTATCCTGAGTTAAAGAATGCGAAACATAAACAGATTCGCGAGTTTGCCGCGCAGAAATGGGGAAAAATGGCAGGATACGCCCAGCAATACTTATTCCACTGGCGCAGAAACTCTACTTGATTTTCATCGCTTCTTTCAAAACAGGAATCTGCTTTTTACCCCTATATGCCCTTCCGAACTGCACAAGAGTGATGTTAACCTTGCTCCATTTGTTTTTTGGGAACAAGTTTTCCAAATCTTTTTCTATCTTTTCAGGAGTTTTATTCTTTGTCCATCCCAATTTCTGAGAAATCCGGGAAACATGCGTGTCAACTCCGATTGCGTCCTCGCCCATCTCCGAAAGGAAGACATTTGCCGTCTTTCTTCCAATGCCTGGAAGCTCAATCAATTTTTTCAAATCGTGAGGAGGATTTCCACCATATTGCTTTGAAAGCATTTTTGCGCATTCCAGAATGTTTTTCGACTTATTCCTGTAAAAATTAACAGGCCTTATTATTTTTTCAACATCATTCAACGACGCTTTTGCCAGCTTTTGCGGAGAATTATATTTTTTGAACAATTTCTCGCAAACTGCTATCGTGACTTCGTCCCTTGTTCTCGCAGATAAAGCTGTTGACAACAGGCACTGCCAAGGCTCAGACCACTCTGCGGCCAGCCTAAGATTAGTATTATATCTCTTCAAAAAATTCAACTGCTTCAATGCTTTTGACCGGGAGAACATAAAATGAGAATGCTAAATTAGTATTTAATGTTTCTCAATCGGCGGCAATTTTCTTGTAGCGCCTGTTCTTGCCCTTGATTTAGAGGAATACAAGCTTATCTGCCTCTGCAGTTCCTTTAACATCCTTTCCATCTCATTCTCCTGTTTTGTGCAGTACCCGTTTATTTTTTTCTCCCTCAAATACCTGCTAGCTTCGTACGAAGGAGATCCCTCGCTTAAAGTTCCTTCAAACTCATTTGAATACAGCCAGATAAAAGCATTTTTCTGCGCGCTTCTAAGCTGACATGCCAAATCCATGCCTGCGCTTTGAGCTTCTGGAAATCTGTATTCAGAAATCATAATAAGCGATTTTTCATGAGACACAGCCGCAGATTTAGTGTCTCGCGAAATACTCCCCCATATAAAATCGTCTGCGAAATTCGGCCTTTGAAATCTGTGAACTCGGATATTTTCAAACCCGAGAATCTTTTTTTCCAGGGCTTTGCCAAATTCCAAATCAGGTTCAGCTATAAGCACGTCAAATATTCCTTCACTCATAGACTCAAAAACACAAATACAATTTAAAAACATGATGCTCGCGTCATATTCACAGGCAGGCTTTATAAAGCACATACTGATAAAATGATTATGAAGACACACTTTGTTCACGCAAAGATAACAGCAGACTGCAAACTGCCAGAAGACTTGTTGAAACTGTTAGTTGACAAGCCCGTAGGTCTTGTGAGCAACATACAGCACCTGCACATGCTCAAGCAAGTAAAAGAACAGCTGCCAAAAAGTTTGATTGCAGGACAGGTTCTTGGCTGTCGAGCAGACTCAGCTGCAAGACTGAAGGACAAAGTAGACTGCTTCCTTTACGTAGGCACTGGAAGATTTCACCCTATAAAAGTCGGAATTGAAACAGGAAAACCAGTGTACTGCTTCGACCCTTGCGCTGAAAACTGGTTTTTGCTTGAACAAAAAACAATAGATGACCACCACATGCGCAGAATGGGCGCATTAAACAAGTTCTATCACGCTGAAAATGTTGGAATACTAATAACAACAAAAGTAGGGCAAAATGACAACAAAATAAACAGATTTAATGTCAACAACAAAATGAAAGCCGCGCAAAAATTAATTGAAAGAAATGACGGCAAGAAATATTACATCTTTGCCTTTGACACGCTTCGCGGAAATGATTTGGAAGACTTCCCATTCATAGACACATGGGTGAATACGGCATGCTCAAGAATCGCGGATGAAAAAATAACAATGGTGAATTCTGACGAAATATTCTCCCACGAGGCAAATGACAAAAAAGACGCTGCTTTGGAGATTAAAAGAAAGTAATTCGAGGAAAGCCTTATAAAGAGCTGAAAAGGAGTATAACTAATGGCCACAAAAGAACCAACACGACAAGAACTTGAGCAGGAGGAGATGCGCCGCACACCAATGCCTCGCGGGCCTCAAGTTATTGGAATTTGCGTTCAACGTGTTGGCGGTTCTAGAATGATTGTAAAATGCATGGACGGCAAGACAAGAAACTGCAGAATTCCCGGCAGACTGAAAAGAAGACTATGGGTCAGGGAAAACGACATTATTCTTGTAGAACCCTGGGAATTAGGCGGAGACGAAAAAGGCGACGTCGTCTTCAAGTACATGCCATCACAAGTAAGAGTGCTAAGAGAAAAAGGACTTTTGAAAACTTTGGAATCCAACGACGAATTTTGATAATGTTTTTAAGTTGAATTAATTACACTCACCCCATATGGTTGATGAATCAAATACAACAAGACAACCGGCAGGAATTCTGGGATTTATAATTGAAAAATACAGAAGATTTCCGCTTCTTAATCCGCTCGACGCATATGACCTGCAAAATGGACAACCGCCGGCAATAGATGCAGACAACCTAATCAAATTGCTGGAAGACAAATTCAAAATAAACGGCTCAAAACTCCTAGAATCGGTTATCACCGACTTAATCAAAGACGTATGTTTTACAATAGAAAGCATTCCAGTTCATCAGGCCATACGAAAACTGACAGAAATTTATGATGCGAAAGAATACACAGAAAGCCTGATTGAAAGACTGGAAGACATAACAGGATATGAACCTGCCGAATCAATAAAAGACGAGACAAAAGCTCTGGCGCTCACAAACGCATTTTCAGGATTTGACCAGGACGTGGAAGGAATCTACATGATGATTAAAGACATACTCGAACATAACCCCTCTATACAAAAAGGCCAGACTTCGCTAATTATGAATTACGAAACCCAGGATGTCTTTGAAGAATTCGCACACGAAGGAACAATCAGACAGGCATAATTCATCACTTCTTCAGACGAAAATCCTGCTTCACTACTTTTGAATGGAAAAGATTTTAAAGTCAGCTGTCAATCATTATCTTAATCAGGGGGTAAAAATAAAATGGGTTCATTTGGATCAATAGCTACATTAATTATATTGGCATTGAGCGCTCTCGGCGCCTTGCTTTTGGAAAGAAACGTCCACATAGGATATGAAGCATCGCTTCTGGCGATTGTGCTGATAATCATAGTCGGATTGACGGCAATAATCGGCATCGGAATGAACGCAAGATGGGCATGGGCATTAATGCTATTGGTATTGTCAGCATCTCTTGCAAACCTTCTTTGGTTATTGCTGATTGTAGGAAGAAGCATAACACTATGGGCAACAATGGCAGTGACAATCTTTGGAATATTGATTGCAAGCATTGCAGTTGAAACGCCAAAGATAAGCGTTCCTGCAGCTCCACAAAAGCTCGAGACTTACACAAACGGCGAAACAGCAAAAGCTGAAAAGCCAAAACGCAAGTCAAAAAAGAGAAAGTAAATTTATTTTTTTAATTCTTATTTTAATTTTATTCAATGAAACTCCAACTTGTCTCCTGTCAAAATTCCTTTCTTCAATGGGACTGGACGCCAGTTGTCAATTACAAGTTTTGCATTCAGCCAGTCTGCCAATTCCTGCGGGTTTCCTATTGTCGCCGAGAGCCCAACTATTTGCGCTTTAGGAATTATTTGCTTCAACATTGTCAACACAATTTCAAGAGTCGGCCCTCTATAAGGGTCGTTAAGCAAATGAATTTCGTCCACTATAACGACTTTCACTCTTGCAATCCAAGGAGCGTGATGCCTCATCAACGAATCCAGTTTTTCTGAAGTGCACAAAATAATATCATAATCAATCAAATCACTGTCAGCGCTGTCAAAATCACCGATTGACAATGCAACTTTAGCAGCGCCTTCATACTTTCTCTTGAATTCCTTGGCTTTTTCTGATGCCAACGCAACCAACGGAACAATGTAAACTGCCTTGAAACCTTCTTCCACTGCTTTCATCGCAGCCATCTCGGCAATCATTGTCTTTCCAGACGCAGTCGGAGTGCAGACAAGAACGCTCTTGCCATCCAACAAACCAGCCTGTATCGCCTTTTCCTGAGACGGCCGCAAGTCAAAAATGCCCTCTTTCTTCAAAATTTCAGCATGTTTCTTTGAAATACCGCAGTTGTCTATATTCATAGCAATAGTATTGCCCCCTCATTTAAAAGATAAACTATGCACAATATTTAAATAAGCATAAACCGGCGTAATAACAAAGAGGTTGATATGAGCGAAACAGGGGAACTGCGCAAAGACTACATACTTGACAGATGGGTAATAATAAGCGGAAACCGGGCAAACAGGCCTGTCGAATACGCAAAACCCGAATCATCAGAACACACAAGCTCATGCCACTTCTGCCCTGGAAACGAAGATTCAACACCAACAGAAATCGGCAGAAGCCCTGACACAGGAAAATGGAAAGTAAGATGGTTTGAAAACAAATTCCCGGCAATGAAGCCAGAAGGCAAATACCAGGTAAAAACAGACAACAGCTTCTACACATTTTCCCAGCCTTACGGATACGCATGGATTTTAGTTGAAACGCCTGACAAAAGGCAGTTGGCAGAGTTAACAATAGACGAAATAACTCTAATCCTGAAAACATACGTGCGCATAATACAGGATTTGGAAAAAAAAGAAAACGTGGCATATGTAGGGATATGCAAAAACTCAGGAAGAGAAGCAGGAGCAAGCATAATACACTCTCACAGCCAGATAATAACACTGCCATTCATGCCAAACGCATTAAAGGACGAAATGAACGCGATGAGAAAATACTCCTCATGCCCGTACTGCAAAATAATTTCAACAGAAAAACAAAGCGCAAGAAGAGCATACGAGAATGAAGAATGGGTTGCCTTCTGCCCATACGCAAGCAGGTACAACTACGAATTATGGTTTTTCCCAAAAGAACACGTAAACAGAATGGAAAAAACAGACATAAGAAAATTAGCAGACATCTTAAAACAGGCATTATTGAAACTACACAAAATAGGAGCAAGCTATAATTTCTCCCTGCACTACTTCAAAGACTCTGATATGCACTTTCATATTGAATTGCAACCGAGACTTGCGCATTGGGGCGCCCTTGAACAGTCCACTGACGTAATAATAAACACTGTGCCGCCTGAAAAAGCGGCAGAGTTCTACAGAGAATGACATTCATAATAACAAACGGACAGGGAGGATTCTCCTACATAGGAGAAAAACCCCAGAGCAGGTATGAAGGCACATTCTTTTATCAAAATGGAAAAATGCACAAGACCCTCGCGAACATACATTTTCACGAGCCAGAAGAAGAATCCACAAACTCATTATGGGGAATAGAAAGAAAAAGAAACGACAATGAAGAAATGCTGTTTATGCCAGACGGGCATAATGCGCTCATTTTGGAACTCTCCAACCCCGCTGAATTCCTGGTTCAAATGGACTGCAAGGAAATAAACGACAATCGCGAATGGGGAAGGGAATACACGATAAAAACAAAAGACAAGACAATCATAATATGCTATGAAAAGAAAAACGACTCCAGAGAAGAAGAGGGGGAAAAATACAAAATATACACTGCAATAACTGGAGAAATGCACATGATGCCACTGGAAAGATGGGATCCTCTGTCATATGGATTCGACAGGCACAGGCGCAGCCCCCCGTACCAAAGATGGATATATTCTGCGTGCAAACTGCGAGGACAGAAATTCTCCTTTGGCTTTGGAATGACAGAAGAAGAGGCAATTTTGCAGTCAAAGCAGGCATACAAAAACTCAGAACAATTGAGAGAAAGCAAGGAAAAGCACGTTGAAAGCATAATTGTTGAAAGAAAAAATTATTCTCCCGCAACAATAGCATACAACTGCTGTCTTGCCAGCCTCAATAGTTTATTGGTGGAACAGGAATGGCTGATAGCAGGACTGCCGTGGTTTTACCAAAGATGGAAGAGAGATGAAATAATCTCCTCAAAAGCATTAATGAGAATAAGCCCTGCATTGAGAAAAAACATTTTATTATATTATCTGCATTCAAACGGCTGGGAAGCTAATGAAGAAACAGGATTAGTTTCTGTCGACGCCCCTTTGTGGCTGTTTTTCAGAATGCAGGAATTAATACCCACATTAAGCAACTCTGAAAAATCGCTTGTGCTGAAGCACTTAACCTCTTATCTTGACTATCTGAAGCTCGAAAACGGACTATTGCACAACCTCTCAAAAGAAACATGGATGGACACAACATTTGAAGACAAAGACGGCAGAGAAGGAGCAAGAATAGAAATACAATGCTTATTATTGTCTGCATGCAAAACATACTCATTATTATCCGGAAAACAGCACCACCTGGAAGAAGAAATAAAATCCGCCGTGTTAAAAAATTTCTGGAACTCAAAATACCTCAAAGACGGCGCTGACGACGATACGATAAGGCCAAATGTGTTTATTGCATGCTATGTTTATCCTGAATTACTGTCAAAAGAAGAATGGACTATATGTTTTAAAAACTGCCTTAAAGAATTATGGCTTGAATGGGGAGGACTATCAAGCATATCCCAGAAACACCCATTGTTTACTGCCGAATACACAGGAGAAACAAACCAAAGCTACCACCGCGGAGACTCCTGGTACTGGATAAACAACCTGGCGGCGATTGCAATGCACAAAATAAACCCCAAAGAATTCAAAGAAAAAATAAACGCAATAATCGAATCAAGCTCCCGCGACATACTGGAATTAGGAGCAAGCGGACACCATTCAGAATTATCATCAGCCAAAGAACAGACTGCTGACGGCTGCCAAGCCCAAGCATGGAGCGCGGCAATGTTCATAGAACTAATAGACGAAATTGAGAAGGATTAAATACTCAGTTCATAAAAACACGATATGGCACAAATAAAATTAACACAAAATGAAATAAAGGCGCTGTCAGGAGACACCAGAATAGCCATATTGAAAAAACTCAAGAATAGAAAATACCTTCAGGTTGAGCTTGCCAAAGAATTAAACTTAAAAGAACCGACAATCAAACAGCATATTGATTATTTATCCCACGCCGGATTATTGAAAAAACTCGAAGAAGGCAGGAAATGGAAATATATTGAACTAACAACTATCGGCCGCAATTTATTAAGCCCGGAAGGACACACCATAACAATAACTCTCTCAGCATTAATATTGGCAGTCGGAGGAGGAATCGCAAAATACCTTTACACGCCCCAGACATTTGTCCAACAGGAAGCAATGAAAATAGCTCCTGCGCCGACACTAATGGCTTCACAGCTTGCCTCGGCAGCGCCTGCAGACATCGCATATTCAACACCCTGGACAACATACCTATACTATTCATTCATAGCAGCGCTATTGATACTGCTCGCGCATTCCTGGTATTCAAGATACAGACAGCTCAAACAGTTAGGAAAGAAACTAAGCAAGTGACTGGATTTATATATCTGCTATTCTTATATTGTTAACAGGTGATTCAAATGAAAAACAATAACAATACAAAAATTGTCATGTGGATTGTTATCGGCATAATCGCAGTAACAGCCATTCTAAACTCCGGAGGATTGTTCAGCGGAATAACAACAAGCACACAATATCCGGAAGGAATATCTGTAAGCAGCAACGTGCAGATGCAGGTTCCGCCAGACAAGGCAACATTCAATATTGAAATACAAACCAAAGACAAAGACGCAAAGAACGCGCAGGAGCAAAATTCAATCCTGACAAACCAGGTAATGACTGCCTTGAAAGAAGCAGGAATTGCAGATTCTGAATTGGAGACTCAGAACTACAACATGTATCCTGGCAGGGATTATGTGGAAGTAGTATGCATACGCGCGCCATGCCCGCCGCAATACAATGACAACTATATCGTGTCAAACAGCATAAAGGTTTCAACAAAAAACCTTGACAAGATTGGAATATACATTGACGCGGCTGTAAAAGCAGGCGCAAACTCTGTAAACAGCGTGAACTTTGACTTAAGCGATGCTAAAAGAGCCGAGATTCAGCAGAATGCATTAAAGCAGGCCGGACAAGACACAAAAGCAAAAGCGCAGGCAATTGCAGACGGAATGAACGTAAAGCTTGGAAAAATCAAGAGCATCCAGGAACAGTCATACAACATCTATCCGCAATACTACGCGTACGACATGAAGGCTTCAGCAATCGGAGCAGAAATCGCTCCAACGCCAATAACACCGCAGAACGTGAATGTGAATGCGCAAATATTGGTAACTTATTCAATTGCCTAAACTTTTAGGCAATCTTTTTATTCTTTCTTTTTCTTTAATTTTATATGAACAAGACAGTGAAGACAGGACTTGCAGGACTATTATTAGCACTCAGCGGATGCTGTCCTCAGCCTGATAAAACCGAAGAAATGAATTTAAGGCTTAGAAACGCAGAATTAAGCAACCATGTAATGTTTCTCGAAGCTGAACTCAGCTTGTTAAAAAATGAATATAAACAATCAAATGAAAATTTCAATCCTTCACTGCCATTATACACAACGCCGTTCATGATGCAAAAAGACCTTGATCCGGAGCTGGAAATAACAAAAATACACTGCTATCCACGGCCGTTCATAAACGACTATCTGACTGAAAGATACAAAGGATACACGATGATAATATCGATACCCGACAGCAACATAACCGCAGTCTATAACCCGAATGTCCTGAAACAGGAATATTTTGACTTAAGAATTATTGAAAAAGACTTTAATGGAAAACACAAGATTGAAATTTTCATGAAAAAAGACGATAATCAAGTGCTTATTTACAGCGCAAACGCATTCTTTCAAAAAAATCCAGAACTCGATAAAAAATCTTTTGATTTCTAGGCAGCAGCGACAACATACAATGACTGCGCCCATCCCAAAGGAGAGTTTTCATTATGCTTCCCCTCATGAGCAAAATACAACTCAGGCAATTCTCCCTTTTCATTCATCAATCTCTTTGATTTCAAAATATATTCCCGATATTTCTTCTCATTCAGATTTTTGTAAATGACGGCAAGCCACGCAATGCCCATAGTCCACTCCGCTTCTCCCCTGCCGTTGTTGTAGTACTTGTCGTCTTTGTATCTTATAACTCCCTTGTTCTTTTCCAATTTAGTGTGGACATTGTACAATATTTTATTTCTCTGCGAATCTGTGACAACATCGTATGGATAAATTAATGACAATAACGCCAAATCAGCCTCTTTAGTCTCTGATTCTCTTGGCAGCAACTTATTTAATGCCCTTTCACCATTCTTTATTAATTCATCTTTTACTTCAACAATGTTTTTAACTGCCTTTAACCCAGCGATGCACGCGCCAATTGAACTTGCGTGCAATTCTTCCTGCTCTTCCCACATACCGTTGTCTTTGTCATTCCAATATTCTATTGCCTCCAAATAATCAACTAATTTTTGAACAATAATTTTGTCATGCTCGCTTCTTAAAATTTTGATTTTCTTGCCTGTCAATTCCCCAATCTTAAACAATAAAGCTCCAATTGCGTCATTCTGCTTGTTTCCCCACTCTTCCTTTAATTCCTCTCCTGTCAACGGGTTGTATCTTGCGTGAATGTATCTGTGCTTTTCCTTAGGCTCTGGCTGTTTAACCATCCAGTCAATCTTGTATTCGTGCTGTTTCATCAAATCCAGCAATGCGCGATATGTTTTTGTCAATGTTTGAATATCATTGATTGCTTCAAAACCCAAAGATGCGTAGATATTGTCCCTAATCCAAGCTTTATCATATCCTGTCTTTTTAGCTGAAGCTGCCGCAAACAAGCCTGTAGGATACTGCAACTTCTTCAGCATTTGTATTGAATTTGTCACTATCATTTTCGTTGACTTACCTTTCCCCTATTAAACTGCTATTAGGGTAGACGAATAACTATTTAAATGTTTCGTTTTGATGCTACTGTGTAGTAGTATAATGCTATATTATTAAAATATTCTAATAGCTGCAAAATATGAAGAAATATAATAAATAATTGATCAGAAGTAAAAATAAAAAATAAAAAAATTTAGAATTTTGATACTATCTGGTTCTAATTAGAATTTCTTGTGCTTTTGGTAGCAGTCTCTGCAGTAAACAGGTCTTGCTTTTCCTTCAGTGTCCTTGCCTGGCTTGAAAGGAACTTTGCATTCCTTGCCACAGTCAGAACAAACTGCATCGTGCATTTCTCTAGGTGCGTCGCTAAATCCGCCGCCTCTGTTTCCGAAACTTCTTTCTCCGTATCCCATTTTATTAGTTCACCTATTGTGTTTAGTTATATTTCCGATCGGTTAAAACCAGATTTATACTAATGGGCAAAAGGGACTGTGAGTATATAAAGGTAACTTAGAAAGCTTACTTCCCCTTCTTGTGGGCCAATTTGTTCAATTCCTTCAACAAATGGCTCAAAATCGTCTTTTGGGCTTCAATTCTGCGCTCAACTTTCCTCAGATTTTCAGCAAGACTGCGCTCTTCAAAGACATCTTCAATCCAGTTCGCAAAATGATTCACCCCAGGATGGACATAATGCTTGAATATGCCATCCTCCATAGTTTCAAGCTCATCAATCAACTCATAGATTGTGCCTAATTTTTTGCCGTCATGAAGAATAAAATGCTTTTCCTCAGGAGCCTTGCCCAAAATCTTCTTTCTTACAGTAACGTCAATTACATCAGACTTAGATGATTTCTTAGCCGGCTTTTTGGCTTTTGCCATAACTTATGAAATAATCCTAATTATATAATATTTTATATGCACTTGCCAGTAAAACACTTTTTAAATTTTCTTAAAGATATTACAAAAACATCAAATCTTAACCCACTTGGTTTCCTTGATGTTTCCCTTCTCCAGACCGCATCTCAAAGCAACATCATCCAGCGCAGTCATAAAAGCCATAAAGCACTCATACGGAGACTCATACGGACTGAAATATTTATGAACATCCCCATCATTAAACCACTTAGTGCACATATAATAGAAATGGTCGCTTGTTGTCAGTCTTCGCCAAGACTCAATAACCCTTGAATTATTTGAATTCATCACAGCATCCTTCATCCTGTACAATCTTTCTATAGCAGACTGCTGCATCTTGTTTCCAAGCCATGCTGATGTATCCCGCTCAACGTCAGCCCAGCTTATCGGGTTGTGAATATCCAATGTGTCTTTCGCAGGAATTTTCGCAATTTCAGAAGGATGCTTAAATGACATATTTTTTCTGAAAACTTCAGAAGGCAGATGCTTTAGAAAGTCAAAGATTCCAGTGTCTGCCCATTGATGCTCGCCGAAAGTTTCATAATCCATAAACAAGTTGATGCTGTCGCCAAGAATTGGAGACATCCAGTCTGCGAATTTTGCAGCTGTCAAAGGATGCCCTTCCCAGCCTTTATTCGAGAATCTGAAAGCAATGTCATCGCTCAGCTTGTAATTCTTCAATAACAATTTCATCCCGTCCGCAGTATGCGGCGCGTAAACAAAATTCGGAGACTTCCAGCCAAGAATATGGTCAGCGCCTTCTGCAAGAACAGCGGAAAAACCCATATCCTTCACTGTTTTAGCCAATTCATTATTGTAAATCAATTCAGTATTTCTGAAAACCTTTGGTGTTTGATTGAAAAGCCTCTGAATTGCCCTCTTGTGCATATCGACCTGGTAAGCAAATTCATTTTTGTCAAACAAAAAGCTCAAGCTGTGATAATATGTTTCAGACAAAAACTCAACATTGCCTGTGTCTGCAAGATTCTTGAAACTGTCAATAACTTCAGGAGCGTACATTTCAAACTGCTCCAATGCTGTTCCAGTAATGCTGAACGCCACCTTGAACCTTCCAGGATACTTGTAAAGATTTTCCAGCAATATCCTGTTTGCAGGCAGATAGCATTTGTTTGCGACTTTCTGAAGAATCTCCTTGTTCTTTTTGTCATCAAAGTACTGAACTGAATTACCGACATCAAAGATGGAGTAGTTTCTCAATCTAAACGGCTGATGAACCTGGAAATACAAGCAAAGGTCAGTCATTTCAAGACCTCCTTGTAAATATCAATGACTTTTTTCGCAGGAACGTCAAGATTGAAAGACTCTGACTCCTTATGGCCGTTGTCCCTTAATTCATTAAACAGCTCAGGATGTTTTAATCCAGTGACAATCGCATTCGAAATCTTGTTAATGTCCCAAAAATCAACCTTTATCGCGTGATTTACAACTTCGGCAACTCCCGATTGCTTGCTTATAATTATAGGACATTTGTTTTTCAAAGCCTCCAAAGCGACTAAACCAAAAGGCTCGCTGACAGACGGCATCACATAAACTCTTGCAAGCTGGAATGCCTTATGAACGTCTGCTCCCTTCAGCATTCCAGTAAATATTATTTTGTCAGCGATTTCCAATTCTGCCGCTCTTTCAATTAATTTTCCAAGCATATCTCCATTGCCTGCCACGACAAATTTTGCATTTGGCATAAAGTCCAATACCCTGCGGGCGACTTCAATGAAATAATCAGGGCCCTTCTGCACAGTGACTCTGCCCAAAAACAAAACAACAGGCTCTTTTTTCCACGGGCTTTTCGCATTAAGCTGATATTCCCTCTTATACGGTTCAATGCCCCAGTGAACAACATCAATCTTATTTTCATCAAGACCGTACTTTTCCAAAACTTTCTTTTTCAGCAGATTGCTGTTTGCAATAACCCTTGTCGCATTTTTCATGCCTTCATACTCCAT
>Ga0210057_1006941_pt1 | contig 13935 bp, 11 predicted proteins | sample CryGeyCG2114_010_2_FD_183968 | JGI IMG/M metagenome (GOLD analysis project Ga0210057, IMG submission 183968) | Groundwater microbial communities from aquifer - Crystal Geyser CG10_big_fil_rev_8/21/14_0.10 (SPAdes) (version 2) | ecosystem: Environmental > Aquatic > Deep subsurface > Groundwater ... | reverse complement strand
ATTTTTAAATATTCCAAATGACTGATAACGCCGTCAGGGTTGGCAGAATAAGTAGCATCAATTATATTTAAACCAGCTATCCCCTTTTTTAATTCCATTTGATGAGGAAGAGGTTTTATTTTTTGACAGGCCCTTGCAGTTTCCTCTAATGTCATTCCCAATATCTCTTTTGCCACTATTGCAGCCATTAAAATATTTTGGGCATAGTGTTCTCCAGGTAAATTCACTTTAAATTCAAATATTTCCCCCCATCGCCGTGAAAAAACCTTAAAGGAGAGAGATTCTTTTTCTACCTTAATTTCTTTTGCCCAAAAATCTCCTACCACCACCTCTTGGGCAGAGGCCAAAAATTTGGTGTAGCAAATTCTTTTGGAAAGCTGAGCTTTTTTATAGAGCTCCCGGCAGTATTGGTTGTCACCATTAAAAATTGCAAAACCCATTTCTGGCAGAGATTCAATCAATTCATATTTTGTCTTTATGATATTTTCCAATGAACCAAAGGTTGCCATATGTTGCTCGTTTATGCCGGTTAAAATGCCAATTTTCGGTTTAACAATTTGGCAGGCCGAAGTAATCTCTCCTCTTTTATATGCAGCCATTTCGACAATGAAAATTTCAATCTCTTGAGTTAATTTTTTTAAAATAAGCTGGGCAATGGCAATGTCAGTATTCTGGTGGGTAGGAGTTGAAAGAACCTTAAATTTGGAAGACAAAATGGTATTTAAAAATTCCTTGGTTGAGGTTTTGCCGTAACTGCCGGTAATACCAATTACAATGAGATCTTTAAATTTTGCCCTTTTTTCTTTAGCCCTCTTAATAATTTTGTTTTGCCAATAAACTGTTAAGGGTTGAAACAGCAGAACAATTCCAGAAACCAAAAAAGGAGTTAAAATATCGAAAGAAAGAAGTGAAAAGGAAAACCAATAAAATAATTTTATCTTTTGAAACTTTTGAAATAGGATAAAAAGAAATAAAAATTCGACGATTAAACTTACCAAAATTAAGATTTTGCCCTTTTGAGTTAGAACCGGTTTCTTTAAATTTTTTTGAAAAAAATCTAAAACGGTTTTAGCGTCTTCAAAAAAATATATAACCGCTAAAATTACAATCCAAAGAGCATATAACTGCCAGGCTAATAATTTAGGATAAAAAGCGAGAGATAAAACATAAAGAAATAAAATAATCTTAAAAATAAAAAAGAAATTGAAAAAAAGTTTTTTTCCCTGGTAGGTCCGGAAGTGATCAAAAAAGCGACCAAAACGATATTCTTTCAGTTGCCAAAGATAAAGCCAAAATAAAATGGCTTTAGTTTCCCGAATAAACCAAAGAAAAGCAATAAGAATAAAGAAAAAAGCCATCATTTGTAAAACTGTACAAGATGTGCAAGTCAGACTTGCACATTGCTCAAATTATCATTTAAATTTAAAGAAACTAATTATGGCCTCGACTAATTCTTCCGGGGTTTCTCGATGAGGGCTGTGCTTGGCTCCGGGAATGATTTTGAGCTCAGAGCCCCTAATTTTTTCTTTTATATAATAGGCATCTTTTAGTGGTAAAACGTCGTCTTTTTCTCCCCATAAAATCAAGGTTGGAATTTTGATTTTTTCTAAAAGCCCTTCTAAAGGTTCTTCTTGCCCAATTTTTTTCATTGTTTCCTTCATCATTCCATCAGCAACATAATAATCTCTGGTCCCAGCTAATTTGTAAATAACCCACTGAGCTTGGGGTTGAAGTTTTCTAAAACCAGGCAGAAAGAAAATTTTTTTGCCCAAAAAAGCTACCCAATAAAAAAGGTAAGATTTGATGCTTCTTCTTTTAATTATGGCTGGAGAAAGTAAAATAAGTTTTTCTATCCTTTCAGGAAAGGCAGCAGTTATTTTTACTACCAAGCCTCCGCCAAAAGAATGACCTAAAAGATTAAATTTCTGCCAGTTTTTTTCTTTTAGCTTCTGAAAAATCCAGTTTATATAGTCATCTCTACTCCAGGGCCGGTCGGGAGAGGGGGTAATGCCGAAACCTGGTAGGTCAAGAATCAACGCCTCTATTCCGTTTTTTTCCAATAACTCTTTTACTCTCTGCCAACGTAAAGAATTTGAACCCCAGCCGTGAAGAATCAAAATATTTCTCATTTTAAAGGTATTTTTTTAAATTTAGTATATTTCTGCAAAACTTCCGGCAGCAAAATACCTCCATCTTTTTGCTGGTAATTTTCAATGATAGCAATCAAAGTCCGGCCAATGGCAAAGGCAGTGCCATTAATGGTGTGAACAAAATTTAATTTGCCAGTTTTATCACGATAGCGGATGTTTAATCTTCTGGCTTGAAAATCAGTGCAATTTGAGGTTGAATGGGTCTCTCTATATTGATTCTGACCGGGCAACCAAGATTCAATGTCAAAAGTAGCAGCTGAAGGTCTGGCCAAATCGCCAGTGCAGAGTTGAATTACTCGGTAGGGAATCTTTAGAGCTTTCATCAGTTTTTCTTCCATTTCCAAGAAAAGTTGATGTTCTTCTTTTGATTTATCTGGTCGGCAAAAACTGAACATTTCTACCTTGTCAAACTGATGAACTCTAAAAATCCCTTTGGTGTCTTTGCCATAAGCGCCGGCTTCCCGGCGAAAGCAGGTGGAGAAACCAAGATATCTTTTTGGTAAATCTTTCTCTGCAAAAATTTCTTCAGTATGCATTGTTCCGATTGATTGCTCGGAAGTTCCAACTAAATATAAATCGTCTTTTGGCAAATAGTAGGCCTCCTCGTCGCTGGCCTGCTCTAAATAACCCATTCCCATAGCCATTTCTGATTTTAACATCACCGACGGAACGATAGGGATGAATCCCCGTTGGGTCAAAGTATCAAAGGCCAAATTAATTAGGGCAAATTCCAGAAGGGCGGCCTCTTTTTTTATAAAACCAAATCTTGTTCCGGAAATTTTGGCTGCTCGCTTGGTATCAATTAAATCTAATTTCTCAGAAAGAACTAAGTAATCTTTTGCTTTACCCCCACACCAAATTTGGTGTGGGGGTGGTTTTTCTCCGACTTCCCTTAAAACCACATTTTCTCTCTCGTCTTTTCCAACCGGGACATCTTCTTGGGGCAGGTTGGGAAGGAAAAGCATTAAATTATTGAATTCTTCCTCAAGTTCTTTTAAGGTCTTAGTCAATCTATCGCTATTTTTGTCTAATTCTTGCATTTTTAAAATAATCTTGTCTTTTTCTTTTTTATTTCTGGCTTCCTGGATTTCTTTATTAGCTTTATTTTTCTGAGCCCTCATATCTTCCAAGGCCTGCAATGTCTGACGACGCTTTTTATCTATTTCCAAAAGCTTATCAATATCAACCGTGACCTGTTTTACCTGACAGCCTTTTTTAACCCTATTTGGATTTTGACGAATAAATCTTATATCTAACATAGTAATGAATAAGGAGCTTAGCTCCTTTTTAATTTTTTGTAAACAATGAATAGACCAAAGATTCCAAAAATCAGGAAAATTAAATTCAGGGGCCAATAAATCTCTGGGCCAATATAAAAGGGTTTGAAACGGGAGGGCCAGAAAGGAAAAACATCAAAATGGGTTAAACTGTCAAAGAAAATGTGGATTAACCAGGCAATCAAAGAACTGGAAAATAAAACTTTAAAAGAAAAAGGCTGGCTAATTTTATACTTTACAGAAATTTTATCTAATTTCTCCCGAAATCCCCATAAAATTGTAGCTATTATTAAACTTCCCAAAATTGCTCCTAAAATTGAGTGAAAGAACCAATGATGAGGGCAAGAGTAGCAGGGATTAATAATCAATAAAACCAGCGGCTCAACATCCATCACCACACTCCCCAGAAGCAGAGCCCAGAGATTAAAAAATCTTAAAGTAAAAGCTCCTAAAAGCAATCCCGGGCCTAAATGTAAAGGAGTTAAAGGCATAATTTCGAAAATAGAAATTGGTTATTAGAAAATGCCCGCCCGCTTCGCCTTGCGAAGCAAGGCGGGCAGGGAAATTGGCTTTTTTACTATTTTCTAATTTCTATTTTCCATTACCAATTTCTAATAACTAATTTCCAATCTCTTCAGCGTGGCCGCATTGTCGGAAATAAAATTACTTCTCTCAATCTATGAGAATCGGTTAACAGGGCGACCAATCTGTCAATTCCCAGGCCGAAGCCGGCAGCCGGGGGCATACCGTATTCCAAAGCCTCAATAAAATCTTCGTCCATTCTTTGGGCTTCTTCTAAGCCAGCCTTGAAAAATTTCTCTTGCTCTTCAAACCTTTTTCTTTGTTCAATTGGGTCATTAAGTTCTGAAAAAGCATTAATTAATTCCCAGCCTCCAACCACTAATTGAAAATTGGCTAATTTTTGGGGCTCTTTCTCTAAGGCTTTGGCTAAAGGAAAACTCCCCCGGGGATGATTGATAATAAAAGTCGGCTGCTGAACGTTTGGTCGACAGAATTTTTTATAAATTTCATCGGCAATTTCGGCTTTACCAGCTCCATCAGTCGTCTCAATTCCCAACCGGTTAGCTTCTTTTTTTAAAGCCTCTGGATGGATTTCTTCTAAATTAATTTTGGTATATTTTTTTAGAAGCTGATTAAATTCTATTCTTGGCCAGGGAATTCTAAAATTTATTTTTTTGCCTTCATATTTAATTTCGAGTTTGCCAAATATTTTTCTGATTAAGACCTCAAACATTTTTTCAGTCAATTTCATCAAATCTTTATAATCAGCATAGGCCCAGTAAAATTCAAGTATGGTGAAATCGGGATTATGGGCTCTATCAATTCCCTCATTTCTAAAAACTCTTCCTATTTCATAAATTTTTTCAAATCCCCCAACCAAAAGTCTTTTTAAATAAAGTTCAGGTGAAATTCTTAAATACAAATTTAAGTCTAGGGCATTTAAATAAGTTTTAAATGGCCGAGCGGCAGCACCTCCATAAATTGGTTGTAAAGTCGGAGTTTCTACCTCCAGAAATCCCTCTTTTTCTAAAAATTCTCTGATTTCTTTTATAATTTTTGAGCGAGTTTCGAATTTCTTTTTGACTTCTGGATTAAAGATTAAATCTAAATATCTTTTTCTAAATCTTTCTTCAACATCTTTTAAACCATGCCATTTTTCAGGCAAAGGCAAAAGGGATTTAGCCAATATTTTATAATCAGCTGCTTCAATGGTTCTTTCTCCTTTTTTGGTCTTAAATAAAATTCCCCTGACCTCAATGAAATCACCGATATCAAAATAAGCCAGGAAAAACTTGTATCCCCTCTCCCCTATTCCATCTTTTTTGAAATAGGCCTGAATTTTGCCAGTACCATCTTCAATGTCTAAAAAAGTCGAGCCGCCGTGTTCTCTGAGAGATTTAATTCTGCCAACTAAAACTATTTCTTTCTTTGTCCGGGCAAGCGCTGAAAAATCTTTTAGCACCTCCGCAATTTTATGAGTTCTCTTTGTCTTTTCCGGATAAACCAAAATCCCGGCTTTTTTAATCGCCTCTAATTTTTTCAAGCGAGTTTTCCTTAATTCATCAATAGTAGCCATAATTCGCATCTGCCTTTTCGCACACTTTAATTTTACTTTATTTTCAAAAAAAGGTCAAAAAAGAAGATGAACTTGCTTTTTTTAAAAAACAGAGTGAAATTAAAATGCACGGGTTCAACCCGTGCATTTTATATCCACCCTTCAATATAATTTATTCTTTTTTAGTGAAGTGCCATTCTAAAATTTCTTTGGCAACAGGCAAAGCGGCCGCCATGACCCCGGGAACATCTTCTAACATAATTGTTAAAACAATTTCAGGGTCCTCATAAGGAGCGAAAACTGTTACCCAGTTGTGAAGCAATTCATTTCCGTATTTATCAAATTTTCCGGTTTGAGCGCTTCCGGTTTTGGCGGCAGATGTTACGGGCAAGAAGTTTAACCAACTGCTGGCAGTACCTTCAGTCACTGTCTGGCGCATCCCTTCTCTGACCACCTGAAGATTTTTTGAATCAATAAAATTCTCTCTAATAATTTTAGGTTCAATTTCCTCGGTATCAACAATACTTTTCACTACCCGGGGCTGGAATAATTTACCTCCGTTGGCAATTGCGGCAATGGAAACGCTAAGCTGAAGAGGGGTGGCTAAAACATATTCCTGACCAATGGAAAGATAATAAGTGTTTCCATCGTACCAAATCTGGTCTTCTTTTTTTTCAAAATAAGCTTTTTTCCATTCCGGACTAGGAACCAAGCCTAGGCCTTCATTGGGTAAATCAATTCCGGTTTTTTCTCCCCAGCCAAAAAGTTCCAAGTAACTTTTAATTCGGGTCGGTCCCAGGCCTTCCTGCTCTTCATAACCTCCGCCAATGGTATAAAAATAGACATTGACCGATTGGGCAATGGCTTTTCTCAGGTCGGTCCAGCCGTGAACTTTCCAATCCCGGTAAATATAAACTTTTTCTGGATGATATTGGTCGGGAACTTCGATAAAACCTCTGGCATAAATAAATTTTTCCGGCGAAATTATTTTTTCTTCCAGAGCGGCTGAGGCAATCAAGGGTTTAATTGTAGAACCCACAAGATATCCCCGGCCAGAAATTGCTCGATTAAAAAGCGGTCTCAGTTTAAAGGGGTCTTCTAAAAGTTCTTGAAGTTTTTCCGGGTCAGCTCCTTTTTGGAATAAATTGTTATCAAAATCAGGCAAAGAAACCAGGGCTAAAACTCCGCCGGTTTTTGGGTCAAGAGCGACAGCGGCCGCGCCTCTAGCGCCAAAGGCCTGACGTTGTTTTTCTAAAACTTCTCTAATTTTCTTTTGCAAATCAGAATCTAACCACAAAACTAAACTTTTGCCCGATTCAGGTAATTGAATTATTTCTTTTGAAATTACATTTCCCAAAGCATCTCTCTCAATTCTCATTTTTCCCGGATTTTTTCTCAAAACCTCTTCATAAGAATTTTCCAGGCCATCCCGGCCAACATAATCAGTAAGAGAATAAAACTGGGGTTGACTTTCTAATTCTTCTGACCGGATTTTTCCGGTATAGCCAATTAAATGGCTGAAATTTTCACCTTCTCGATATTCTCTAACTGGATTATTAACAATTTGAAAACCAGGAAGTTCAGCTGCCTTTGTTTCTAAAATGATTAAGGTCTGGTGGTCTAAATTTTCAGCAATTAAAACTTGAAGGGCTTCACTTTCGGCAATTTTCTTTTTCAAATCTTCCGGGTTCTGCTTCAAAATCTGGGAAACTTCTTTCAAAACTTTATTTTGCTCTTTCGCTAATTTAGGGAAATCGGCTTTTTCCAAAATCAAATCAAAACTGGGTTGATTGAAAACCAATTGCTTCAAATTCCGGTCATAAATCACTCCCCTTTCAGCCTGAATTGTCTTCAAAATATATTTATTTCCCTCGGCTAAGGCAGTCAGCTTTTTCTGCTCTAATATCTGAAGCTGAAAGGTTTTGGCAAAAAGTAAAAGAATAAGCAATAAACTAAAAATTAATAACCCCGGAAGAATTATTTTCAAAAGAGGAGTCTCAAATTTTTTTTCAGAAATACCCAATTCCTCCTCTTTTCTTTTAGCCAATTTATCAAGAAGGATTTCATGCGGCTCAATATCAAGAGGGGGTCTTTTTACTTTCCAATTTTTAAATTCGTTTGAAAATGGGGAGGCGAACATGTTTTCTTAAAACAAATTTGATAAAAATTGATATGGCTAACAAAATTAAAATCCAAAAGCCAATAAAATTTTCAGAAAAAATATCCAAAAAAAATCCGCCAAAAAAAGCACTAAAAAAACCAGATTTCTCTTTCCGGGCCTCAAAAAGATTAATTAAAACCACGACGATTAAGACCAAATTTAACAAATGCCCGAACGGGAAATGGGGAAAAAAACTGGCCTGAAGCAAAGCAAAAAAATAAAAACAAAAAAATAAAATAATAATCTTTTTCATTTGTAAAACTGTACAAGATGTGCAAGTCAGACTTGCACATTGCTCAAATTACCATTCGGTAATTATGAATAGTTTTTCTAAATCTCTGATATTAAAGGCGGGCTGAATTTGGGCTGCTTGAAATGGCTCCGGATCTGATTTTTTAACCTGGTTAATTTCGCCAACGACCAAGCCCGGAGGAAAAACTCCAGATAGGGCGCTGGTTACCACTAAATCTCCTTCTCCAATTTCTTTTTCTTTGGGAATAAGGTCAAAAAGAATCCTTAAATTTCCTTTTCCTCTGACTATCCCAAAAACTTGGCTATCTGACCCCGCACCAGAACCTTCGGTTCGGTACGAGGCAAGGATTTTTCCATCAAAAGAATTTCTGGGATTGGAAATCAAAAGAACCTTGGAAAAGTTTCTATAAACCTGGCTAACTTTTCCGATTAAAACTTTTTGTTGGGTAATGACCGGCAGGTCCTCCAAAACACCGTCTTTAGCTCCCTTGTCAATTAAAATAAAATCCTCAGCGATGTCTTTTCCGGTAACTTGGGCTAACATTAGTTTGAATTCCTTTTCTAAACCAATCTCCAGGGCCTCTCTTAAAATCTCATTTTCTTTTTTTAATTCGATTATCGCAACATTTTCGGCTTCCAAGGTTTGGATTTTTAATTTTAATTCTTCGTTCTCTCGTTTTAAATCCTTATTTCTGAAAATTACCTCAAAAAAATCAGATATCCTCTCCCCCGTTCCCCAAAAGACCTTCTGAATTGGCGAGGATATCAAATAAAAGAAGTTTTTAACCTCTTTACCAAATGGAGTTAAATTAAGGGCAAGGAAAAAAGACATTATTAAAATTATTATCAACCCAATTTTTAGTCTATAAGATAGCTTCATGACTTATTATATTTTAACCTTTTTCAGCCAAACAAAAAAGGCGCTTGGGTGGCGGCGTCCTACCCCGCACCAGAGCGAAGCTCGGTGCGGGGCTTCGCTGCGGCTTCGCTTTCTTCAAGTCCAAATATGGGGGTGATCTACTTTCGCGCCGAAGCACTATCATCGACCCTGAGGTATTTCACTGCCGAGTTCGGAATGGGATCGGGTGGAACAACCTCGGCATAACCCCCATATTTAGACTCGAGTGTTCGGAATGCGAAGCGTTAGCGGAGTCCCGCACTCAGCTCTGCTGTAGTGCGGGAGGAACAGGTGGAACAACCTCAGTATAGCCGCCACCAAAACGCCCTTTGTGGTCATTAATTGCTAGCCAAAAGTGGTTTTAACGATTTATTAGTACTGCTCGGCTCAAGGCATTGCTGCCCTTACACCTGCAGCCTATCAACCTCATAATCTCTGAGGAATCTAAGAGTCCTAATCTTGGGGTCTGCTTCGCGCTTAGATGCTTTCAGCGCTTATCAGGTCCCGACTTAGCTACCCAGCGATGCTCCTGGCGGAACAGCTGGTAGACCAGAGGTCAGTTCACTCCAGTCCTCTCGTACTAGGAGCAACTCCCCTCAAGACTCGACGCCTGCGGTAGATAGGGGCCAACCTGTCTCACGCATATTTCTCACTTATTACTAAGTGTATGGACTATATCACCCGGAGCACATAACGCTTTATGTGCTTCGGCCGACGTATTATAGAAGATTTTACCTTCCATCCAGCCACAAAAGTGACTAAGTCTCTACGGGGCCACGAAGGCTTCCCTCGGTATTATCCTAGCACACGACAGGTTGTAATGCAAGGATTTCACCGATATTAGTCGGTTTTGCAAGTGGAATTTCTTCCACAAGCCGCCAAATCGACGGTTTGAACCCAGCTCACGTACCACTTTAATTGGCGAACAGCCAAACCCTTGGAAGCTTCTCCACCTCCAGGATGTGATGAGCCGACATCGAGGTGCCGAACAGGGCCGTTAATGTGAACTTGCGGGCCCTACTAGCCTGTTCAATCTTTTTAAGATTAGACTATATCTTCACCCCCTCCTCTGGAGGAGGGGGGACGGCGTATTGGCGAGGATTTTACCCTCACCCTGTCCGCAATCGCAGACAAGTCGTTACGGGGTCACGAAGACTTCCCACGGTATTCCAAAAACTCAAAACCTCAAAAAGAGGAAGACCGGTTTTTGGTTCACCGTTATAAGCCGTACATTCCCATCCTTACGGAATGGGTTGGACAACAACTCTTATTTCAGAGTCTATCCCCGGGGTAACTTTTGGCTGATGATCTTCGGATTTTCTACTAAAATCCGTCGGTTCACTAAGTTCTGCTTTCGCAACTGCGCGAGATATCCCTCTTGCAGTAAAGCCGGCTTTTGGCTTTGCCCGACCACTCCGATTTCCATCCGGAGCTAGCCGACCTTTAAACGCCTCCATTACCTTTTAGGAGGCAAGTGCCCCACTTAAACTGACCGAGTGGCACTGTTTCCTTTCGGGTTAGAATTTTAAACTTCAAAGATGGGTGTTTCATTGTCGGCTCCATTCTGGCCGAAACCAGAACTTCAAAGCCTCCCCACTACTCTACGCATCAAAGCCCAAAGTTCAATACCACCCTACAGTAAAGCTCCCGGGGTCTTTCCGTCTAGCCGCAGGTAAAGCGCTTCTTCACGCTTATAGCATTTTCACCGGGCGCCTCGTTGAGACAGTCCCCTAGTCGTGAAGCCTTTCATGCGGGTCAGAACTTACCTGACAAGGGGTTACGCTACTTTAAGACGGTCAGAGTTACCGCCGACGTTCACCCGTGGCTTAACTCACTCAGCCCGAGCACATAACAAGTTATATGCCTGGACCGGCAAGGATAACACACGGGCACTGGTCAGGCCTCAGTCCCTATACATCTTGTTACCAATTAAGCAGGGACCTGTGTTTTTGTTAAACAGTCGCCAGGGGTACGTTTGTTGCAGCCCTGATTTATCATCAGGGCAGTCCATATTCCAAAGTTACGGACGCTTTTTTGCCGAGTTCCTTAACGAGGTTTCACCCATTGACCTTGGTGCTCTTACACCAGCCCACCTGTGTCGGTTTGCGGTACGGAGCCCATTAGATATGACTCTTTAAGGTTTTTCTGGGCAGTTTGATTCTTGAGGCCCCCGCCCTCTAAGCCCACCACCGAAGTTAACTAACTTATCGCACTATTAAAAAATACAATAAAGTTATTAAACTTGGTCACGAGCATAGAGGGCGGGGTCGGAATCCAATAACCTTCTCAAGAACTTCAACTGCGTCGCCTTAAATTTATCTAACGGACGGGCCGGAATATTGACCGGCTGTCCATCACCCATCCCTTTCGGGAGAGGGCTTAGGCCCGCCTAACCCTTGGTTGATCGCCATTGCCAAGGAAACCTTGGGCTTTCGGTCGGGCAGAATTTCACTGCCATTGCGGTTACTCATACCAACATTCTCACTTCGCAACGCTCCATGGTCGGTCACCCTTCCACTTCGCAGCGTTACGAACGCTCCCCTACCTCCCCCACCAAAAATTGGTGGGGGATCTTATCTTCGGTACTGAGCTTTAGTCCCGGAAATCTTCGGCGCACCCCGCCCTTGCTCCTTGACAGGAACTAGGATAGTGAGTTGTTACACACTCTTTAAAGGATGGCTACCTCTAAGCCAACCTCCTAACTGTCAAGGCCGGGGCACTTCCTTTATCACTTAGCTCAGTTTAGGGACCTTAGATGAAGATCAGGGCTGTTTCCCTTTTGACCTTGGAGCTTAGCCCCCAAGGTCTGACTGCCTTTGCCTTTTTACTTCTCGCCATTCGGAGTTTGGTAAAGATATCTACCTTTCGGCACGACATCTCTTCCAGTGCTCTACCTGCGAAAATGAGCAAAGACGCTAGCCCCAAAGCTATTTCGGGGAGAACCAGCTATTACCAAGCTCGTTTAGTTTTTCGCTTCTTGCCACAGCTCATCCCAAGATATTGCACGGTCCACGGGTTCGGGCCTCCCCCTAACTTTCGCTCGGGTTCACCCTGGCCATGGCAAGCTCGCTTGGCTTCGGGTCTTACTTCCTCCGCTCACGCCCTATTAAGGCTTGCTTTCACTTTGCTTTCGGGGGAACCCCCCTTAAACTAGCGAAGGAAATAAAGTCGTTGGTTCGTTCTCCAAAAAGTACGCCGTCACCCTTGCGGGCTTCGACTTTTCGTAAGCGAGATGGTTTCAGGTTCTATTTCACCGGGATCACCTCCCTACTTTTCACCTTTCCCTCACGGTACTGGTTCACTATCGGTGAGATTGAGTATTTAGCCTTAGCCAGTTAGTCTGGCTTGCTTCCGGCAGGACTTTCATTTCCCGCCGTACTTAAGTATAGAAACTCAGAGCATGTGATGATTTTCGTCTACGGGGCTATTACCCTCTCTGACTTCCCTTTCCAGGGAAATTCGACTAATCAAATCACAATTTTGTAGGCTCTGTCCAGATTGCTCTGGAACGTTCCTAACTTTCAACTGCCTAGTTAACTAGAAAACTAGCTAACTAAACTCTAGGCTCTTCCCTTTTCGCTCGCCGCTACTCAGGGAATAAAAATTACTTTTTCTTTTCCTCCGCTTACTGAGATGTTTCACTTCAGCGGGTACGCCCCAAGCACATAATTTATGTGCTCGGTGATTTTGCTTATCGCAAAATCAGGTTTCCCCATTGGGAAATCCCCGGATCAAAGGTTGGTAGCCACCTCCCCGAGGCTTATCGCAAGCACCCTACGTCCTTCATCGCCTCAATCTCCCAAGGCATCCACCATCCGCTCATAAGTAACCATATTGGCTAGCAATTAATAACCACAGTTATTAATTTATTAATTTTCAATTTTCAATGAACTTTCCTATTAATCAAAAACCGCTTTCAAGAAGCGGCTCCTGCGAACTCAAAAGTCCCAGAATATGTTAGCCGCTTTCTTTGTTTAAAATATTTCTTTCCTTTTTCATAACCAAAACCTAAATTAATCTTAACAAACACAAAAAGTTTGTCAAGCCCTCCCAACTTTTTGATAGTTTTATTTCAAAAATTATCCACAACTAAAAAGTTGGGAGGGCAAGCCCTAAAACTGTGGATTAATATTTTTTTATCCTTTCAGTTTTTTTCTTAAGTCCTGTAATATTTCCGCTGCTACCTCTTTTCCGCCAAGACCAAAAGCGATAGCTCCCATGGCTACTATCCCCACAAAAACAATCTTAATCAACTCAAAAACCCAATCCGCTGCTTCAAATTTTAATTGTTGCAAAATAGCCAAAATAGCGAAAATCCAGATTGCCCATTTGACAATTACGCTGGCCAAATGGCCATAGCCAACTCTTATTCCTTCTACTGCTGCCCGAATAATTTTCTCCACAATATCAACCACAATTACCGTCACCACAAGAATTAAAACAGCAATAACCACATTGGGTAAATAAGCCAGAATGCTCTTCAGAAAACCGGCAAACTCAACCAAGCCCAGAATTTCCACCGCCACCAACAAAAAGACAATCACCAAAATCCACTTGACAATTGCGCCGATAAATTCCGAGGGGTTAACTTTCAATTCGGCTTTCTCTAAAGCCGTCTTCCAACTGGCTCTCTCAAAAAATTGATTTAATTTTATTCTAGTCAAAATTTCAGCCACTAACTTACCAATGCCCAGGGCTACAAACCAACCGATAAGAAAAACTAAAATAGCGCCAATTAGGCTGGGAATGAAAGCCAAAAATCCGTCCCAGAGTTTTAATAAAGCAAGAGTTGTTGCTTCAGCCCAAGTTTGAACTAACATAAATTTCTACGAATTAATTATGAATATCCCAATTTTCGACCTTTCACAGATTAACCCATTATACAATAACCCAAAAAGGTCTGTCCAGTGGAAAACTAAACCCTCAAATCATCTCGGATTCATATCTTTTCTCATAATTTAATTGTAATACTCTGTAATACATCTTGTCAAGATTCCCAATTGATATTTTGTGAACTATTCTTATTAAATTAGTTCGGACGATTTTCGCCCCCTCCTCGGAGAGGAGGGGGCGAGGCGGAAACATTGACATGTCCGAAAGTGTGGTGTTTATTGGAAAAA
>Ga0210057_1006940_pt1 | contig 13935 bp, 21 predicted proteins | sample CryGeyCG2114_010_2_FD_183968 | JGI IMG/M metagenome (GOLD analysis project Ga0210057, IMG submission 183968) | Groundwater microbial communities from aquifer - Crystal Geyser CG10_big_fil_rev_8/21/14_0.10 (SPAdes) (version 2) | ecosystem: Environmental > Aquatic > Deep subsurface > Groundwater ... | reverse complement strand
GCTTTTTTGTGCGGCTCCAGCCTTTTAGTTGTTTCTCTCTTCTGGCAGCTGTGTACTTATCGGGATATTTTTCACAATAAACAAAGTTAATATCAGAAAACTTTTTTGTATAAAAAGATAACTTTGACTTGTGTTGAATAAGTCGTTGCTTTGGTTGATCAGTCATACCAATATAAAAAGTTTTCTGATCACAAAGAAGCAGATATACGTACCAATACGTTTGACTCATCTCTAAAGCGGCTTGCACTGAGCTTGCCGAAGTGCTCGAACGATGGTATGAATTCGGACGAATTGATTGGGTTGGAGAGCTGGAATATCCGGAGTGTACGGTGAAGGAAGTGGGGAGGTTTCTGACACTCACAACATAGGCTTTTCCGTTATAATGAGTGTGACAACATTTATGCCAAACCAGATAAAAATGCCTACTAAGGAATCAGATATTACTGAGTTTAAAACAGTCAGTGACAACAACTTACCCAAAGATTTATGGGAACCTATATCAGCCTTTAGCAATGCTGATGGCGGATCAATTTACCTTGGAATAAATTCCAAAGGAGAGGTAACTGGCATAGGCGAAGACAAAAGAGACAAATTGTCACAAGACATAATTTCGCTTTGTGAAGGCGGTTTTAACCATAAAATTCATCCCGAGATCCAGTATCTAGAAAATAAGGTTATCCAACTATATATTCCCCCAGCACCTTCAACAATGAGACCAATTTTTAGTAAATCTCGAGGCTTACCCAAAGGGGCAAAAGTCCGCATAGGAACTTCCAATGTCCAAGTAGATGATGAATGGTTGCGTCGATTTGCGGTTGCTGCCACAGGTGGAGCTGAATTGTTAGAATTTAACCAAAACTACCAAAACTATCTCTCTGATGATCAAATTTCCATATACCTAACGGCTGTCAAAGAAAAAAGAGGAAGTGTTTACAAGGGCATGGATCAAGAAGAAGTTTTGACTAAACTGCGAGCGATCGCCAAAGAACAACACCCTACTCTTTTTGGACTTCTCGCTTTTAGTAATAATTCTGGACTTCAAGAGCTAACTGCACCAACAGTTGATATAGCAGTAACCCAATATAAAGGGGTTTCAAAAGTTAATCCTGCCGATGTTGCAGAGGTTAGTCTGGACGATAAAGAGTTTACTGGCAATGTAGCTCAGCAATTTGATGGAGCTCTGAAATTCATCATGTCCAAACTACCCATTAGAAGTAGAGTGGAAACAGGCGGAAAAAGAACAGAATACCTGGCAATCCCAGAGCTAGCTATTCGTGAAACTTTAGCAAATGCCCTGGTCCATAGAGATTACAGTACTTATGGGAGTAGAGTTCAGGTAGATATTTATTCAGACAGGATTGAATTTGCCAACCCAGGGAGAAGTTTGATTCCTTTGAACCAACTGTACGAAGCTCACCCACAAACTAGAAACCCTCTCTTGATGAGTTATTTAAGAGATTTAAATATTACCGAACACAGAGGTCGAGGAATTAGAACCATTATAGCTTCACTGAAAGAAGCTGGTTTGGCAGAACCAACATTTGAGCATAAGCATGATTGGTTTGTTGCAACACTTTTTAGTTCAGCTTTCATACAAGACTCTGACCAAGACTGGCTTAAACAATTCCAGAAGTTCAGTCTTAACGAAAGGCAACTCAAGGCCTTAGTCCACATAAAACACAGCAAAACAGGTATTAGTAATGGAGAATATAGAGAGCTTAATAATATGACAGAGGTTGGAGATGACAGGAGAGCTAATTCCGAACTTGTGAGAATGGTTAAGTTAGGAATCCTACAAAAAGTAGGTGCAGATCGTAATCGAAGGTATATTTTCGTGGATAATTAGCCTGTTTTAAAGCTTTACCTACATTTAGCTACATTTACCTACAATTAGCTACAACAACCACAGAATTCGAAACAAACAAAAAATGTCAACTTTTGGGCAATTTTGTTGACATTGGAGAAGGAGATGTCAACAGATTTCCTAATCTCAATTATGGTTTTTTAACTACCCTAATACCTTCAATGGAGCCGTCTTCACCTGCCTTAGCTAAAATATCAGCAATAACGCCCTCAGCCCAAGCTAAATACTTTTTTACCTCAGACAGCACTACAAGAGTCCCGCCAACTTTTATCGCATCAGTATCAAACCCAATACTTATCTGAAGTTTTGGATCGAGACCCAATCTTTGTGCGCGTTCATTCTTTACTGAATCATTCTCCTTATCAAATTCTTCTCTAACTGCGTGTCTAATGTGATTGCGGATATCCATCCACAATTGGTGGTCTTTATGGTCTTTGCCAGATTTCCTCATATAAATCACCACTGTGTTCAAATCTTCAAATAAGGTTGATGCTTCATGGAGGCAACTCATTGTCGCCATAGTTGAGTTAGCTTTGAGCTGTGAGGCTGCAGACACATATCTTTCAACTTGAGTTTTTGCTCCAAGCAGATAAGGCAAAGCCAACCCAGATAGTAAATGCGGTAAGATAGTTTTACTAATAGCTTTAACTGACCGCTTTTTATCTAAGTCAGCAACATTAAAGCCCTTATGAGAGATTTTGACACCGTGGCTCATTTTTCTAGACATAAACTCAACTCACTTTCCTGACACGCACTGGTTCCTCCATGCCCTCTACTTGCATTTGGTACCCATTAATACCATCAATAATTATGGCTTGAGGTCTATGGGCATAGTGATAAGAATATTTAGCTTCCCCCTGTTCCCATACCTGACCATTACTAAATTCAAACTTAGCACCTTGCTCAAAACCATTAAAATCAGAAACTATTGGTCCCTCTGTTACCATGCTAACCTGAACTACCTCAACTGACTCGTTTACTCCATCGACTTCCATCAAGAAAGAACCCGAACCATCTTGATAGATTTTTACCTGAGGGCAGTAAGCATAATGGTATTCGTATTTATATTTACTCTGTTGCCACACCTGCCCATTCATCAATTTGAAAATAGCACTGTCGTTGTAGCCAGTAAACTCACCGTCAATTTGACTAATAATTTGTTGCATCATGTTTAATTCTCCTTATCCTTGGGCGGATTTGGATCAAAACGATTAATTGTATCCTTACTCCTAATTTGCCCTTGCCCGTTTTGAGTTATTAACTCACCACCGCTACCATTTTTGAGTAAACCACGAGCATAATCTTCAGCCTTCTTTTGGGTGTCAAAAACACCGGCTGCACGCGAAGCGCCTTCTCTTTTAGCTCTCCAACTATTTCCTGAAGGAGAAACCCAATAATTGTTTCTTGCCATATTAATTCTCACCTCCTTATCTTGCTTTAACTGGACAGGTTAATCTGCCATCGCTTTTGGTCACATTGTTATACCATTGCAGGGGACGTAGATTTGATAAATCATCGCTGCCACCAGGACTAATATGATCAACTTCCCATCCGGTGTTATTTTGATCCGATCTATCTCCGTGCTTGTTTCTGTCGATCCACGCTCCGCATTGATCTTTGCGGCGAAAGCGAGGATCCACTCCGGGAACAATTGTTCCTTTCTCCCATACTGCTTGAATGACTGATTCGCTGAATTTTTGTAACATAGATTTGTCACCTCCTAATTATTAATCTCGAGAGCCAAAAACTAATTGTAGCTCTTATCAACACAATGTAACTGAAATCAACAGTAAAGTCAATGGTTTTTTGTAAGCAAAAACGTCAGTCTTGCTTAAAACTGTCGCTACCTGCTACAATAGACCAATGCTTACTAAAGATGAACTCGGCAAAAAAATACGGGATTTGAGGGTGCGAAGAAGTATCTCTCAAGGCAAATTAGCTAGAGGAATTGGTTTGAAAACCCACGCTGCCGTTTCGGATATAGAAAGAGGAAAAACAAGTGTCTCCGTTGAACAATTAGACGCAATAGCTCAGGTTTTAGGTGTGTCGGTAAATGACATACTTGAAACAGAGGTAATCTCTCAAGGTTTCAGCCAAAATAGGGATAGTAGTTCGCTCTCTGCTAGTGACAAGAAAGAAATGGATGTAACCACCAAGGGATTTTTAGATCACATAAAGTCACTAAAAAACGAAAAGTAGCCATTATGAAAAGTATAAATAGACAAAAAGTTCAAAGCTTGTTGAGAATGGCAGAGATTTCCAAACCACCAATTGACGTAAACAGAATAGCCGAAGAGCTAGGCTTTACTGTCGTGCCCTATCCCTTCCCTGAAAAAAGGAAAGGGATGATACATATAGAAGGTGGAGATAAGGTCATCGGAGTCAACGAAAATCATCCAAAAAATATGCAGCGTTTTACAGTAGCACACGAAATTGGACACTACCTCTCTGGACATCAACATTACGAAAACACTTTCATCGATGACGAAAAACGCTACTTTGATCCTCATTTTCATCAAGAAAAAGAGGCTGATATCTTTGCGGCTGAACTGTTAATGCCAAGGGAATGGTTAGCTAAAGATGTGGAACAATATGGACTTGACACCCCAAAACTAGCAGAAATATACCAAGTAAGCGAACAAGCAATGTGGATTAGGCTAACTTCTAGCGGACTCGCCAAAAAACACTCGGCAAGATAGAGTTAAACGAGCCCTGAGCCACTGTGGCCGCTTTTGTGAGGCTTTCCGACCTCACCTGGCACTTGGGGGGCTATTCCGAACAAATATAATGCCTATTTGGAGAGCCGTTGGAAGAACTAGTAGCTACAATCTTTGATGTTGGCCCAATCGATAGGAGTGCCAGAATTAGCTCTGTTAACCACACACTCAGCCGTGAGCAATAACCAGACAATTAAAACTAGCAGGATTAAACCAACAACGACATACCACTTTTTCATCGCCTTCATTATAGCCTCTCTATCTCCCAACCATCGTTGTCATAAACAATCACCTGACCACCTTGGGTAATGGTAAGACTGACGGTTGGGTAACGGGTGTTTTTGATTGAAGCACACCAGACACCATCATCACGCTGATAAGCAGTTTCAAGTGTTTGATCCGTATCTCCACACTGCTCGTACTCCTCTGTGTGATGATTCTCATAATCAACCCATCTGACAAAGAAGTTGCCTGGTTTAGTGCCTTGAAAATCATAGGTCATTTGAGTAATATCCACACCGAGAATGTCCTGATTATCTGTCATGAATTGCTCTGCCACTGGCCGGATGGCTTCGGCAGTAGTGTAGCGGGGAGTATTGTCATATTCAGGCTGTGGATCAAACCAGCGGGAATCATCGTCGTTAGTACCCCATCTGCGTTCGGCTTCACCCACTTCAACGATGTAGTTGGTATTGGGATCAATAGTAAAGCCAAACCCATCAGCAGAGTAATGTTCTGAGGCAGGGTTGGTGTAGTCTGTTCCCGTATCATCAGGCTTATCGTTAAAACGACTACATAAAAACTCAACAGGCATATCAGAGGATCCTAAGAACTTCTGGATATTAGCCACTGCTTGTTCACGCTCCTGCGCTGGGCGGGCAGTGAGTAAGCAAAACTTTTGCTGAGCTTCTTTATAAACCTGAGAGTTCTTGTTAGGATTTTTCTCCATCACTGCCAACAATTCTGAGATTTCTGTAGCCTTTTTTAACTCAGCTGATTGGTTACCCAAAAGAAGCTTAACTGAGTCCTTAAACGACAACTTGTCAAAACAACCAGTATAAAAGTCCCATTTATTACCCTCCATCTGGATTGTAATCGGGAACCGCATGTGAGTTTGGGCCAGACAATACTGCTCTTTGGCACCTTTTATCTTCATGGTTCCCAGAAACAAGAAAACCAACCCCACTAATAACCCAGTGGCTACAAACAAGCGTTTTGATTTCTTCATTGTCATATTATGATCCTTTCCATAAAGTTTGCCGATGTTAGCTTCCTTTGCTCCAGTGTGTCAAGTTTCTGCCAACATCTGCTACCTGGCTAATTTTAGCATAAATGATGACAAGGAGTCCGTGTTGAATGTGACTGAGAGTCACTACCCTAAAGACATGGGTAAACCAATATCACACCAACACATTTTAAAGAATTTTGGAGCAAAGCTGCAGAAGGTCAGAAAGAGCAAAGGGGTCACTCAGGAAGAACTGGCGTTTAAGATCTCAATGGATCGAACCTATATTGGCTTAATTGAGCGAGGTGAACGCAACCCCACCATCCGGACACTGTATAAAATTGCTAAAGCATTAAAGGTAGAATCTTCTGAACTGCTTCCGTTCTGAATACCTATTCTTTGCAGCAGTCAATAGCTTTTTGGACTACTTCCCCAAGCTTTGCAAAAAGACTAGTTGACCCTTTTTGAACTGGCTTAGGATCATCACTGACAAAAGTTACTTCTGCAGAATCAGTTTGCTTAACATCTTTGGTCTGCACTAGCCCCAAGTTTAATCCCCAAAACAAGCTATAGAGCTGATAGGACTTACTAAACATATCCTGAGCATCACTTTTATCACCTTTAGTAAGAGCTTTTGTTCCTACCTCCATAAAGCGCATGGATGCAGCCAGTAAGTGCTTACTGATGCACCAAACCTCGCCTTCGTAGTCTTTAATGATCCGTTTCAAAGCACTTTTTCTCATCTCCCGGACTTCATTCAATAGATCAAGATATTTGGTGTCCTTGGTTTTATTGTAGGTAAAAAAGAAATGCTCCTCCATGGAGATCAGGTTCATAATGCCGATAGATAGATCCTCATCTGATGAGAGGTCGAGCTTTTCACCCTTCTCCATCTTTTTGACCTTGTCCATAAACTCGTTAATATCAGGTTGAATTGGTTTGTTGTTTTTCATAATCTCACCTCCTTTAATTAGTAATTAAGTACAGGATAAAACTCCCGAGTGTTAATAAAAACACCGGAGCGATAACCTTCTGGTAATAGATATAGACTTTACCTTCATTGGTAGTTCTTAAGCCTTTGTCGAGCCATACACCGACCATAAATAATACCGATCCAATAATTGTCCCAAGAATAACCTTATCAACTCCCCAAAGAGTATTACCAGGCAAGCCAATCATCTTAGCCCAATATAAGGGAGGAACGACAAAGAGAAAGAATAAAGCAACTGAAACGAATTCCTTATAAGGTACTTTCCAACTCTTCTTACCAATCCAATCGGCCAGCCACAAGCCACTGGAGAGAATCAGACCACCAACCCAGACACCCGTAACCGCATCATCAATGCCCAACCAACGGGAAATCCCTAGTCCTCCAGCAACAGCCACTGTGCAGACGGGACACACAGCATGAGCGGTAGAAGGCAAAGCCAGAAAGAGTACTGTCAGCAACAAAATTACTTTGATCATTCCTGGCTCCTTTCTGCTGACCCACTAGCTTCAATGGATTGTTCCTGCTCTTGAGCCAGTTGAGTTAAATAAGCAGTGATATCAGGCGTGCCAACCGAACATTTTCCCTCTGCATATAGAAACGGGACACCAATATTGTCAGTCGGCAAACCACAGCTTTTGGCAGCTTGAGTGAGTTCCAAGGAATTGGCTCTGTTGTCATAGACCTCTTTTTTAACGATCTCAATTTTCTCCTCAATCCTGTTTTCGGTCATCCATTCTTCAACGTCTTTGCAGTGTGGACAGGTGTTACCGTAATAGAAAATTGGAGTGCTAGAATTCATAGTGGTTGGTGACACACTGACAGAAGGTTGATCACTTTGAGATTCTGACGAGATGGTTTGTTTGCCTTTGCTTCCCCATACAATCACAGACAATAGCCCAACGATGACAAGAATAATTAAACCGGTAATAACAGTTTGTTTCATAAAATGATATCCATTAAAAATTTTACTAGATATTGGGTGTAATAAAGTCCCACCAGGATAAAGGTGCTGGCTACAACGATACGAGTGACTTTCTCTACTTTCGATACAATGGCAAACGCCTGACTCATCTTCTGCATACTAAAGGCAATAATGAAGGAGAAGATGATAACCGGTAATCCGGTACCCAGAGCAAACAAGGGAGCCAGAAGGACTCCCTCGGTTGATTTCAGGATTAAGGGGGTAAGAACTCCAAAAAATAAAACACCGCTGTAGGGACAAAAAGCCAAAGCAAACAGCATACCTAGCAACAATGCACCCAAGTACCCTTTGGTGGACAGCCACACTTTCAGTTTTTCAACTTTTTCGCTCTGGGTCTTCAGATTCAGTTTGATCACATCAAACATAACTAGACCAATAATAATCAGGACTGGTCCCAAGATTTTGTCGCCCCATCCCTGAAAGATACGAGAAATCTGGAATGAGGACAAACCCAAGTACATGAGAATTGCCAAAGCTGTGTAACTGAAGCCACGACCAAGTGTGTAGAATAACCCATTCAACAGTGTGTTCTTGGGAGTTTTAATATCTTTGGAAATAAAGGCAATAGCGGTAATGTTGGTGGCTAAGGGACAGGGACTAATTGAGGTGAGAATGCCCACCAGGAAAGCAGTCAAAACCGGAATGTTGTAAGTATCAATAAGTGTGTTGATATAGTCCATAGTTATTTACCCAAAAGCGTATTGAGCTTGTTCTCTAGGTATGAAACAAATTGTTCGTCATCATTCGTCAGTCTCCAAACGGCAACATCTTCAGTAATATTGTCTTGCTCTCCTCTGATGGCATTGATAAAGAGAGATGATCCTCTGGCTTGATACTTGATGACGATATCGCTGTTTTCAGGCAGCTCCCCATTGATTTCTTTGAAAACAATTTTGCCTGATTCAAGCTCAGGAGCGAATTTTTCCTCAAGGGTTTTTTTCGTTAATCTGCCGATTGCCAAACATGAGGTGCAACGTTGAGTACCAAAAAAATTAACCACTTCAACCTTGTCAGCCGGAACCACCGACATGGGAGCTGAGGTATTCCCAGCCACAGAACCACCAGTAGCTGTAACGGTCGTTTCCTGAGATTTGCCTAAACGGTTAACAATAAAAAATCCGCCAATCAAAAATATTATGGCGATGAGTGATAGTAGGACAGTTTTGTTTTTCATAGTTTCTTTCATAAAACGGCATTAAATATATAACCCATGATCATGATGCCAACTAAGGTAATGCCAAAAAACCAAGCCAGTAACTGCCAATGCATTACTTTTTTCAGGATCATTGACTCAGGAATGGAAACGGTCACGATGGCAGTCATAAATGACAAAGCAGTTCCCAAAGGAACACCTTTCCCCACCATTGCCTCCATGACGGGAATGACACTTACGGAGTTGGCATAGAGTGGAGCACCCATAAGTGTTGCCAATGGAATGGCATACCAAGCTTTGGTTGATAGATACTTTTCAACCAATGATGCCGGGACAAACCCATGAATCAGAGCACCAATTCCTACTCCTAACAAAACGTAGGGGAAAATAGTCTTGGTGATGCTCATGCCATCTGCCCAGAAGTATTTCAACTGTTCTTTGAAGGGTAGTTTATTACCACCATTTTCCATCTCAACTTGTTGGCGGGATTTGAATTTGAGTAACTCCGGTTTAACGTACTTCTCAACTCCCAGCTTTTGAATTAACATACCGCCAAGAATAGCGATCGCCATCCCCACCAGGTTGTAAATTACCGTTACTCTCATGCCAAACATGGCTGGGAATAAATAGAGCGAAGATTCATTTACAAGGGGTGAGGCGATAAGAAAAGCAAAGGTCACCCCTAAAGGAATTCCTGCTCCCACAAAGCCAATAAACAATGGAATAGATGAGCAGGAACAAAACGGAGTGATAACTCCAAGAGCTGCAGCAAACAAGTAATCCAAGCCAAACCAACGTCTTTTAGTTAGCAGGTCTCGAACTTTTTCCATAGGGAAGTAGTAACGAGTAATTGCCATGAAGTAGTTAATGACTATCAGAAGTAAACCAATCTTGATGACGTCATAAATAAAGAAATTAACAGTGTCACCCCAGTAGGAATGCTCGGTAATTCGTAGCCACTGGTAGGTAGCTAGATCAGCAAATAATTGGATAGGTTTGAAAATATCCATAGGTTAGCAGTTGCCTCCACACTTGCAGGAAGTAGCACTATCATCTGAACAGCATGGTTTGTTCTCCTGCGAAAGCAAACCTTTAATCTTTTCAATATCGGGCACAAATCCAACCATGGCAGCTTTGCCATCAATTGCTAAGACCGGACTACTCATCACTCCCATTTCAATGATCTTAGAAACGTCAGTGATATACTCAACTTCTTCTTTAAGATCGAGCTGCTTGACTGCTTCTTTAGTCAGTTCAAATAACTTTTTACAAGTTGGGCAGCCAGAACCAAGTACCTGGATTTTCATAATTTTTCCTCCTTAGTGGAAATCTGAAACAACAAATTAGTAATATGTTTGCCTTTATCTGTCAGAGAGTAGTACACGCGAAGCCCTCGTTTTTCATCTACCACCACTCCTGAATCCTTAAGGTCTTTTAAGTGATGAGAAATAAGGCTTTGAGACAAGTCAACATGCTCCATGAGCTCGCAGACACAATGTTCACCCTTTCGCAAAATACAGAGTAGTTTAAGACGGCTCTCTTCTGATACCAATTTGAGGAGTGAGGATAAAGACGAGACTTGCTTTGCCTCTTTACTTGAAGAACAACAATTGTATGAACCCATATTCATATAGCTTACTCCTAACACTTTATTTCTTCAATGGCAAAGTTTCCTGTTGTTTCCACAAGTAAACATAAATCACCACTAAGTTTATTGAGATAAACGGACAATCCCAGCTAGGCTGGATGTAGTTAATCAAGTTTTCGATTACCTATGTCGCAGTCGCAATATAACTCTACCCATTATCTAACCAGTGATCTTGCTTTGGTCACGACACTCTCCCTTAGATTTCCCATTGAAGAAATCGACCGATCCAATCCGAGAAAAGCGACTTTTTTATTTCGCAGGTCTCCAGAGCTGGAGGCATTAGCCGATCAGTTTTTCTCCAACCAAATCCAAATTTCTCCTCAAGTTTTCTTTAACCAGTTGCGCGACGTTAAAAATCGTTTGTATGCGGAAAAACAACCATGGTAAGTACGAAATTACTACTCGAGCTAAAGGAAATCATAGAACACGACTATGGAATTAAGTTGACCATGGCCGAAGTTATGGAAGTAGCCACAACCCTAGTCCAGTTTGCAGAAACGGCCATGAAAATTGAAGCCAAACCCAGCGGTTAACAAGCCGTTGATAACCAGTAACAAATATATGTCGCTAAAAACAAAACCACCAACCGGCAATTTATATCTTCAAATCTGGAGAGATCCCATCTATGACGACCTCTTATTTACTCACGTTAATGCCCAGCAATGGCAAACTTTCACGGCACTAGCGGTCTTTATCAACAACAAAGGCGAATGTTATCCCTCTCTCAACAAGCTCAAACAAATCCTGGGGTTAAACAGTGTGGCAAGTGTAAGCCGCCGGATCCTCTCATTAGAGAAGGTCCGTTTCAAAGGTGAACCATTGATTATCGTATCCCGTAAGAATAAGAAGGCAAAACAAGGCAAGCTTATTTACTCTAACAACACATACCGCATTAACCAGGACATTATCACCATCTTTGCTCCACACCCCTCACTTTCCATTGATCGCCAACGACAAATGGAAGAATTTGAGAAACGCAAGGCTAAACTCTTCGGTCCATTAAACACCGGTGAGCAACGGAGCAACGACGAACTAACTAGAAGGAGTTTTTAACGAAAAAATTTAACAACAACTGCGAGACTATGACGAAAAACATAAGCCAAAAATCAAGACAAAAGCTGTACGAAAACTGGACAGGAAATCAGATAAGGGGACTTGGTCAATTCCTGGTCAAAACTTGGTCAGCTTTTCAGTGCGGGCAACCTTCGTGCAAGATGCGGGTAGAAATCCTTCGGCAGCATTGCGGTAAGGTTTCGGTGGTTTTAGAGCTTTCCCAGGCTAGAAGTGTTGAAAATCAAGGTGAGCAAAAGGTGAGCAGAAATGGGGCGGATTTAGAGAATTTTCAGGTTAAACAAGGTGTACAAAAGGTGGATAGAATTAGGATGGAAGGGGTTCACCAGCGCTTCACTGAAAGTTCACCGGGATTTAAAACCTTTAGCCTGGAATGCCATCGGTATAGGGTCGGTGCGGCTTCGGTGGTTTGGGAAGAACTCAATCCTAAAAAATGTCGGCAAAGTAACGGCAAAATGTCGGTGGTTTTTTACCCTTCATTTGTCCTGTTTCCGCGTATAGCCCAGTATATGCGGAATGTCCTGATTCAATTTGATATTTCCTCTAGTTCCCTATATGGTGTTGTGTTGCAAAAGCTCTGCCTATGAAAAGCGTCATATTTTGCCGAGTCAGCTCAAAAGAACAGGAAGAAACCGGCTACTCCTTACCGGCTCAGGAGAAGTTCCTCAGGGAATATGGCGAGAAACAAGGCTTGGATGTCACCAAAGTCTTTGCTATTTCCGAATCGGCAGCTGGCAAAACCCAGCGTAAAGTATTCCTTGAGATGATTGGCTACGTCCGCAAGAAAAACATCTGTGCCATCATTGTTGAAACTACCGACCGCCTTACTCGTAACTTCTCAGATGTCCCTACTATCGATTTATGGATTACCGAGAGTGAAGAACATCAAATTCACCTAGCCAAAGAAGCCTGCATTCTTCACAACTCCTCCCGCTCCCACGAATGGTTTATGTGGCGGGTCAAGGTAGCGACAGCCGAGTATTACGTCCGTCTTCTTTCAGAGAATGTGAAGAAGGGTCAGAAGGAAAAGCTAGCACAGGGCTGGATCCCAACTAAGCCACCACTAGGGTATAAGACTGTGGGTGAAACCGGCCACAAGATCCACGTCGTTGATGAGGGCGCATCTAAGCTGGTAATCAAGATGTTTGAGCTCTACGCCTCCGGCGACTATTCCATCAAAAAGCTTGCAACCACCATGTACGAGGAGGGCATGCGCTCACCGCAGGGCAACAGACTGGCGATCAGCAGAACCCACTCCCTACTGCGCGATCCCTTCTACATGGGTAAGATTAGATGGAACGATGAGATCTGCGATGGCAAACAAGAGCCGTTAATCAGTAAAGAGTTATTCGATAAGGTCCAAACCCTGCTTAAAAGTAAAACCACACCCACCTATATGAAACACAGCTACTTGTTCAAAGGCTTAATCTGCTGCACCACCTGCAATGGTCTGATCACCTGGGAACTCCACCGAGGCCATCGCTATGGCCACTGCAACCATTACAATAAGTGTACCCAGACAACATGGGTCAAGGAACCGGAAACCGAAGAACAACTTTTGGATGGCTTTGAAAATTTAAGAATCAAAAATAAACGAGTAACCGAATGGCTCAAGAAGGCGCTCAAAGAAAGTCACCAGGACGAAGTTTCCTACCACAACAGTACCGTGGGCGAGCTGGAAACCCGTTATGAGGCGGTAGTGAAGCGGATGGACAAACTCTATGACGATAAGCTCGATGAAAAAATCACCCAGGAATTTTATAACCGCAAGTTTAAGCAGTACTCGAAGGAAAAAGACGAACTGACTGAAACCATCAAGCGTCATTCTACCGCCAGCACTGGCTACCTCAACTTAGGAATAAACCTTTATGAACTCTCCCAGCGAGCCAAAGAAATCTATCTCACCGCCAAAAAGAAGGACATGTTAGACGAACAGCGAGCCCTAATCAGGCTGGTATTCAAAAAGCTCATCTTAGATGAAGGCAAACTCAGCTGGGAATACTCCCGAGCCTTTAAGATCCTGTCTGAGGCAGTTAGTCAGACAAATTGTTCTAAAGTGGAAAATTTGGAGGGTTTGGAAAAAGAAACTTTCGAACATCGAGAAAAGAGCCATGTTAAGGGACAAAAGGGCAATTTGTTGCCTCTGCGTCCCATCTGGCTCCCCGGCGAGGATTCGAACCTCGAACCTGCCGATTACATACTATCTTCACATTTCTGCAAAGGATGGACTATCTTTTTCCCTTTATTAGAGGGACAGGGCGCTTATTGAGAGATTATTGGTAAG
>Ga0210057_1006939_pt1 | contig 13936 bp, 9 predicted proteins | sample CryGeyCG2114_010_2_FD_183968 | JGI IMG/M metagenome (GOLD analysis project Ga0210057, IMG submission 183968) | Groundwater microbial communities from aquifer - Crystal Geyser CG10_big_fil_rev_8/21/14_0.10 (SPAdes) (version 2) | ecosystem: Environmental > Aquatic > Deep subsurface > Groundwater ... | reverse complement strand
GATACAGCGGCTTTGCGTTCTGGAACAGGTCCATATACTATGGAGGCATGGTTTAATGTGCCTAATGCTACTCAATATGGTACTTTTGTTAGTAAAAATAATGCAATAGGCTCAGTGCCAGCCACTAATTTTAGTATTTCTGATAATACTTTACAAGCAGCTGGTGATAGTATTTCTGGATTTTATGGTACAAATGCTACCACAGATTTTGAAATATGGTGGCCAAATAATGATGTGACTGATGTTAACTGGCATTATGCTGCCATGAGTATTACTGGTAGTGTTGGTACTATGTATTATGATACTAGTGTTTTATCAAAGCTTTATGATTTTGGCACACCAAATGATAATTCTACTGATCCTATGACTATTGGTGCTCATAATTCTAGTGGTTACGCTGGTTTTTTAGATGGTTTACTTGATGAAGTTAGAATATCAAATATAGCTAGAAGTGCTGATTGGCTTGATTTTACTTATTGTAATATTAAAGATACTTGTAATACATATAGTAGTCAGGAAACTATTGCTGATGCTATACAGATTTATCGCTCAGTTGGACCATCAAATACTTCAGCTCTAGATAATGATAATTCTCATGCTGATACTATAACTATAACCAGTGGGGTAGCTATTTTTTCTGCAGAGGTAGTTAATACTGTTGGAGTGGGAGATGTAATTCTTTATGATTCTAATAGTAGCGATACTTTAACTTCAGCTGATTCAATTGCCTTTATTTCCGGTAGAACTGATTCTACTCATTATACAATCCAAACAGCTAGTGGAGGTATTCCAGATGATCTTAGTGTTAATGATACTTGGTCGATTTATCGTGCTTATACTTCATTAGCTAATGCTGAGGCGGGGACAGTTAATTCAACCTTGTCAGCTCTAAGTATAACTTATGCTGGTGGTAATCGTGATTTAGTTCATAATAATGAAGTTTGGAATATTGCAGCTTATGCGGATGGAACAGATAGTACAGCAGTTGATATTAGTGGTTGGACGACTGGACCTAATAATTTTATTAAAATATATACACCAGTGGGGACGGATGAAGTTGGAGCAAGTCAACGGCATAATGGTACACCTGGAACGGGCTATCTTTTAGATCCTTCAAGTTATGTAGGTGTTTATGCAATAATTGATCTAAATGCTGATTATATTACTATTGAGGGTCTAGAAATCGAAGGTTCTTCTCTTCCAGATGATAGTTATGCAGGTATTTTTAATACCAGAGCTAACAGTCCAGTTGGAATATTAACAATTTCTCATAATTTACTTTATAATAGTACAATGAACGGTATTTATTTGTATAATGATTCAGCTTATACTGCCAAAGTGTATAATAATATTATTTTTAATAATTTAGGAGCAGGAATAATGGATATTAATAATGATGGTCATATTCTTTACGCTTATAACAATACCATTGTTAATAATGGAACGTATGGGCTTCGAGCACTGTATACTCCAGTTGCATCGACTAAAATAATTAATAATATAGCATTTGGTAATCCATCTGGTGATTATAGTAATATAAGTAGTTACGCGACAGATGCGGTTACATATAACATTTCCGGTGACCTTACTGCAGATGATAATTCAGGCACTGGTAATAAAATTAGTCAAACAGTTACTTTCGTCGACGCTACTAACAATGACTATCATCTAGCTGGGAATGACACTGCGGCGCGGGATGCTGGTACGGATTTAAGTAGTGATACATATTTAGCTTTTACTGATGATATAGATGGCGATACTAGAGCTATAAATACTTCTTGGGATATTGGCGCTGATGAAGGCGCAGTTAGTATTTATCGCTCAGTCGGTACTGCCACTACAGATCTTAATACAGATAGTAGAACCTTAACTATTTCAGGTAGTACAGCTACTTTCTCTGATACTATGCCAGATAATATTGGTGTTGGTGATGTTTTACAATATGGTGGTTCAGGTTATTATACTGTAGCTTTTATTATGACTAGAATTTCAGATACAGAATATCTAGTCCAAGATTCAACTGGTGGTACGCCAACTGCGACTACCACTGCAGCGGTGAGTGTTTATCGTGCACATAATTCATTAGATGCTTGGGAAGATCAAGTAATTGAAGATGTTAATGCTTCTATAGATGAATCCGTAGATGATGATGTGTTATTACCATCAACTGATTTAGTAGCTGATGATACCGTGGCCATGGTGGCAGTTTATGCAGATGGGGTGGACAATATTGATGTTATTATAACGGGTTGGACAACTGGACCTAATAATTATATTAAAATATATACTCCAGTAACTAGTTCGGAAGTTGGGGCCAGTCAGCGGCACAGTGGAAAATGGGGAGATGGATATAGACGACTTGGTGGTTATATTATTATTTCAGAAAATTATGTGCGTTTGGATGGTTTGTCAATACAACAAGATACTGAAGAGCGTTCATATTTTATTAATAATTTTACTGGAGTTGGTGAAATTCATATTTCTAATTGTTTTGGTTGGATTTCTCATACTACTACAAGTTATGATGTTTATGATATTTATAGTGTAGGTGCTTTAGTGGTTAAATGGTGGAACAATATAGGTATAACAGATTCTGGAGGCAGTAGTTCTTATGCATTTATTTTCAATGATGGAGATGTTACTACATATGCTTATAACAATACTGCGATTGCTAATGGTGGGGTTGCATTTTATAGGGCTGCAGGAGCTGTTTATGCACAAAATAATATAAGTTATTCTGAAGACACTTCCGATTATGTTGGTGCTTTTGTTGTTTTTAATAATAATTTATCTTTTGATAGTAGTGCGGGTGATTTTGGAGGCAGTGATAATAAAATTGATCAAACTGTTTCCTTTGTAGATTCAGACAACAATGATTATCATTTAGCGCCAGAAGACACCGCGGCGCGGGATGCTGGAACGGATTTAAGTAGTGATACATATTTAGCTTTTACTGATGATATAGATGGCGATACTAGAGCTATAAATACTTCTTGGGATATTGGCGCTGATGAAGGCGCAGTTAGTATTTATCGCTCAGTCGGTACTGCCACTACAGATCTTAATACAGATAGTAGAACCTTAACTATTTCAGGTAGTACAGCTACTTTCTCTGATACTATGCCAGATAATATTGGTGTTGGTGATGTTTTACAATATGGTGGTTCAGGTTATTATACTGTAGCTTTTATTATGACTAGAATTTCAGATACAGAATATCTAGTCCAAGATTCAACTGGTGGTACGCCAACTGCGACTACCACTGCAGCGGTGAGTGTTTATCGTGCACATAATTCATTAGATGCTTGGGAAGATCAAGTAATTGAAGATGTTAATGCTTCTATAGATGAATCCGTAGATGATGATGTGTTATTACCATCAACTGATTTAGTAGCTGATGATACCGTGGCCATGGTGGCAGTTTATGCAGATGGGGTGGACAATATTGATGTTATTATAACGGGTTGGACAACTGGACCTAATAATTATATTAAAATATATACTCCAGTAACTAGTTCGGAAGTTGGGGCCAGTCAGCGGCACAGTGGAAAATGGGGAGATGGATATAGACGACTTGGTGGTTATATTATTATTTCAGAAAATTATGTGCGTTTGGATGGTTTGTCAATACAACAAGATACTGAAGAGCGTTCATATTTTATTAATAATTTTACTGGAGTTGGTGAAATTCATATTTCTAATTGTTTTGGTTGGATTTCTCATACTACTACAAGTTATGATGTTTATGATATTTATAGTGTAGGTGCTTTAGTGGTTAAATGGTGGAACAATATAGGTATAACAGATTCTGGAGGCAGTAGTTCTTATGCATTTATTTTCAATGATGGAGATGTTACTACATATGCTTATAACAATACTGCGATTGCTAATGGTGGGGTTGCATTTTATAGGGCTGCAGGAGCTGTTTATGCACAAAATAATATAAGTTATTCTGAAGACACTTCCGATTATGTTGGTGCTTTTGTTGTTTTTAATAATAATTTATCTTTTGATAGTAGTGCGGGTGATTTTGGAGGCAGTGATAATAAAATTGATCAAACTGTTTCCTTTGTAGATTCAGACAACAATGATTATCATTTATCAGCGAGTGATACCGCAGCATTAAATGCTGGTGCTGATTTATCAGCCGATGTGTATTTAGCGTTTGCCACTGATATTGACGGAGACAGTCGCCCCTATGATGCTGATTGGGATATTGGAGCTGATGAAACATTAGCATCAACTAATGCAGCACCAACTGTCTCATCAGTTACAGATATTCCAGATTCAATAGGTATTGGGGCTAGTCTAAATTTTAGTATAGATTGGAATGATGCTGATAGTGGTGAAATGGTTAGGGGAGTAATTTGTAAAGGTTCAGGCATTAGTACCTCAACGGCAATATGTAAGGATGGCGAATGGGCGCGGAGTGATGTTTATACTAATCGTGATCCAGAAAATCAAATTTTTTATACTACGGAATCAGGTGATGCAGGTGTTAATAATTATTGGGCATTTATTTGTGATGATTCAGCTGATGCGACAACTGGTTGTTCGGCTGGCACGGCTGGCACTTTTACAGTAGCTAATCAAGTTCCCGATGCGCCAACTGGTTTATTAATTGAAGGGATGGAAATAGGTAATGCCAGTAATTTAACTGATATTACTCCTGAATTTAAAGCTGTTTATAAAGATAGTAATGACGAAGGTGATGTGGCGGTGGGTTATTGTATTGAAGTTGATACTCAAGCAGATTTTGCCGGCGTACAGATGTGGGCAACTGACAGTGGTAGTTGTTATGGTTCTACAGCGATTGGCTCCAATGTAATTGAAAGTAGCTACACTCCAGAATTTAGTTATGACGGTTCAACTTTGGCGATGGACGGCACGGTTTATTATTGGCGGATGTGGTTATGGGATGGTGAAGAAAGAAGTGCGACTTCAACGGTGGGTTGGTTTAATATGGCCAGTAATGCAGCTGGAGGAGGAGTTAGGTTACAAGGTAGTCGAATTGAAGGAGGAGTTAGGTTGCAATAGGGAAGAGATTAACGCGGATGAAGAACTCTGAATCAGCATCTAGAATTTCCAATTTTCAATTTTAAATTTTCAAACAATTTTAGAATTACATAATTTAAAAATATGCAATATGACCTTGAGGAAAGAACAAAAAATTTTGGTAAAGAGATTATTAAAATTTTGAATAAAATAAAAATTAATGCAATTAATAAAAATATTATATCTCAATTGATTTGTTCAGCAACTAGTGTCGGTGCTAATTATTGTGAAGCTAATAATGCCAGTTCAAAGAAAGATTTTAGAAATAAAATATTTCTTTGTCGAAAAGAGATTCAGGAGACTAAGTATTGACTAGAATTATTATCAGGAATAAATAAAGATATTATTGTTCAATTAAGAATTTTATGGCAGGAAGCCCATGAATTATCCTTAATTTTTAACAAGATATCTTCATCTTTAAGAAAATAATTAAAGAATTTTAAAATTTAGTTATTGTTTGAAAATTGAAAATTTTAAAATTAATGTAATTTTATGTCTAAGAAAAACATAATATTATTTGAAGCGATATCAATACTGGTCGGTACAATTATTGGAGCTGGTATTTTAGGTTTGCCTTATGTTTTTAATCAGGTTGGTTTCTGGTTGGGAAGTTTAATTTTATTATTGATGGCTGGGATTATGGCTTTGATGAAATTAATGTATGGAGAAATTACTTTAAGAACTAATGGTAATCATCAATTATTAGGTTATACCAAAATTTATTTGGGTAAGATTACTAAACATTTAGTAAGTTTTTTATTAATTTTTCATTTGAATGGAGTATTACTAGCTTATTTTGTGGGCCAGGGTGAGGTGATTGAGGCAATTACTGGTATCCCAGCTTTATGGGCAGCGCTTGGTTTTTATGCTATTTTTTCAATACTATTATTTATTGGTTTAGCTGTTATTAAAAGAGCAGAACTATTAATGAGCGGCATGATTATTTTAATCGTTATAGTGATTGGATTTTTAGCGTTAGATCATATTAATTTAAGTGGTTTTTCTGGTTTTGATTTAAGTAACAGTTTTATGGCTTTCGGAGTACTGCTGTTTGCTTGCTCAGGTTCAATTGCCATACCAGAAATTAGATTATTATTAAAACGTAGAGAATTTTTAATGCGTCGCGCTATTTTATTGGGAGTTTTAATTCCGCCAGTGATCTATTTTTTATTTACTTTTTTAGTGTTAAGTATTTCTGGTGGTAATGTGACTGAGATCGCTACCATAGGTTTGGGAGAAATATTAGGACCTAGAATGGTATTGATAGCTAATTTATTTGCTTTTTTTGCGATGGGGACTAGTTTTTTAACGGTTGGTTTAGCCTTAAAAGGAACTTATCAATTTGATTATAAACTATCTCATTTTTTTTCATGGTTGTTGGTAATGTTGGTGCCGTTGGGGTTGTTATTTTTAATTAAAAATAGTTTTACTTATATTTTAGGTTTTGTAGGTGGCATTGCTGTAGCTGGTGAAGGTATAGTTATGGTATTAATTTATTTTAGAGCACGAAAATTAGGTAAAAGAAAACCGGAATATTTTATGCCGGTGTGGTTAGCTAATAGTGCTGGAATGGTATTGATAGTAATGTTTATATTGAGTATTGGTTATACACTGAGTCAAGTTTTAAATTTTTAAATAAATATAAATTATCCCCTCCTTTGAAAGTTTAAATTTGCCAGTGGCAAGTTTAAACGGGTGTCCCGTTAAGTGGGACGGGGTGGTAAGGCTATTTATTATAACTACCCTTCTGTCCCGCTAAGCGGGACACCTTCCCTAAACTAGGGAAGGATATATAAAGATGATATATGAAATATCTTTATAATAATTTAAAATACAAAGGATTAAGAAAAGCTCTTAGAAAAAACATGACTGAACCCGAAGTAGTATTATGGAATTATTTAAAAGACAAACAGTTAGGTTATAAATTTAGAAGACAGACTAGCGTTGGTAAATATATAGTAGATTTTTATTGTCCTATTAAAAAATTAGTTATAGAAATAGATGGTATTCAGCATTTAGAAAATGAAAAATATGATAATATCAGAACTCAATATTTAAATTCTTTAGACATTAAGGTTTTAAGGATTTGGAATGGTGAGTTATACGAAAATATTAACGGGGTAATTGAAGAGATAATACAAGAATTAAAGAGTAGATAGAATTAAAATAAAATATCCCCTCCTTTGAAAGGAGGGGTGTTCCACAGCAGTGGGACGGGGTGGTAAGGTTATTTATTGTATAAATCAATACCCCTCCGTCCCGCAGTAACGGGACACCTCCCCTCACTTGAGGGGAGGATATCTATATAACTAGGGGAGAATATTTATTTATTTTTTTAAAAAATCTTGGATTAATTTACTGGCTTGAGTGGGAGTGTTAATCCAGTTTATATTTTGAATTTTATTAAACCAAGTCATTTGGCGTTTAACATATTGGCGAGTATGAGTTTTGATTAATTCGGCGGCTTCTTTAAGAGTCGTTTTTTTACCCAGCACCACTTTTGATTTTTTATAAGAACTAAAAGTGGTGCTGGGTTTGTTTAAATAGTTAATAATTTCAGCATAGCCAATGGTGGATAGCGGTTGAGAGTTTTTGCCGTATTTTTTAATAATCTTTTTTGTCTCATCAATTAATCCTTGTTTTAGCATTAAGTCAACGCGTTGATTAATTTTTTTAGTAAGTTTGGCTTTGTTAGTTTTAATACCCAAAATAAGTGTTTGATAAAGGGGTTTATTTTTTTGACGTAGGGCGGAAAATTTTTGGCCAGTTAAGCAGACTTCAAGAGCGCGATCAAGGCGACGAGGGTTTTTTAAGTCAACAATATTTAGACTAACTGGATCAAGTTTTTTAAGTTTATTAATTTTTTGGGCTAAGGTCATTTTATCAAGTTGTTGGCGGATTTTTTTATTGGGTGTAATCGTGGGAATTTGGTAATTTTCTAAAATTGAAGAAATATAAAGTCCAGTGCCACCAACAAGTAAAGGTATTTTATTTTTTTTAATAACAGCATTAATTTTTTTAATGGCTATTTTTTGATATTCAGCTAGAGTAAATTGTTCATTTGGTTTTTTAATGTTAATTAGATGATAAGGGATGTTTTTATATTCAGCTAAATTTTTGTTTGTACCAATATTCATTACTTTATAAATTTGACGAGAATCAGCAGAAATTATTTCAGCGTTAAATTTATTAGCTAAATTGATAGCTAATTTGGTTTTACCAGAAGCGGTTGGGCCTATAATAGCGATGAGTTTGGGGAGAGGGGGCATGGAGTTTTTAATTTTTAATTTTTAAATATAAGTCCTATAAGTCATATAAGACTGATAAGACGAATAAGCCGTATAAAACTAATTTTAAAAATTATTGTTTGTTCCCAGCGTGTTGTTTGGTTATTTGGGCGTGTTTAATTTGAGATGCTAAAGTGGCACCTAGTTTTTTCTTGAGTTTAATTTTAGTAGCAATAAGTTCGCGTTTTTGTTGTTTGGTTTTAAGTCTTGACATATTATTTAGATGTTTTTTATAATTTTTCCTTTTAAGTGCCAAGAAGTGGAGTTAGTTATTTTAACTTGAATAAATTGTCCAATTAATTGCTCGTTATTTATTTTATTATCTATAGTTATTTTAACACGTTTAAATTGATTTGTATGGCCAAAAATATTTTTGTTTTTAAAATTATCAACCAAAACATCAAGGGTTTGATTAAGTTTTTGTTGATTATTTTTTAGGGCAATTTTTTTTAAAGTTTTATTTAAAGTTTTTTCGCGACGATCTTTTTCTGCATTGGTAACATTGTCTTCAAATTCAGCAGCGACAGTATGAGGTCGTGGAGAAAATTGGGAAATATAGATTAGATCAAATTTAATGGTTTGGGCTAAGGCAGTGGTGGCCTTAAAGTCAGCTAAGGTTTCTCCTGGAAAACCGACAATAACATCAGTGGTGATAGAGATATTAGGATTTGTTTTTCTGACTTGGTTAATTAATTTTGTATAATGAGCTACCGTATAATGGCGATTCATTTTTTTAAGAATTTTATTTGAACCTGATTGAAGTGGTAAGTGTAAATAAGGAGTTAAATGTTGACAAGTTTTAAAACAATTTATTAAATCATCGGATAAATCTTTAGGATGAGCAGAATAAAAGTTAAGCCAGTAATTACCGGGGATGGTGTCAATTAATTTAAGTAAAGTAGGAAAATTAATAATTTTTGAATTTTTAATTTTTGAATTTTTAAATAAATTTAAATTTTTAATTTTTAAATTTTTATTTAATACTCCTTGATAACTATTTACATTTTGACCCAGAAGGATTATTTCTTGATAGCCGGCTTTAATTAGTTTTTTAATTTCTTTAATAATGTCATTAGCTGGTCGGGATTGTTCGCGACCACGAGCATAGGGCACAGCACAATAAGTGCAAAAATTATTACAACCGGTCATAATGGGGACGTAGGCGGTGTAAGCAGTATTGTGTTTAGCGGGGATTCTAAAATAATCACGGCCATGGTATTTTTTTATTTTAACTTGCCTGCCATAGCCTGCGACATCAGGCACTGGTAGGCGGGTGTTTAAGTGTTTTAGTGTTTTAGTGATTTGAGTTTTCCAATAAGGAAGATCTTTGATATCAAGAATTAGAATATTATTTTTGGTAAATTTTTTCTTATCACTTGGTAAGACACAACCAGTAATAATAATAATTTTAACCTTTGACTTTTTACCTTTGACAGCTGACTTTGTATTGTTTATTTGCCCATAGATGCGATCAACAGCTGATTGACGCACAGCACAAGCATTAAAAATTAAAATATTGGCTTGTTCTTTTTTGGTATTGCAAAAGCCATTTGATTGTAGATAAGAATCAATGCGTTCGGAGTCAGATTCATTCATTTGGCAGCCGTAGGTAGTTAGATGATATTTAAACATATAAACATTTAAGCATTAAAGCATGAAAACACTAGAACATTAGAATACATAAAATATAAAAGTGTCTGTTGGAATATTAGCAGAAAAAAGTTATTTTAACAATGAATAATATTTTAAGGATTGACAATTTATATAACATATGTTATTATTATCTAATAAAAAGTTATTAAAACAAAAAATAAAATATTAATTTTTAGGGAGGCAGAGTGGATGAGTCAACTATTTCGACAAAATACCAGCTAACGGTATCGTATTGTGAAAATACAAAATTTTGGGTAATAGCAATTAAAAATGGTGGTCGTAAAGTTACCGCATTATCTAGTAAGTATCCAGATGATTTGTTTAAGAATGTGGGGACGGCTTTACATAATAATTTGCCAGACAATATGCAGGCAATTTTAAAAAAGGGGGAGGAAACAAAATGTTGTTAGGTAAATACAGGATTTTAATAGTGGATGACGATATTGATCTCAGGGATTTTTTTTGTGACGCGTTGAATCTTTTCGGTTATGATGTTGCAATCGCCACATCACACGCTGAAGCGATTAGTAAAAGTAAAGAAGAAGACTTTGATCTAATATTACAAGACGTGATTCTGGATAATTGGGGTTGTAACGGTTTAGATTTATTAAAAGAGTATAAACAGATTAAACCGGCGATCAAAGTTGTTATCATATCTGGATTTGCTGGTAATATTTCTTGGGATACTTTTAAAGAAGCCGGAGCAGTTACTTTATGGCGTAAACCAATATCACTTGCATATATGCAGGAACAACTAAAAGTAATTTTAAAATAAATTTTAACAGGGATGAACCTATCCCTGTTTTTTTAATTAAACTATAAAAATAATGTTATTGATAGGTCTGATAGGTCTGATAGGTTTGATAAGTCTGATAGGTCTGATAGGATGGATGGGATGAATAGTACCAACTATAGTACCAACTATAATTACTATTAAAATAAAACCCCGCTTTTTGTTAAGGGCGGGATTTTATAATAAGTTTAATAGTTTGGATAAATTACGTAATTTAATTTATAACTCAGTTGACTTAGTTGAATTTAGTTTAATAACTTGAGCAATAAATTTATCTTTGGCAATCTCGGTAATTTTGTCAGAACCACGCTGGCGTACATGTAAGTTTCTAGAGTTAATTTCTTTATCGCCAATAACTAGCATATAAGGTATTTTTTCTTTAATGGCTTTGCGGATTTTATTACCAACGGTTTCATCACTAATATCAACAACAGCTCGAATATTATGAGATTTAAATTCTTGAATTAATGTTTGACAATGGGTAATATGTTTTTCACCAACGGCGATAACCTTAATTTGAACTGGAGATAGCCAAAGTGGAAAAGCACCAGCATAATGTTCAATTAATACACCGGTAAATCTTTCGGTTGAGCCAAGTAAAGCACGGTGTAACATAAATGGTTTTTTCTTTTCGCCATTTTTATCAACATAAGTCATATTAAATCTTTCAGCTAGATTAAAGTCAAGTTGTAAAGTAGAAATTTGCCATTCACGTCCAACACTATCAAAGACTTTCACATCAATTTTAGGACCATAAAAAACTGCTTCACCTTCTTCAATTTCATAGTCCCAGCCGGATTTTTCCAAAACTTTTTTTAGTCCATTTTCGGCTAAGTCCCAATCTTTATTTTCACCCAAATATTTTTTTTTGTTTTTTGGATCACGTACACTTAAAACTACTTTAAATTTATTGAAACCAAAAGTTTCTAGAATATATTTAGTTAATTCAATTACACCTGTTAATTCATCAATTAACTGATCCGGGGTACAAATAATATGGGCATCGTCTTGGGTAAAGCCACGGACACGAGTGAGGCCATGTAAGGTGCCAGAACGTTCATAGCGATAAACAGTGCCTAGTTCTGTATAGCGTACAGGTAATTCGCGATAGCTTTTAGGACTGTTTTGATAAATTTTGACATGCATGGGACAATTCATGGGTTTAATATAATAGTCTTCGCCGTCAATATCCATAGGTGAATACATACCTTCTTTGTAAAATCCCAAATGTCCGGATTGTTCAAAAAGCTTTCCCGAAGCAATATGCGGAGTAACAACTAATTCATAGCCGCGTTTTTGATAAGTGTGTAAAGCAAATTCTTCTATTTGTTGTTTTAAAATTGCGCCTTTGGGTTGCCATAAAATTAAACCTTGACCAACTTCCTCGTCAATTATAAAGAGTTCTAATTCTTGTCCTAATTTACGGTGGTCACGTTTTTCAGCCTCAATTAAAAGATTAAGATAATTTTCTAATTCTTCTTTTTTTTCAAAAGCCAAACCGTAAATGCGACTAAGCATCGGATTTTTTTCGTCACCACGCCAATAGGCACCAGCTAGTTTTTCTAGTTTAAAAGCGACTGAACTCAATTCTTTAGTGGAAGCGACATGGGGGCCACGACATAAATCTGTAAACCCAGCACCACTAGCTGGTGCTTGGGTAAAGTCGCCAGTAGTATAAAGGGTGGCTTGGTCATCAGAAACTATTTCAGCTTCAGCATCATTAATTTTAGTAGTGCCCTTGGTTTTTAAATCCTTTAGTAATTCAACTTTATAAGGTTGTTTGAGTTTAGTAAACATTTTAATGGCTTCATCAATGGAAACTGTTTGTTTAGTAAATTCAAGATTACCCGAAAGCAATTTTTTCATTTGTTTTTCAATTTTTTTGAGATCTTCTTCTTTAAGTGAATAATCTGGAATTTCTACATCATAATAAAAACCATGTTCAACGGTTGGACCAACACCAAAGCGAGCATTAGGCCAAAGTTTTTGAATGGCAGCGGCCATTAAATGAGCCATGGAATGACGGGAATTTTCTAATTGTTTATTTATTTTATTTGACATATAGTTGTTTAATTTAAGTTTTAAATAAAGATTGTGATTAAATTTCTAAATTATAATTTCTAAATAATTGATTTTTTTAATTTGGAATTGATTTAAATTTATAATTGATAAATTTAAATTTAGAAATTAGGTTAATTGGAAATTAGAAATTTTAAAAAAGCCTTTCATCGCAGTCAATTATATCTTAAATATAAAAAAGATATAATATAACTGGGACGAAAGGCTTTTATTTTTTAAAAAGTTTCCGTGGTTCCACCCAAATTGTATTTTAAGTTTATCCTGAATGCAGTGAAGGATCCCGTGATAAATAGTATTTACGGGACCCTTCTCCCTCAGCAAGTTCGGGATCAGGGTAAATTTAAACTACCACTTTAATATTTAGTTGTCTTCAAAATTTAGGGCTGGGATTGCCGAGTTAATAAGCTTGATAAGACTTATAGGTCTTAATAGGACGAATAGCTCTAGTAAGTATTTTTTTATTAACCCATTGGTTTTGTAGGCCAATCAATCATTTTACTATGTTTATTGTATGATAAATTATTAAAATTGTCAAAAAAATAATGTATAGGTCCCGTTATATTACTCAACATAATATAACCACAATGGTTTAAATAATTTTTTAAATTATTTAAACTCAAATCGTATAAGTTGTTTCATCCACAACTTAAACCCCCGCGATTTGAACTATTTAGCAATTTGAATAACAATGTGATCTTTTAGAATAGGTACTTTGGTAACCCAGAAAGGTGAGAAGTCAACATCAATATTATTAATGGAATCAAATTGTGAAAAATATAACTCTAAATCTTCTTTGGTGAAACCGACTAATAAGTCTTTATCAAAAATATCTGTTTGTGGATCAAAAGTAGATAATCCAGAAATAGTGATGGTTACCACAGCTATTTGTTGTTCAGTATCTAAAGTTTTAAGTTCATAGGTTAGACTGGATGGGTCGACGCTGACAAAACTTCCATTGGTATTATTATTTTCTATTTCGTTTTTGGCTATTTCTAAAATATCATTTTTATTAGCAAAAATTGCATTTAAACTAATTTGTCCAGTCATAGTAAAATTATCTACTTGTTCA
>Ga0210057_1006936_pt1 | contig 13940 bp, 12 predicted proteins | sample CryGeyCG2114_010_2_FD_183968 | JGI IMG/M metagenome (GOLD analysis project Ga0210057, IMG submission 183968) | Groundwater microbial communities from aquifer - Crystal Geyser CG10_big_fil_rev_8/21/14_0.10 (SPAdes) (version 2) | ecosystem: Environmental > Aquatic > Deep subsurface > Groundwater ... | reverse complement strand
TCGTAAAATTTTCATCAATTCCTCTTCCCGCCTCTTTTTTTCTTCTGGCGAAACATCATCTTTCAATTTATAGGCGGCTGTGCCCGTCCTCGGACTGTAACGGGCAATATAAGCCATATCAAACTTTATTTCCTTAAATAATTTAACCGTATTGGCAAATTGCTTTTTCTTTTCTCCCGGAAACCCAACAATTACATCGGTCGTTATAGAAACCGGAACAAAGCATTTCGGATTTGAGATTTGGGATTTATTTGGAAATTGGGATTTTGGATTTGGGATTTTAAAAACTTGTTTAATCTTCTTGACTAATTTTATATAATCTTCTCTCGTATATCCCCTGTTCATCATCTTTAAAACCTTATCATCTCCAGCTTGCACGGGCAGATGGATGTGCTTACAGACTCTTCCACAATTCGCTACGGTTTTTATCAACTCGTCGCTCATATCTTTCGGATGGCTCGTCGCAAATCTAATCCAAAAATTACCTGGTATATCATTCACCAATTTCAATAACCCACTAAAATTAATCGTTTTGGATTTTGAGCTTGGGATTTTATTTGACATTTGGATTTTGACATTTGGATTTTCGGAAATATAACTGTTCACGTTCTGCGCTATTAAAATTATTTCTTTATATCCCCTTTCCACTAAATCTTTTACTTCCGCTAAAATTTCCTCGGCCGGCCGATAAACTTCACGCCCGCGCGCATAAGGTACCACGCAATAGGCGCAAAAATTATTACAGCCATTGCCAATCGGGACAAAAGCGGAAAATTTAGAACTATATTTCGATTTTATCTTTAAGTAATCGCAATTTTGAATTTTGAATTTTGAATTTTGAATTTTATTTGAGATATGCGATATGAGATTTGAGATATGCGATATCGGCAGCCAAACATCAACCTTGCCATCCAGTCTTTTTTTTACATCTTCCCGCTCGCTTAAACACCCTGTTAAAATAATTTTTGCTTTCGGATTTAATTTTTTAATCTTCCCTACCAAGCCATAAACTCGATCCTCGGCGCTCTGGCGCACTCCGCAGGTTGTTAGCACAACTAAGCCAGCCTCAATCTCATTCTTGGCCAAGCTATAACCGCATTCTTCCAAATAAGCCGCCACTCTTTCGCTATCGCTCTTGTTCATCTGGCATCCAATCGTGATTATATAGTATGTTTTTTTACTTCTCATATTTTATTCATTTTCACTCCCTTCATTCACCTCCCTTAGGAGTTTATAAAGTTATAAAGTAAAAAGTTATAAAATCCTAAACTTTCAATTTTACTAACTTAAAAAACTTTATAACTTTATGAACTTTGTAAACTTTCAACTCTTAATAGTCTGTACAAACTAAAATCATTTGTGATCTTCTCAACCGGTGTTATGCTCAAGCCCGCCGCTTTTAGTTTTTCATTATTTAAATAATTTAAATCTTTTTCCGGAAAAGTAAAATTATAATAATAAACCGGCAGATAATTTATCAACTTCGCGTAGCCGGCATTCATATTATCATCATCAAACAAGCCGACAATCACTTTTCTTTCCGGGAAAAAAACTTTGTCATGATAACGGGTAATGATAACCGCGTTCGGCTCCGTCAAAATTAAAATTTTTTCTAACTCATATCTAGCCATCTTCCGGTTCTGGGCCAAATAAAGCAAACCTTCTTCCGAACCAAATAGAACAAAAGAGATAGAAATAAAATAAACCAGGGCGACAAGAATTACCCGGCTGGAGTTAATGAAAAAAACTCTGCGCAAATGCCGGGATTGGCCCTTTACAAAGCTGCCGACCGTAGGAAAGACTGCATTTCTTAAGGGATTGTTATCGCCGCCTTCCGGCTCTGCTTCTTTAGAAAAACGGGGAAATATTGCCCTGGTGAGCTTAATTAAAAAAAGGCTGGCAAAAGGCAGGGCCCCTAAATAAATCGGCAGCCAATAACGGGTATAAGAATTGCCAATCGTGAAGCTGCGAAGGTCGGGATTGTCGTGAAAGAGCCAGCTACCGTAATAAAACAATAAAATAACAGAAATAACGCCGTAAGCTATTAAATAGACCAAATGCTTTTTTCTCCAGCGGCGAAGTCTTTGGAAAAACAGAAAACCGCCTAAAACCGCCGGCCAGAAAAGCCAAGGAAACATATTGGCAAAATAATAATAAAGCATTTTAACCGACTGCCTCGGGGCAAAGCCAAAATGGAAAATCGTCCCTTTTATTTTGTCAAACACCTCCCGGCTATAAGCTAAATTGCCCACGGCAGTCGATTTTACTAAATCCCCGCTGGCCTTAGCTAAAATTTCAACCGATTGGTTCATTTCCGGATAACCGCCAGCCAAAGGCGAGCCATAAAGGATCTGGTCCCAGTACAGAGCAGGTAAAACCGCTAAAAACAGAGAAGACAAAAAAATTACTAATTTTGTAAAGCCGATTTTCTTAATATTAAAAAGCCAAATAATAAAAAGCATCGGCCCTAGCCAGAGCAATTCTGAAGTTCTGGTTATAATTGCCAGTCCGAAGAAAAATCCGGACAAGGCGGTCAAGAGCCAGTTTAATAAATCTAACTTCTTCCACTCATATCTTTTTCCAGCCGCAAGCAAGCCAAAATACAAACCGACAATTAAAAGCGCGATAAATAAAACATTATGGAACAGGCTTCGGGCCGAGTAATAAATATAAGGCGGAAAAGACGCCAGTAAAAATGCCGAGATTAAGGCATTGCGCGAGCCAAAAAGTTTTTTTATTAAAAGATAGAAAAATATAATTCCGGCAGAGGCAAAGACAGGAGTTAAAAACGGCAAAATATTAAAGCCGAAAAGGCTTACTAAAAATCCGTAAATTAAAATAATTCCTAAAAAGCTAACCGGTTTTAAATCCCCGCTGGCGCTAGAAAAACTTCTGGGATGGATTATATCTTCGTCAACTAAATTATATCTTTCAAATATGGTCATTTCTCCGGTCTGGCCGTAGAGCTTGGAAAAAATATAATTGGCGGTTTCGTCCGGCGAAGACCATTTTACAAATCCGTCTGCCTGAACAAAATAATTATAGCTGGCCGTAGCGAAAAAAAAGCAAAACGCCAAAAAAATAACTGCTAGCAAGGGCCATTGACCTCTAAACCAAATTGTGATTTTTTTTATAATTTCCATATTAACTCCCTACGAATTACAAATACAAATTACAAATAAGAAATACGGAAATACACAAAAACACACGGCCTTCGGCCTTAAAACACAAAAACACAATGCTTTAGTGTTTTTGTGTTTTAGTGTTTTTGTTTTCGTAATTCGTAGCCCTTATCTTAGCAAAAAATACGAATAAAAGCAAGAAAAAACAAGGCACGGGCTAAAGGCCTTGTTCTATATAAATTCTATATTCCATAGCTTAGAAGACTAACGATAGCAAAGGCGATAGCTAAATATAAAGTGCCGGAAGCAATGGGCAGAAAAGTCGCCCATTTAAAAATAACTGCCAGAAGCAAAATTGTTACGCAGACTACTTCCAGACCCATCTTTATCTTACCCCAGATATTGGCCTGAATTTCCCCGCCCTTTTCTTTGCGGATAAAAGCGACCAAAATAATCAATGATTCAAGAGCAATTATGATTATAGCCGGCCAAAAATCAATATAACGCAGGACAATTATAAAAACCATGCTGCCGATTAAAATTTTATCAGCCAAAGGATCATACATCTTCCCCCAATCAGTAATCTGGTTTCTTACTCTGGCCATTGAGCCGGCCAAAACATCAGTGAACGCCACCAGTAAAAAAACAATTAAGCCGATTGAATAATGTTCATAAAACATCAAAAAAGCCACAAACGGCGTCGCTAAAAACCGAAAAACCGTAATATGGTTAGGTTCGACTTTCCGGGGAAAAATTTTTAAAAAAGTTTTGGCTAATATTCTGTCATGCCAAAAAATCTTGTCCGCCGGCTGGAAGTTTGAATCTGCCATAAAATTTGCTATGATAGAAATAGCAATTGTTATCTAAGGGGAAAAAAATGTATAAATATCTAAAACAAAACTGCCTATATTTTTCTGCCGTTTTCCTCGGCTTATTGTCGTTTTGGGGCGCTGTTGTTTATCGTCTTTATTCTCTAAATAATATCGGCATCGCCGTCATTCTAACTCTATCTGTTGTTACTTCTATTATACTATTATATAAATTTAAAGACAAAAGACAAAATTACAACTATAAATTATCACCGTCCCGCCCCCAGTCCCGCTTGCCCCGTTTTAGCGGTGACTCCAGCGGAGCCTCGCCTTTGGCCACCGCATTTTGCGGGGTCACGCCTGCCCCGCTTGCCCCGTTTCTGCGGCGGCTCCAGCGGTGGCCAAAGGTGACGACGGGGCGTGGCCAAGGCGGGATAACGGGAAAATACCCAAAACCGGAGCGGAAAAAAAATGGCTATTTATTTCTTACCTGCCCCGCCCGCCCCGCTGCTGCGAGGGCCTTGGCAGTGGTTTCTATTTTTTTCTATGGCCTCTCTTTCTGCTTAGCTTTCTTTACTTTATTTAGGGCCAGAACCAGCCAATCTCTAATTTCTCCCTGGGAAGTGATTTCGCCTTATTTTTTCCTTTTCTACGGCCTGGCCACCCTTATTCTTATTTTTATCATCGCCTTCTTCCAGCCCCAAAGAAAAATTTTTCTTGCCCTTTTAAGTCTCCACTATTTCCTGTCTTTGGCTATCGCCGTAATTGTCTATAAGATCGGCTATGGCTTTGACCCCTTTATCCACCAAGCCACGGCTGGCTTAATTGATAGAATCGGCGCGGTTTACCCCAAACCCTTTTACTATCTTGGCCAATACGGGCTAATTGTTATCTTACATAAAATCACCACCCTGCCTATTGTCTGGCTGGATAAATTATTAGTGCCGGTTTTGGCGGCCCTGCTTCTGCCTACCGCCATTTTCCAATTCTTAAAAAAATATTTTACTGACGACAAAGTTAATCTTTTACTGCCCCTGGCCATCTTGATTTTACCTTTTTCCTTTTTTATTGTAACTACCCCGCAAAACCTAGCTTATCTTTTTCTTTTTCTCACTATTCTTTATGGCCTTACCTGTTCTTGCCCAAAAGAGCTGATTATCACTTATATTTTTGCCTTGGCCTCTCTAGCGGCTCATCCTTTAGCCGGCCTGCCGGCCTTATTTTTCGCTTTGACTTTAACCGTTTATCACAGCAACAAAGATAAATTAAAAAAATATTTTTATTTTTTAATTTTCATTTTTTCCAGCCTGTCCCTGCCTTTAGCTTTTTATTTCGTTAATAAAAATAATGGCGCGTCTGGCATCTCGGCTGAAACCGCAACTAGTCCAAATATTTTAGAAAAAATCACTATCCCGGGCCAGGAAAACTTTATCCTCAATTTTATTTATCTCTACGCCTTTAACCCAAAAACTCTAATCGCTGTCTTTATTCTAGCCGGCTTATTTATCGCTTATCGTAATCGCCAAAACTGCAAAATTTATTCTTTAAATCTAATTATTTCGGCTTCTTTAGCCGTCGCCTATGTCTTAACCAATAAACTCCCTTTTAACTTTTTAATCTCTTACGAAAGAAACGATTACTCGGAAAGAATCCTTTCTCTGATTATTATCTTCCTCCTCCCCTTTATTATCATTTCTCTTTATGGCTTAACAGAAAAAATTCTGGAACAAAAAAGAAATATTAAAATACCTTTTCTTATTTTTATCGCCATTTTAATTACCACCTCTTCCTATCTCTCTTATCCCCGTTTTGACCGCTATTATAATTCTCACGGCTACTCAACTGGAGAAAATGATATAACCGCCGTGCATTGGATTGCCAATGACGCTGACAGCGATTATATCGTGCTAGCTAATCAACAGGTAAGCACGGCCGCTTTGCGCGAATTTGGCTTTAGCCACTATCATAAAGTCCAAAATAAAATCGACAATCGACAATCGACAATCGACATTTTTTATTATCCCATACCCACCGGCGGAGCGCTCTATCAATATTATTTAGACATGGTTTATAAAAAACCGGCCCAAGAGACCATGGACGCCGCTATGGACTTTACCGGCGTTAGACAAAGTTATTTTGTCTTAAATAAATACTGGTGGGCTTTCCCTAAAATTTTAGCGGAAGCTAAGTTAGAGGCCGATTCCTGGACCAAAATCGGAGGAGGAGATATTTATGTGTTTAAATATTTAAAATAACAAATTTTTATTGATTTTTAATTTTAATTTATGCCCTTGACAATGTTTAAGCATCCCGTAATACGACTGAAGCGATTGATCAAAAGATTCTTTAGTTACCAATCCTTGACTCAATTTATCTTTGCCGGCTTTAATTTTTCTGAACATCCTCCTTTTGGTTTTTGTCCGAAGTGTTATATAATGAGGCAAGATAACATATCCAAGAAAATCAATTCCCTGACTGAACTTCCTAATCTCTATTTTTTGTGGATGCAATTTCAAATCCAGTTTTGTGTTTAAAAAATCATCAATCAATTCAACAAGGCGTTTAAGATATTCTGGATTTTGATCAACAATTACAAAATCATCCGCATATCTAAAATAATGCTTTATTCTTGACTGCTTTTTAACGAACCAGTCAAATTTATCCAAAAATATGTTAGCGAAAATTTGCGAAGTTAAATTACCAATCGGCAAACCCTTCTTTTCTGAAAAATTTTCCTTTAACTCTCTCTCTCTCTCTGCGGAGAGTTATCTGCAATTATTGAAAAACTTGATATAATTTGCCACACTAACCACAAAAACTTGGGGTCGTTGACCCTGTTTTTTATTATCTCAAAAAGTTTTTGGTGAGATACGCTGTGAAAAAATTTCTTAATGTCGCATTTTAATGCATAAACTGGTTTAGTGTAGTTATTGCTGGCTTTACGCAAAATATCGGATAAATTCTTAACTGCCAAATGAGTGCCTTTATTGTCTCTGAACGAATATGAGTGATAAATAAAGGTCGGGTTAAATATCCTATACAATTCCTTAAAAACAATGTGATGAACCAATCTGTCTTTGACTTCAGCTTTATGGATTATTCTGTGCTTGGGATCGTAAATATGGAATTTAACATAAGGATTGTGCTTGTAGGTTAAGTTGGTCAATTCATGGTGAATTCTGAAAATATTATCCTCCAGATACCGCTCAAATTCCATTACATCGCATTTCTTGGACTTGCCTTTCTTAAATTCGTCCCAGCAAATCAAAATATTTTCCAAACTAATTAAATTATCGTAAATATTATGGATCATAAAAATATTGACATCCCAATAATTAAAAACTTATACGAGCTGTATAAGGTATTTTACAGCTACTCTGCTTTGTTTCCCAAAAAATATAAATACACTTTGGGCGCCAAATGCGAGATGTATATCATTGCTACGCTTGAGCTTTTGTTGGAGGCCAGTTGCGCTTGCGGGGAAGAAAAGCTGGAATTGATTAAAAAAGCCAACACCAAATTTGACACTTTAAAACTATTTATCCGCCTATTAAAAGATTTGGATATTATTGACGACAAAAAGTATTTTGAACTGCAAAAAAGAATCCAAGAAATCGGCAAAATGCTGGGAGGTTGGCAACGTTCGCTTAGTTAATAATATAATAACAAATAAAGACCTCCATAACGAGGTCCTTATTGATTTAGACACAACCCGAGGAACAACAAACCGCCAGAATAGTTGTCGTTGGCATTGGCCAAGTTGTCCGTGTTGTCGAAGTTGAGCTTGTCGTCGTTGGCCCTGAAGTTGAGCGAATAGTCGGCGGACTGCCAAAAAATTTGTCTTTTTCCATCCATATCCACCGGGGAAATAGCTTAAAAAGTAATATTTCCCCTGTATTTTATTCGGCTCTTTATAGTTGAACCAAAAAAAAGACAAGTAGTGCCTAAATTCTCGCGCACTCTCTTACGATCCGAATTTGAACCGCAAGACTCTAACGCGTTGGTAGAAATTTAGGGTTTCGGCGAACCGCTATCCCGTAAGATCGGTTGCATTAGCCTACTCCCATATTTATATTATCACATTTGAAAAAGAAAAACGAGGCGCAACATTTGTTACACCTCGTGCTTGTATCCGCCAAAGCGGAAATTTTGAAAACGGCCAAGAACCAAGAACCAAGATTCCCGATCCAAGAGCCAAGAGACAAAGAGCCAAATTCCGGCACTACCCGAGGAACAACAAACCGCCAGAATAGGGGCCGCGGGCATTGGCCAAGCTGTCCGTGATGCCGAAGCCGAGCTCGTCGTCGAAGGCCCCGAAGTCGAGCGAATAGTCGGCGGACTGCCACTGCAAAGCGGCTAATTCCAGCCCGGGCGTATTCCAATCGCACGCCAGAATGTCTGGATACATCGCCATAGCGATGGGAGTATCTATGCCAGAAAGGATGAATCCTTCCGGCAGTGTTGACATCTGCTCTCTGTCGGCGTTGATGGAAAATCCCTGCAGAGGATTTGGGAAGTGAAGCCCGATGACCAGCTCCTGTTTCATTCGCTCAACGAGCTGGTCGTGCCGGCTTCCGTCAATGATGCTAACCTTACCGCTCAAATCACCTTTACGATAGTTATTAAAACTCCTATCGCTGAAGGTTTTGGTGTAGCTGTTGTTGACGCCGGACAGATACAACTCCAGTTCGGCGCCGAGATCGTCGGTGACGAGCTTGGGCAGAACCACTGGCAGATAGACGCCGTTGGCGATGTTGGCAATCTGGGAGTTTTCCCTGATGATTGCCAGCAAGCGTTCGGTTTCCGCTTTGAGCTGTTCGGCCGTGACTTCGGTGTCAATACTCAAGCACCCGTGCAACCGCAGGATGCTGTTAGCAAAATCCGCTTCCTCGACCAGCTTGGGCTGATCCAATCGGAAACTCCGATTGGCGTCGCAGACGCTGGCCGAGAGACCTTCGGGAATTCTCCGACCGTGCTTGTCAAAAAGCTTTTTAAGAACTTCTTTCAACTCAATCTCTAATTCGTCGCGAAGCAGTGCATCAAGTTTTTCTGTCTTTCCGCCGCAGACTTTGCTTAAAATAGCAACAGTCTGGCCATTAGTGTGGCTCCTAATCCAATCATCTACGGTATTCATTTGTTCCTCCTTCAGACTTTTTATTGTCCGATTTTTTGGCCTCTTCCCTTGGCCTCGGACCCTGTTTTTTAACAGGCAGATTCTCCCGCTTTGAGAGAATAATTCATAGTATAATAATTACATTAAAAAGTCAACCGTATAAAAATTTGAGTCTATAATTCCTAAAAAGAAAAAACCGCCTTGGCTTGAGCGCCTTGGCGGTTATTTTTATTCTTTTCAATGATTATTCATCACCGGAGCCACTATCCCCTTTATCGGGGCAGCCCATTTGCCTCCGCAATTCCTTTAAGAAAGCAGTGTTCTTCTCCATTTTTTCCCTGAGTTCGTCTCTCCCCCATATAGGGTCCTGTAAACGAGTTCCCGAACTTGTTGCGTCAACCATTGTTCCTCCCCTTTGTTCTTTTGTTATGGTCTATGGTTCCAAAATGAAAAAAATATTTTTTCCAATGAGCAAAAAAAAATTAAAAGGCAAAAAATAAAATCCCTGAAACAAACCTGTTTCGGGGGTTTTGGAGCAAGCGCCTAGACTTAAAACTAGGGACTTCCGTCTTGCAAGTCCGGCGCTCTGCCAGCTTAAGCTCCCGCTCTCTTTTTATCTTTATTGTATTAGTATATTAGCATAATAAAAAATTCTGTCAAGATCAAAAAACAAAAGGGTTCCACTCCCAAGCTTCGGGATTGAACCCCTTTGTTTTTTCCCGCCTGCCTCGCTTTGTGGCTCGCATGGTGGGCAGGTGTTTTGTTGCTTTTTTGTTTTCTTGTTTTATTTCGTGTAGTCCGGATTCATTCCTCTTAACTTCTTAATAATCGGCGGTAAAACTTTTATTACCCTTTTTATCTCCTCTTCCGTATTATTTTTACCCAAACTAAAACGGATAGAATTATGGGCGATTTCTTTTTTTATGCCCATAGCCAGTAAGACATGCGAGGCCTTAAGCGAGCCGGAAGCGCAGGCCGAGCCCGTGGAAACCGCGATTCCTTCTAAATCCAAAGCAATTAAAATTGACTCCCCTTCCACGCCTAAAAAGGAAAAATGAGCATGCGCCGGCGTAGAATTTTCTCTATCAGTATTTAAAATAACATCCGGAATATTTTTCATAATACCGTCAACCAACATATCTCTTAACTGAGCAATTTTTTTATTCGTACCTTCCCATGTTTTCGTGTTTTCCCTGTCCCGCCTTGGCGGTGAGTGTTTTCGTGTTTTCGTGTCTAACAAATTTACCGCCGCGCCCAGTCCAACAATCCCGGGCACATTTAAAGTACCACTGCGCAAATTCTTTTCATGATGCCCGCCAAGCTGGATTGCCTTAAGCGGAACGCCATTTTTTATAAACAGCGCGCCTACGCCTTTTGGCCCGTAAATTTTATGCCCGGACAAACTTAATAAGTCAGCGTGAAGATATTTCGTGTTGCCCGGCAGAAAATTAAGAGCTTGCGTGGCGTCAGTATGAAAATAAATCGGCCGGGGTTTTTCTCCCCTGTCTTTAGTTCTCCCCTTTTTCCATTCATTCAACTTATTTTCATTTATCTTTTTTATAATTTTGCCGATTTCCCTAATTGGTTGGATAGACCCGACTTCACTATTAACATACATTATAGAAACCAAAACTGTATTTTCTTTTATGGCTTCCTTTAATTTTTCTAAATCCACCACGCCATTGGGTTTTACCGGCAAAAAAGTAATTTCCACGCCTTCTTTTTCCATTTCTAAGCAGGGCTGAAGCACCGCGTCATGTTCAACTAAAGAAGTGATGATGTGCGGATTCTTAATCCCTTGACTTTTTAAAGCTTTTATCACCCCACGCAAAGCCAAATTATCAGACTCGGTTGCTCCGGAAGTAAAAATTATTTCTCCCGGCTCGCAATTTAAAAACTTGGCCACCTGTTCTCTCGCTTTATCAACTCCGGCCATGGCCGCCTGGCCAAAACTATGGATTGACGAAGGATTGCCGAACTTTTCGCCAAAATACGACGCCATTTCTTTTAGCACTTTTTTGTCTACCGGCGTGGTAGCGCTATGATCGAAGTAAATTTTCATATAATTAGCTTCTATCACCTTTCCATTAAAAAATTTAACAAGGTGATTTTAATATCTAATGAATTTCTAATTCACCTAATATCTAATTTCTAATAAAATTCCAAATGTCAAAATTAAAAATAATTTTATAAATTAAGCATTAGAAATTTTTAATTTTATTAGAAATTAGGTGAATTAGGAATTAGAAATTTTAAAATGGTAAATTATTATTTCATCCCTTATGCAGAAATAACTTCTTTTACTTCCGGCACAACCTTCTTTATTTCCGCCTCAATTCCCTGCTTTAAAGTCATCTGCGCCATCGGGCAATGAGCGCACATGCCGACTAACTGCACCTGGACAATGCCGGTTTCCGGATACCAGCCGACAAATTCAATATCGCCGCCGTCAGCCTGCAGGCTCGGCCGGACTTTTTCTATGGCCTTTTTGATTTTAGATTCTAAATTATTCTTTATTTGTTTTCTTGCCATATTTTTATATTACTTTTTATTAGCCTATGATTTAGACAGCCTGCCCCGCTAGCGCCACGCCCCGCTAGGCGAAGCGTGGCGGGGGAGCTGGCCGGGGATTTAAACGGATTCGCATCATTCGCAATTTGTAGATTAGCATTTATTCGTAGATTTGCATTATCTATTAACTTTATACATGCTTCCGTGCCCGGGAATGACAAAATCAGCCAATTCCAAAACTTTTTTCCGGCTCTCGGCTAACTTTACCGGGTCTAAAGCGTAAGGATCATTTTCCGGGTAGTTTTCCTTCCAAAAGACGTCCCCGCAAATAGCCACTATCCCTTTTTCCGTTTTAACCAAAAGAGTTAAAGAACTAGAATCATGCCCGGGCGTTTTTATAATCCGGATATCTTCACTGAATTGTTCCTGCCAGTCATCGCATTTGTTCCCGTCCCAGATCCCGAAATATTCTATAACTTTGGCGCGGGCAAACATGCCAGTATTGCGGTAATGGTCAAGATGGGAATGGGTTAAAAAAACAAAATCTATATCATCCGTAGTTAAGCCGTCTTCCCTTAATTTTTCTCTTAAGTCATCTTGGTTTCTTAAAACTCCCGGATCGACAATTATTGTTTTTCCATTATCCCTTACTAAACTAATAGTCGGGCAGGTTCTTTCTTCTCCGGCTACCTCCACTTCTTCAGCCGAAGTATAACCCCTCATTAAAATTTTTACTTCCGCCATATATTTAGTTAAAAGTTATCACCGCTAAGGCGGGATCCCGTTTACCCCGCCAATGGCGGTGGCCCTCAATTAAGGAATAAAGTGACGGGATAAAGTCTATAAAGTTCAAAGTAATTTAAATATCTTGCTAATACATTAAGTACGACGCCAAATTACTTTATAAACTTTCAAACTTTACGAACTTTATACTTATTTATTGCTTCGTGCAAGGCCTCAACCCCCAGCATTGAACAATGGACTTTTATCGGTGGCAAGCCGCCCAAATCTTTTACAATTTGATCTTTAGTGATTTTTAGGGCTTTGTCTATAGTTTTACCTTTTACCATATCAGTCAAAGCTGAAGACACGGCAATCGCGGCCGCGCACCCCAAGGTTTCAAATTTTATATCTTTTATCACCTTCTCCCCCTCTTTGCCTTCTTTCGCCTTCTCCCCCCCTATTTTAAGATAAATTTTCATTACGTCCCCGCAAGTCGGATTACCAACCTTGCCAACCGCGTCCGCGTTCTTAATCACGCCCTGGTTATGCGGGTTTTTAAAATGATTCAGCACTTTCTTAGAATAAGACATACTAGTTATAAAGTAAAAAGTTGAAAGTTATAAAGTAAATTTTTTATATACCACTTTATAACTTTATAAACTTTATAAACTTTTTCTTGATAAATAATTAATTTGATACCAGCAATGAATGTCGTAAATAATTTTAACTTAGTATATGAAAACAGGCGTGCCGACCGGCGTCCAGTTATAAATAAGCTCGGCCGGGCCGACTCCTAAACGGATGCAGCCATGCGAAACCGGCGTGCCCAAATGGCTTTCGCCTTCCTTATAGCCGCTTGGCCAGACCGGCAGTTCATGAATCCCGAACCGCCCGAACTGCATACCCAGCCAATATGGCATCCATAAGCCATAACTTGACCAGGCCTTAGAAAATTTATTGTAAATGGTAAAATTCCCCTTAGGCGTCGGCATGCTCGCTTTGCCGGTTGAAACCGAAAAACTGCCCAGTCGCACCCCGCCTAAAAAATAACTTAAAACCTGCGCTTTTGTGTTAATTTCTATTCGTTTTTCTAATCTCGCGCCATTGCCGACCAAAGGATCATAACCACCGCTTATCTCATCTCCATCTAAATACCCGTCGCCATCCGTATCCGGATTAGTTAAATCCGTATGGAAATTTAATTCCATCCTATCCGACAGGCCGTCGTTATCATAATCATTGTCTTCCAATTTTACCATTCTCGGATTATGCGGACTAAATCCTTTGTTTAATTCCACCCAGTCATTATAGCCGTCTCCGTCCGTATCAGCCATTTTTGGATTGGTTTTGTAAATTTCCACCTCATCCTTGTCCGGCACGCCATCCCTGTCAGAATCCGGCAAGCCATTAGCTAAAGCTGAAAAAAAATTGAAAAATAAAAAATAAAAAATAAAAAAGGAAAGCAACAAAATATTTTGTATTTTATTTCTCATAAGATATTATGCGATATGCGATATGCGATATGCGATTATATCAAATCGCTCAATTTAATTCCTTTTAAAGTCCTTTTCAGCGCTCCCTGCACCTTGGCTAAAACCAAAGCCGCGCCGCACCTACAACTAACATTGCAATAAACCCGGCCGTCTTCAGCCAAGCAATGGA